>ERZ761603.613-NODE-613-length-29324-cov-42.021866_pt1 | contig 29324 bp, 23 predicted proteins | sample MGYA00511879_ERZ761603 | MGnify/ENA primary metagenome ERZ761603 (study PRJEB28899, sample SAMN02850040) | bioreactor sludge metagenome | biome: EBPR Sludge; feature: EBPR Bioreactor; material: flocular biomat | place: Australia: Thorneside Wastwater Treatment... | reverse complement strand
CAGGTGGCGATTTTCATCGATTATCGCAGGTGGTGAGCCGGGGGCATCGGTCGGAGTCCTGCCGGGCCGCCCGGCTGGCGTCCGGTGGCCCGGGTGAATGAACACTTATATAAGCATGTTATCGTATTGGCTGTTGTTTTCCTCACGCGGACTAAAGAAATGCGGCCAAGTGTGCGTTATTTCCCTTGTTGAAAGTGATGAAGGCGGTATCCTGCAGCGGTTGGCAGCCGTGTGGCAGAGGTGGGCTGGCAGGGCGGTTTCCGGGTCTGCTCCGGACAGGGCCAAGGGTCGAGTCGTCTCGCCCAGCCGGGTCTGGACGGGCAGGGCTGGTAGGTGCCTCGGGCTGCACTTTTGCCGTCTCGGCCAATTCCACTATACTGTGCCGCGCTGCACGGCAGCCGTCGGCACAACCTTTATGATTTCTGCCGTATACACCGTTTCCGAGCTGGCGACTTAAAAAGGAGAGCACTATGGTTACACGCCTGCATGATGTGATTGGCGTCGCGTTTCGTTGGATCTTGCTGGGCGTTCTCGGGGTGCTGCTGGTGGGCTGCTCTTCGTATCCGCCGGCGCCAGTTTCGGCAGCCTCGGCCGACTACCGCTACATCATCGGGGCCGGAGACAACGTCAATATCATTGTCTGGCGCAACCCGGAACTCTCGATGTCGGTGCCCGTTCGTCCGGACGGGCTGATCGCCGGACCGCTGATCGAGGACATGCCGGCGATGGGCAAGACGCCGACCGCCCTGGCGCGAGACATGGAAAAAGCGCTCGGGACCTTCATTCGGGATCCGATCGTGACGGTGGTGGTGACCGGTTTCGTTGGCACGCACAGCGAGCAGATCCGGGTGGTTGGCGAGGCTGCCAAGCCGCAGGCACTGCCCTACAGACAGAATCTGACGCTGCTCGACGTGATGATCGCGGTCGGTGGTCTGACCGATTTTGCCGACGGCAACCGGGCGACGATCGTACGCGCCATGCCTGAGGGCGAGAAGCAGCAATACAGTGTTCGTCTGACCGATCTGATCCGCAGGGGTGACGTCTCCGCCAATGTGGACATGAAGCCGGGAGACGTGCTGATCATTCCGCAGAGCTGGTTCTGATCGGCGGTTTGTTCGCTGCTCGGCCCGCTGTAAGCCGCTCCGTTGTGCTGCCGAAGGCGGCCAGCTTTCCCGCAACCGATACCTGATAGAGTCTTAATCCGATGGATGAACTGCTTCGACAAGCGATAACTGTTCTGCGCGGAATGTGGAAGCGTCGCTGGCTGGGGATCGTCGTCGCCTGGATCGTTGGTCTGGCCAGCGTGGTGACGGTGCTGGCCATTCCCGACAAGTATGAGGCGTCGGCGCGCATCTTTGTCGATACGCAGTCGATCCTACGGCCGCTGATGTCCGGCCTGGTGACCCAGCCCAATGTCGATCAGCAGGTGATGATGCTGAGCCGCACCTTGATCACCCGGCCGAATGTGGAGAAGTTGATCCGGATGGCGGATCTCGACCTGAAGATCCAGTCCAAGGCGGAGCGGGAAACACTGATCGAGACCTTGACGGCGTCGCTGAAGATCAACAATACCTCACGCGACAACATCTATACGATTACCTATCGCGATACCCAGCCGGAGAGCGCCAAACGGGTGGTGCAGTCGCTGGTGTCGATCTTTGTCGAATCCAACCTCGGTGACGCGCGCAAGGATACGGAGTCGGCACGCAAGTTTCTCGACAAGGAGATCGCCGGCTACGAGAAAAAGCTTGAGGAGGCAGAGGCTCGCCTCAAGGAGTTCAAGATGCGCAACATGGCGACCCAGAGCGCCGAGGGCAAGGATTATTTCACCAGAATAAGCGCTGCCGGTGCTCTGCTCGAACAGAGCAAGCTGGAATTGCGCGAGGCCGAACAGTCGCGCGACACGCTCAAGCGCCACATCGTCGGCGACGAACCGTCTCTGGTGCCGAACGTCGGCCAGGAGTCGATTGCCGGCATTTCGGTTCCCGAGATTGACGCGCGTATCGACGCCCTGCAGCGCAATCTCGATGCCCTGCTGCAACGCTATACCGAAAAGCACCCGGATGTGGTGAGTGCGCGTCGTCTGGTCAAGGAACTGGAAGACCAGAAGCGGCAGGAGATCGCCGACCGGCGCAAGGCGGCACTGGCCAATCCTGCCGCGTCGTTGAGCAGCAGCCCGGTGCACCAGCAGCTCAGAATCACGCTCTCCGAGGCGGAGGCGAATGTCGCAGCGCTGCGTACCCGTGTCGCCGAGTATCAGTCGCGCTACAACCATCTGGCAGAATCGGCCAAGATGATGCCGCAGATCGAGGCAGAATTCACCCAGCTCAATCGTGACTACGAGATCAACAAGAAGAACTACGAGCAACTGGTGCAGCGGCGTGAATCGGCCAGCATGGGTAGCGAGATGGAGAACACCGCGGGTGTCGACTTTCGCCTGATCGATCCGCCGCGCGCTTCGCCGAAGCCGGTCGCGCCCAATCGTGCCCTGTTTCTGCCACTGACGCTGCTCCTTGCACTGGCCGCCGGGGTGGCTGCCACCTTTGCGGCGAGCCAGTTGCGCCCGGTATTCTTCGACGCGCGTTCGCTACGCGAGGCAAGTGGCTTGCCGCTGCTCGGCACGGTTTCCCTGTTGAGCGACGAGTCGAGAAAGCGCGGTGAACGGAAGGACATGATCCGCTTTGCCGCTGCCTGCGTGTCCCTGATCGGCGCTTATGGTGCGGGCTTGCTCGCCTTGTTTCTTCTTTCCGTCCGTAATGCCTGAGGAAAACAGATGAGCCTGATTGAACAAGCGGCCAAACGCCTGGAGCAATTGCGCAAGGCGGGTGTTGCGGTACACGGTGCGTCGGCAGAGACCGAACTGCCGCTCACCGATGTCGGCGCTACAAGCGCCGAGGCCCCAGTATCGGCAGTCCCGCCGGCGCCGATGGTGCGCCTGTCGGCCGCCGCGGCAGAGGCGGCAACGCCGCCAGGCGGGCGGGCTGCCGTGCTCTCTCGTCGTATCGAGATCGATCTTGCGGCGCTTTCTGCCAGTGGCCTGATCAGCCCCGATGCGCCGCGATCACAACTGGCCGATCAGTATCGGGTGATCAAGCGACCACTGATCGCCAATGCCATGGGCAAGGGAGTGGCAGCGATCAAGCGTGGCAACCTGATCATGGTGACGAGTGCAATCTCCGGGGAAGGCAAGAGCTTCACGGCGATCAATCTGGCGATCAGCATTGCCATGGAACTCGACAATACAGTCATGCTGGTCGACGCGGACGTGCCCAAGCCTTCGGTGCTCAAGATGCTCGGGGTACCGCCGGCACGTGGCCTGCTCGATGTACTGACCGACGAAAACGTTGAACTTTCACAGGTGCTGCTGCGTACCAATGTCGAGAAGCTCAGCATTCTGCCAAGCGGCACACAGCATCCGCGTGCCACCGAACTCCTGGCCAGTGCGGCCATGGTCCAGATGCTCGACGAGATGGCCAATCGTTATCCCGATCGGATCATCATTTTTGATTCCCCGCCGCTCCTGATGACTACTGAATCGCGGGTGCTGGCCAGCCACATGGGACAGGTGGTAGTCGTGGTGAAGGCGGAAAGCACCGTGCGCAGTGACGTCAAACATGCCTTGGCGGCGATCGACTCGTGTCCGGTGAAGCTGGTTCTGCTGAATCAGGCGCGCACTGTCACGCAGGACGGTTATGGCTACGGCTACGGTTATGGCTATGGTTATGGTTATGGTTCAGAGAGTGCTTGAGAAGTTGCGCGGCATTCCCGGCGACGTGCCGTGGCTGAGACATCACCGGCTTGTCCGGCGAATCGGTGTCGACCTGGTCGCGCGGCCAAGAAATCCGCAGTGGGCGTCCTGGCTGGGCCTGGCCAGTTGCCTGCTGGTGGCACCCGTGTACGCGGAGAACTGGCAGATCACGCCCAGCATCGCCCTCGGGGAAACCCTGACCAACAACCTCTACCTCACTTCGAGCAACAAGACGAGTGATCTGGTGACCGGCATCACGCCAGGCATCTCCATCGACGGGCATAGCGGTCGTGCCAGTCTGCGCTTCAACTATTCGGTGACGCAGTACCTCTACGCCCGCGAGTCGTCGCAGAACAATCTGCAGCAAGGGCTGAATGCCTTCGGGACGCTCGAGGCAATTGAAAACTGGTTGTTCATCGATGCCAGCGGCACCATCTCGCAGCAGAACATTTCTGCGTTCGGGAAAGTTGCGCCATCCGATGCCAACGTCGACAACAACCGGACAGAGACCTTCTACTATTCGATCTCGCCGTATATCAAGGGACGTTTCCTGTCGTCCACCGAGTACTTCCTGCGTTACACGGCGAGCGGGACCAATGCCGACTCATCGGCCGTGTCGGATTCGACGATGAGCCAGTGGCTGGGCCGGATCAATGGCGACACGCATTGGGGTCCGCTCAGCTGGGCGCTCAACGCCAGCAGCGTCAGCACTCGTTATGATGTGGGTCGGGACCGTGACGACACGCGTTATGGACTGACCCTGTCCTACCGCTTGACTCCGCAGTTCCAGCTCTCGCTCATCGCCGGGCGCGAAACGACGAACCTGGTCAGTTTGAACGACGAGACACATAGCGATTCGGGTTTCGGCATCCTATGGACGCCGAGCCCGCGCACCAAACTGGAAGGGAGCATGACCCGGCGCTTCTTCGGCAATGGCTACAACGTCGCTTTCAGTCACCGGATGCCTCGCGCCCTGCTGACCTATGCGGCCAGCAATGACGTTTCGTATCAGCCGTCGGGTGTCACCAACACCGGGCAGGGCGCCAACTACAATGCCTACTATGCGATCATCGCGGCGAACAATCCAGGCCTCTCGCCGGATGCGATCAAGGCGCAGGTCAACCAGGTCCTGCAAGGCAGAGGCGTTCCGGCCGATGGAACGGTGGTCAACGGTTACCTGACCAACCGTCCCAACCTGCAGAAATCGCAACAACTTTCGTTGGCCCTACTGGGAGTTCGCAATACCCTGACCTTCAGTGCGACGGAAAGTCAGCAGCAACCGCTGGGTGTGGTCAACGGCTTGACCGATGACTACTCGCTGGCCAACGAGGTGACGCAGCGCGGCTTCGGCGTCATCTGGGGGCTGCAACTGACCGGTTTTTCGTCGCTCTCGTTGTCGCTCAATGAGCAGCGCAGTCTGGCGAATGGCACTGGTTCGCTGGATACCAAAACGCAAGGCGCGTACCTGCTGTTTACCACGCGCCTGTCACCCAGCACGCAGGCCAACGTCGGTGCCCGGCGGGTGATTTCCGATGGTGGGGTCAATGCAAACTACACCGAGAGCGCGCTGACTGCTGCGCTGTCGCACAGTTTCTGATTCACCTGCATGTACGAGTCGTTCTATGGCTTGACGAACAAGCCGTTTCAGCTCAACCCTGATCCGTCCTTCTATTTCGCCAGCAAACAACATCGGCGGGCGATGGCCTACCTCGAGTATGGTTTGAACCAGAACGAGGGGTTCATCGTCGTCACCGGCGAGGTGGGTGCCGGCAAGACGACGATCGTGCGCGGTCTGCTCAATGACCTCGATTCGGAAAAGGTGGTGGCGGCGCAACTGGTCAGCACCCAGCTCGACGCCGAGGATACCCTGCGCATGGTTGCCGCGGCTTTCGGCGTCGGCAATCGAAACACCGGCAAGTCCGAACTCCTGCTTGCTCTTGAGGCCTTCCTGGTCGATGTGACCCGTCAGGGCAAGCGCTGCCTGCTGATCGTGGACGAGGCGCAGAACCTGGCGCCGCGTGCGGTGGAGGAGCTGCGCATGCTCTCGAACTTCCAGTTCGGTACGCAGGCACTGTTGCAGAGCTTCCTGATCGGTCAGCCGGAGTTCCGCAAGATCATGCAGAGTCCGCAGATGCAGCAGTTGCGCCAGCGCGTGATCGCCGCTTGCCACATTGGTCCGATGGACCAGGATGAGACACAGGCCTACATCGAGCACCGGCTGAAGTGTGCCGGATCGAAGGGCTCGCCACGCTTCGATGCCGGAGCCTTCGAAGCCCTCTTCGAGGCCAGCGGTGGTGTTCCCCGACGGATCAATGCCCACTGTGATCGCCTGCTGCTCTCCGGCTTCCTGAGCGGCAAGGCCGATTTCACGCGCGCCGATGTCGAAGAGGTGGCGCACGAGCTGCGCGAAGAAACTCAGGCGGCGTCACCCTTGCCGGTCGGCAAGAACCTGGAAGACGGTCATGTGGCGCTGCATCCACAACTCACCGACAGCGGTATTCTCGACATCGACCTGTCGCGCTCGGGGCTCGATGGCAGCACGGCAGATCAGGCGGCGCGCGTCATTGCCGATCTGAAAAGCGGACAGTCGGAGCAGCGCCTGATCCGCATCGAGCGCAGCATGTTTCGTCTGGAGCGCAACAACGCAGCAATCCTGTCACTGTTGCAGCAACTGGTCGATGCACTGCGCGTCAAGCAATGAAAGGGGTGTGTCGTCTTGCTCAATGAGGAATGGCCCGCCGGGCTCGGGCCGGTGATTTGCGTCGTCGGCGCGCGTCCCAATTTCATGAAGATGGCGCCGATCCTGCGTGCCTTCCGTGCTCATCGCCCGGCCTTGCCGACCTTGCTCGTCCACACCGGCCAGCACTACGACAGGGACATGAACGACCGTCTGTTTGTCGATCTTCGCCTGCCGCATCCGGACATCAACCTAGAAGTCGGGTCGGGCACGCACGCGGTACAGACGGCGGAAGTGATGCGTCGTTTCGAGCCGGTACTCGACGCGCATCGACCGTCCTGCGTGCTGGTGGTCGGCGATGTCAATTCGACGCTGGCCTGTGCTCTGGTGTGCGTCAAGAAGGAAGTACCGGTGGTGCACGTCGAGGCAGGGCTGCGCAGCCACGATCGCCTGATGCCGGAGGAGATCAACCGGGTCCTCACCGACCAGATCGGCGACCGGCTGTATACCACGGAACGGAGCGCGCACGCCAATCTGGCGCGCGAGGGAATTGCCGATGAGCGAATCTGCTTTGTCGGCAATGTGATGATCGACTCGCTGTTGGCGAACCGCGAATGCGCCGTGCCCGCGACCAGGACACTGCAGCTCGCTGGTGCCGATCCGGCGGTGCTTGACCATCCCCAGGGCTATGCCGTGGTAACGCTCCATCGACCGTCGAACGTCGATCACGTCGACCGCCTGCGACCGCTGCTCCGCGCGTTGCGTGAAGTCTCCGAAAAACTGCCGCTGGTCTTTGCCATGCACCCGCGTACGCGTGCCAACGTGGAGCGATCAGGCCTGAGCGACCTGCTGGCCACTCAGCGCATCGTTCTGTTGCCGCCGCAGGGCTATCTGGAGATGCTTGGCCTGCTGAGCAGCGCCAGACTGGTGCTTTCCGATTCCGGGGGGCTGCAGGAGGAGACCACTGCCCTTGGCGTGCCCTGTCTGACGATTCGCGAGAACACCGAACGCCCGATCACCGTCGAGCAAGGCACCAATACCCTGGTCGGTTGCGATCCGTCAGCGATTCGCAGGGGGGTCGACGAAATCCTGTCCGGCTCCGGCAAGATCGGACGTGTCCCGGAATTCTGGGATGGCCGGGCGGCGGAACGCATTGCCGCAGATCTTGCAGTCTGGCTGATTGCGCGTCACCTGCAGCCGGCAGTTAACGCCTCGAGTTGATGAGATGTCAAACCTGTCACTCACCAATGCACTGACCATCGACGTCGAAGACTACTTTCAGGTTTCGGCCCTCGCCCCCTACATCCCGCGCGATCAATGGCCGCTGCGGGAATGCCGGGTTGAACGCAATGTCGATCGGATTCTCCTGATGCTCGACGAAAAAGGGGTCAGCGCGACCTTTTTCACGCTCGGCTGGATCGCTCAACGTTATCCTGAACTGGTACGGCGCATAGCGAACGCTGGCCACGAAGTGGCCAGTCATGGCTTCGGTCATCAGCGCGCCAGCGATCTGACGGAGGCCGATTTTTCGGCCGACGTCTCTCGGGCAAAGAAAATGCTGGAAGACATTACGGGTGATGAAGTGAAGGGCTACCGCGCGCCAAGCTTTTCGATCGGGGAAGGCAATCTCTGGGCTTTCGACTGCCTGGCAGATGCCGGCTACCGTTACAGTTCGAGCATCTACCCGATTCGCCATGATCACTACGGCATGCCCGACGCGCCGCGCTTTGGGCATCGCGTGGCTGGCGGGCTGCTCGAGCTGCCGGTGACCACGGCCCGCTTCTTCGACCGCAACTGGCCGGCCAGCGGTGGCGGCTATTTTCGGCTGCTGCCCTACGCCCTGTCACGCTGGCTGCTGCAACAGGTCAACCGGCTGGACGGGCAGCCGGCCATCTTCTACTTCCACCCCTGGGAAATTGATGCCGGACAACCGCGCATCCCGGGTATCAGCGCCAAGACGCGCTTTCGTCACTATGTCAACCTGCAATGCACCGAAGGCCGACTGAGACGATTGCTGGCCGATTTTCGCTGGGGACGGATGGACGAAGTGTTTCTCGGCGAGGGTGCCGCGCGGGTTGCGGGGGCGTAATGAGATCGACTGCCGAGGAAGTTGCCGGAGTGGCCGCCGTGCGTGCGCCGCTGGTCGTCAAGCGTCTGTCGGTCGGTGATCGGGCGGTGGCCGAGCGCTGGGATGCCTTTGTCCGGGCCTGCCCGGCGGCCACGTTCTTTCACCGCGCCGGCTGGCAACGGGTGATCGACCAGGTGTTCCGCCATCGGACGCACTTTCTCTATGCCGAGCGCGCCGGTGTAATCGAAGCCGTGCTGCCGCTGGCCCAGGTGAAGAGCGTGCTGTTCGGAAACTCGCTGGTCTCGCTGCCGTTCGCGGTCTACGGCGGGGTGGCTGCGAGCAACCCGGAGGCCGCCGATTTGCTGGAAGTCGAGGCGCAGCAGACGGCCAGGCGCCTGGCGGTCGACCACCTGGAGTTGCGCAACCTCGAACAACGTCACCCGGAATGGCCGCGGCAGGATTTATACGTCAGATTTCGCAAGGAAATTGCGCCCGAGCTGGAAGCCAACCTGCTGGCCATTCCACGCAAGCAACGGGCGATGGTGCGCAAAGGAATCAAGAATGGTCTGCGCAGCGAGCTGGATGCCGATATCCGGCGTTTCTTTTGCCTCTACGCCGACAACGTACACCGTCACGGGACACCCGCCCTGCCAAGGCGTTATTTCGAGGAATTGCTGCGCGTGTTCGCTGGCGATTGCGACGTGCTGACGGTCGTCGATCCGGCGGGGCGTCCGTTGAGCAGTGTGCTGAGCTTCTATTTCCGTGGAGAAGTCCTGCCTTATTACGCTGGCGACGAATGGTCGGCACGCGAGCTGGCAGCCAATGACTTCAAGTACTGGGAGTTGATGCGCCGCTCCTGCGAGCGCGGGCTGCAGGTCTTCGACTACGGTCGCAGCAAGCAGGGTACTGGTTCGTACTCCTTCAAGAAGAACTGGGGCTTCGAACCCGAGCCGCTTTTTTATGAATACTGCCTCTATCGTCGCAACTCGGTGCCACAGAACAATCCCGCGAACGCCAAGTACCGCTTGCTGATCAACACCTGGCAAAAGATGCCGATCGCTATGGCCAACTGGCTGGGACCGTTCATCGTACGCAACCTGGGTTGAGCGATCCTGGGCCTGACGCCGTGGTGCCGCACTCGGGCGATGTCGATGATTGTGATTGTTGAACATTACTGTTTGCTGAAAGCCATTGCATGAGCCACCCCAAAACAAGCCACGTGTCAGTCACCGCTCATCCAGGTTGGCGTTTGGCGGCGCCTGCCTTGGTGCTGGTGCTGTTGATCATCCTGTGGCTGTTCCGTGAGACTGCGGTCGACATGGCGGGGATCTGGGTCCGTTCCGACACTTATGCCCACGGAATGATCGTGCCCCCGATCACGCTATGGCTGATCTGGCGGGTGCGCGCCGATGTCGCGATCCTGGTGCCCAGAGGGAGCTATCTGGCCGTCCTGCTGATGGCTGGTGCCGGGTTTTGCTGGTTGCTTGGCCAGTTGGCGGCGGTCAATGCGTTGCCCCAGTTTGCGCTGACCGCGATGCTGATTCTTGCTGTGCCGGCGGTGGCCGGCTGGCAGGTTGCCAGACGAATCGCTTTTCCGTTGCTGTTCCTGTTCTTTGCCGTACCATTTGGCGATTTCACCCAGCCGAAACTGATGGAATGGACGGCCCAGGCGACCGTTGCCGGTTTGCGGCTGACCGGCATACCGGTCTACAGCGAAGGACAGCACCTGATCATTCCCAGCGGCAGCTGGGCGGTGGTCGAGGCCTGCAGCGGCGTGCGCTATCTCATCGCTTCGCTCACCGTAGGCACGCTGTTTGCCTATCTCACCTACCAATCCCTGCGGCGGCGTCTGCTTTTCGTACTGTTTTCGATCATCGTGCCGATTGTTGCCAACTGGGGGCGCGCCTACATGATCGTGATGCTCGGTCATTTGTCGGGTAACAAGCTTGCCGTCGGAGTCGACCACCTGATCTATGGCTGGGTCTTCTTCGGCCTGGTGATCCTCGCGATGTTCTGGATCGGCGCCCGTTGGCGCGAAGATGAAGTGTTGCCGCCGGTGTCACACGTGGCGTGGCCATCCACCGCTGGCGCCGGACCTGCCGCCGCATTACCGATCACGGCAGTGCTCGGCGTTCTGGTCGCTGCCTGCTGGCCGTTTGCGCAAAGGCAGCTCGATGATTACTCCTCGGCTGAGGCGGTCAGCAGCATGGCGGCGCTGGGTGCGATTCCGGGCTGGCAGAACAGCCCACAAGCGCTCCATGACTGGGAACCGAGGTTTGCCAATACAGCCGCGCGTACCCGGGTGGTTCTCGAACATGACGAGCACGCGGTGGGTCTCTTTATCGCCTACTACCGTAACCAGGATCAGCAGCACAAACTGGTCAGTTCGACCAATGTGCTGGTGACCAACGACGATCCGGTCTGGGCGAAGGTCGGTAGCGGGATGCAGCAGATCGCGATCGGCCAACAGGCTGTGACGATTCACACGGCACAGTTGCGCGGACCACGTGGCACGCGGCTGTTAGCCTGGCAATGGTATTGGATCAATGGGCGCTGGACGACCAGCGATGCCCTGGCCAAGGCGTATACCGCATGGTATCGCCTGACCGGTCAGGGGGACGATTCGGCCGTGGTTGTGCTCTTCGCGGAGCAAGGCAAGCCGGGTATCGCCGATGCCGTACTGGCAGATTTCACCGACGCCGCCGGCCCGGCGATCGAGCGCGCCTTGCGACAAACGGCGAGTGCGCGGTGAGTGGCGTACGCGACGCATGGTAGCGATGGCGATGAATCATCAGGGCGCAACGGAACAAGATGGCAGACCACTGATTCTGCATGTCATTCACCATCTGCACACCGGTGGGCTGGAGAACGGACTGGTCAACCTGATCAACCGGCTTCCTGAAGCCCGGTTCCGGCACGCCGTGGCCTGTATCGAGGACTTTTCCGATTTCCGCCTGCGCTTGACCCGTGCCGACACCCCGGTGCTGGCGCTGCATCGTTCGCGAATCGGCGTATGGCGGCTCAGGCGGAGGTTGTTCTCCCTCTGCCGCCAGTTGCAGCCACGGATCGTGCATTCGCGCAATCAGTCGGGACTCGATGCCCTGTTGCCAGCCCGACTGGCCGGTGTGCCGCATTGCATTCATGGTGAGCACGGATGGGATGTGGACGACCTCGGTGGAAGACGAATCAAACCGGCGTTGCTGCGTCGTGTGCACTCGCCGCTGGTCGACCGTTACATCACCGTATCGGCCGACCTGAGGAACTACCTGGTGCAGCGGCTGCGCATTCCGGCTGGGCGGGTGACACAGATCATCAATGGCGTCGATGTTGCGCGCTACGTGCCGCCCTCGGCGTCTGCGCGGCAACTGCTGCCGACCGGCTTCGCCGGGCCTGGGAACCTGCTCATCGGGACGGTTGGGCGGGTGCAGGCGGTCAAGGATCAGGAAACGCTGCTGCGCGCGTTTGCCTGCTTGGTCAGCAACGCCGGCCAGGCAGGTTCGCAGGCAAGGCTGGTGATTGTCGGCGATGGTCCCTTGCGTGCGTCGCTGACCCGCCTTGCCGATACCCTCGGCGTCGCGTCGCTGACCTGGTTCCCGGGCAGCGTCAGCAATGTCCCCGAACTGTTGCAGACCTTCGATCTCTTCGTCCTGCCGTCGTTGGCCGAAGGCATCTCGAATACATTGCTTGAAGCGATGGCCACCGGTCTGCCCTTGTTGGTAACGGCGACCGGCGGCAACGTCGAACTCGTGACGGATGGCGTCAACGGGCATCTGTTTCAGCCCGGGGATGTGGCCGGACTCGGCGGCTTGCTGAGCCAGTATCTGGCCGACCCGTCACTGCTCAGGATGCATGGCAAAGCGGCTCGCGAAATGGCGGTCGGGCGTTTCAGTCTGGCGACCATGCTGAACAACTATCAGACCGTTTACGAGGAATTCTGTGCGCGGGCTTGAGCTGCTTCCACCTTCCGCAGCACGGTCCCCGTCAGCCACCGAGCGGGAGACGGCGGTGGCGGCACGCCGGCAGCGCAGCTCCACGCTGGACCGGTGTCCGGCGCCAGCGGCGGGTTCCTACTGACCTGGAAAAGACAAAAATCAACCATGTGCGGGATTACTGGCATTTTCGATACTCGTGGGCGGCGTGACATTGATCGTTCGGTGCTTACGCGGATGAACGAATCGCAGCAGCATCGAGGCCCTGATGAAGGCGGCCTGCATCTTGAAGCGGGTATCGGCCTGGGGCACCGGCGGCTGTCGATCATCGACCTGTCCACCGGCCAGCAGCCGCTTTACAACGAGGACCAGAGCGTTTGCGTGGTGTTCAACGGCGAGATCTACAATTACCAGGAGCTGATCCCGGAACTGCTGGCGCTCGGTCACGTCTTTCATACGCGCAGCGACACCGAGGTGATCGTGCACGCCTGGGAAGCCTGGGGCGAGGACTGCGTGCGTCGTTTCCGCGGCATGTTCGCCTTTGCGCTCTGGGACCGCAATCGGGAAACGCTGTTTCTGGCACGTGACCGGCTGGCAGTCAAACCGCTGTTCTACGCTTTCCTGACCGACGGGACCTTCATTTTCGGCTCCGAACTGAAATCCCTGCTGGCGCATGGCGGTCTGGCGCGCGATATCGATCCGCTGGCGGTCGAGGAGTATTTCGCCCTCGGCTATGTCGCCGAGCCGCGTACCATCTTCCGTCAGGCAAGCAAGCTGCCGCCGGCGCATACGCTGACCCTGCGTCGTGGCCAGCCGGCTGCAGCGCCGAAGGAGTACTGGGATGTGCGTTTCAGCCTCGACAGGCGGACTTCGCTGAGTGATGCCTGCGCACAACTGGACGAGCGGCTCAGCGAATCGATTCGCCTGCGCATGATCGCTGAAGTGCCGCTCGGTGCGTTTCTCTCCGGCGGAGTCGATTCGAGTGCGGTCGTCGCGCTGATGGCCGGCCTTTCCACCGGGCCGGTCAATACCTGCTCGATCGCCTTCGATGATCCGGCCTTCAATGAAGCGGCGTTTGCCCAGAAGGTGGCCGACCGTTATCATACCAATCACCACTGCGACCTGGTTGCCAGCGACGATTTCGATCTGATCGATACGCTGGCCAGGCTGTACGACGAACCCTATGCCGACAGTTCGGCCATCCCCACCTACCGCGTGTGTCAGCTGGCGCGCAAACATGTGACCGTGGCGCTGTCTGGCGATGGCGGTGACGAGACCTTCGGTGGTTATCGCCGTTATCGCCTGCACCTGATGGAAGAGCGACTGCGTGCCGCGCTGCCGCATGGCGTTCGTCGGCCGATCTTTGGCCTGCTCGGTCGCGTATACCCGAAGGCCGACTGGGCGCCCCGCATGTTCCGCGCCAAGACCACGTTCGAGGGCATGGCAAGAACGACAGTCGAAGCCTACTTCCACTCGGTTTCGATTCTGCGTGGTCCGATGCGCCGCCAACTGTTCACCAATCGTTTCCGGAGGGAGGTGGACGGTTACAGTGCGCAGGACGTCTTTCGCCATCATGCCGGTCGCGCCGGTACCGACGATCCACTGGCACTGATTCAGTACCTCGACCTCAAGACCTACCTGGTGGGCGATATCAACACCAAGGTTGACCGTGCCAGCATGGCGCATTCGCTCGAGGTGCGCGAGCCGCTGATGGATCACGAGCTGGTCGAGTGGATGGCGACGCTGCCGTCTTCGCTCAAGGTGCGCGGTCAGGAAGGCAAGTTTCTGTTGAAGGAGGCGATGCAGCCCCGCCTGCCGCAGGACATTCTGTATCGTCCCAAGATGGGCTTCGCCGTACCGCTTGCCCGCTGGTTTCGCGGTCCACTCCGGGAGCGTGTCCGGCAGGCGGTGCTCGGCCAGCGCCTCGCTGCGACCGGCTGGTTCAATCAGGATTACCTGCGTCATCTGGTGGACGCCCATCAGTCCGGGGCGAGCGACTTCAGTTCGCCACTGTGGACGGTGTTGATGTTCGAGGCTTTCCTGCGCAACGTCATGGACGCTCCGGCGGAGCAGGCCGGCCTGATCACCGGGGTGGCGGCTGTGCCATGAATCTGCGCATCCTGCATGTCCTCGACCACTCGTTGCCGCTACACAGCGGCTACACTTTCCGCACGCTGGCCATCCTGCGGGAACAGCGCGCGCTGGGCTGGCAGACGGTTCATCTGACGACGCCCAAGCAGGGTGCGGGGGAGATTCTGCAGGAAGAGGTTGACGGCTGGCTCTTCCACCGCACGCCCAGCGCCTCCGACAGCGGCCTGCTCAGCCAGATGCGGCTGACCGCCCGACGCCTGCAGGAACTCGTGCGGGCGACCAGGCCGGATCTGATTCATGCCCACTCGCCGGTGCTCAACGCCTTGCCAAGCTTGTGGGTGGGCCGCCGCCAGGGCTTGCCCGTGGTTTACGAGATGCGCGCCTCGTGGGAGGATGCGGCGGTCGATCACGGCACCACCTGCGAAGGCAGCCTGCGTTACCGCGCCTCGCGTGCCCTCGAGAGTCTGGCGCTGCGTCGGGCCGATCAGGTGACGACGATCTGTGAAGGGCTGCGCGGTGATATCGCCGTGCGCGGCATACCGCCCGAACGAATCACGGTGATTCCGAACGCGGTTGATGTCGGCCTGTTTCGCCTGGACACCGAGCCGGATGGCGCGTTGCGTCGTTCGCTGGGGCTCGATGGGGCGACGGTGATTGGTTTTGCCGGTTCGTTCTATGGCTACGAAGGGCTCGATCTGGTGCTCGAGGCGACCCGGCAGATGCTGCCTCGGCACCCGCAGTTGCGTGTTCTGCTGGTCGGTGGCGGGCCGCAGGAGAGCAGTCTGAAAGCGCAGGCGGCCGCCGCCGGGATCGAGCAGCAGGTCATCTTTACCGGCCGGGTGCCGCACTCCGAAGTGCAGCGGTATTATGAACTGATCGACGTGCTGGCTTACCCGCGTCTGCCAATCCGGCTGACCGAGCTGGTCACCCCGCTCAAGCCGCTCGAGGCGATGGCGCAGGGACGGATGCTGGTCGCCTCCGACGTCGGCGGACATCGGGAGCTGATCCGACACGGTGAGACAGGATTCCTGTTCCGGGCCGGTGATGCCGTCGCTCTTGCCGCGGCGATCGAGGAGGTTCTCGCCAGGCGTCCGCTATGGCCACAGATCCGGCAGCGGGCGCGTCGCTTTGTCGAGGTCGAACGAACCTGGGCGAGCAGTGTGGCGCGCTATCGCGAGGTTTACCGCCGCGCCCTGGCCGGCTACGGCCGCAGTTCACCCAACTGATTCCGAGGTTTCAACGTGTGCGGTATTCACGGCATTTATCGTTTTGACGGGCTGAGCGTCGAGCCCGGAATTCTCTCGGCCATGGGCGACCGCACGCGGCATCGTGGCCCCGACGACGAAGGCAGTCATCTTGATGGACCCTGCGGCATTGCCATGCGTCGCTTGTCGATCATCGACCTCGCCGGCGGTCACCAGCCCCTGTCGAATGCCGACGAAACACTGTGGCTGGTGTGCAACGGCGAGATCTACAATTTCCGCGAGCTGCGCAGCGAACTGCAGGGCAAGGGCTACCATTTCAAGACCGGCTCCGATTGCGAAGTGATCCTGCATCTCTATGCTGCCGAGGGTGACGACTTCGTTCTCAGGCTGAACGGCATGTTCGACTTCGCGCTGTGGGACGCGCGCCGGCGCCGCCTGCTGATCGGCCGCGACCGGCTTGGCATCAAGCCGCTGTATGTCTTGCACGACTGGCAGCGGCTGGCTTTTGCCAGCGAGGCGAAGGCCCTGCTGGCTCTGCCGGGCATTACTGCCGAACTCGATCGGCAGGTGGTCGCCGATTACCTTCATCTTGGCTACGTGGCAGCTCCCGGCTGCATCTTCAAGGGCATACGCAAACTGCCGCCGGCCACCCTGCTGGCGGTCGAAGATGGTCAGGTACGCGAATGGCGCTACTGGCGGCTCCCCGAGCGCAGCATGCAGGGCTTGGCCGAAGGCGAGTGGCGCGCGCGCGTGCGGGCGCAACTCGATGAGTCGGTGCGCATGCAGATGGTCAGTGACGTACCGATCGGAGCCTTCCTGTCCGGCGGGGTCGATTCGAGCGCGGTGGTCGGCCTGATGGCGCGGCACTCGCAGCAACCCATTCGCACCTACGCCATCGGCTTTGCCGGTGGTGAAGCGGAGGCCCTGTATAACGAGCTACCTTACGCCCGCCGGGTGGCCGAGTTGTTCTCCACCGAGCATCGCGAGATTCTCGTCCGTCCCGATGTCGTCGCTCTGCTGCCGAAGCTGCTCTGGCACATGGACGAGCCACTGTCCGATACGGCCTTCATTACCACCTTCCTGGTTTCCGAATTCGCCCGCCAGGATGTCAAGGTGATTCTCTCCGGGGTGGGCGGTGACGAACTCTTCGGTGGTTACCGGCGTTACCTGGGTGGCCATTACGCCAGGAGCTATGGTCGCCTGCCAGCGTGGCTGCGGCGCTCGGCGAGCTTTGCCGCCGCCCGTCTGCCAGCCGACCGGCACTCGGGCTGGTTGAACACACTGCGCCTGGCCAAGGGTTTCCTGGCCTCGGCAGAAATGACGGCGGACGAGCGCTATCGCAGTTACCTGCAGGTGCTCGACCGGCAGGCCGTCGCGGCCTTGCTGATCGAACCGGCGGTGTGGGCCTCCGACCCCTTGACGCGGGCCTTTGCGGCTGCCGGCAACGATGACGAGCTGAATCGGATGTTCGCCGTGGACGCCGAAACGCAATTGCCTGACGATCTGTTGCTGCTCACCGACAAGATGAGCATGGCCGTGTCACTCGAATGTCGGGTGCCGCTGCTGGACCACGAACTGGTCGAGCTGGCGGCGGCCATGCCGGCATCGATCAAGGTGCGCGACGGCCGGCTCAAGCACCTGATGAAGACGTCGCTGGCCGATTTGCTGCCGGACGACATTCTCAATCGCAAGAAGCGCGGTTTCGGCACGCCGATGGGCGCCTGGCTCAAGCGTGAGCTGGCTCCCCTGTTGAGGCGTTTGCTGTCTGTCGAGATGGTGAGTGCGCGTGGTCTGTTCCATCACGCCCGGATCGAGCAACTGGTGGCCGACCACGAGGCCAACCGGATCGACGGCACCGACGTTCTGCTGGCCTTGATGAACCTCGAGGTATGGAGCCGCATCTACCTCGACCGGCGTGACCCGGGGGACGTTGCCGAAGAACTGAAGAGCTACGTTGCATGAACATTCTTTACGTCTGCCACCGTTTTCCGTTTCCCCCCAAGCGCGGCGGCAAGATCCGCCCCTTCAACATGATCCGCCATCTGTCGGCCAGTGGACACCGCGTCACTGTCTGCTCGCTCGCCCGCTCGACCGAGGAAGCGGAGGAGGGGCGGGGGATTGCACCGCATTGCGCGCGTTTCGAGATGGCGCAGGTGTCCGACCCGGTGCAGACGCTGCGCATGGTGGCACGCTTGCCGCTGATGACACCTTCGTCGATGGGCTACTTTTACTCACCGTCGCTCAAGCAGCACATCGGCACATTGCTCAAGGCGGAAAAGTGGGATCTGATCTTCGTCCATTGCTCATCGGTTGCGCAGTATGTCGAGCAGGTGCGCCATGTCCCGAAGATTCTCGATTTTGGCGACATGGATTCGCAGAAATGGCTCGAGTATGCCAACTACAAGCCCTTTCCGCTGTCCCTTGGCTACCGCCTCGAAGGCAACAAGGTGCTGGCGGCAGAGAAACGCCTGGCCAGACTTTTCGACCTGTGTACGGCAACCACACGGGCCGAGTGGGAGACATTGGAGGACTATCGCACTGCTGTGGCGACGGACTGGTTCCCGAACGGTGTAGACGCCGACTTCTTTTGTCCGTCGGCCGAGCCCCACGATCCGGATACGCTAAGTTTCATCGGACGCATGGATTACTACCCGAATCAGGAGTGCATGAAGCGCTTTTGCGGGCAGATCTGGCCGATGCTCCGCGGGCACCGCCCGCAGCTCAAGCTGCTCATCGTCGGCGCCGACCCGTCGCCCGAGATGCGCAAACTGGGCGAATTGCCGGGTGTCACGGTCACCGGCTCGGTACCTGATGTGCGCCCCTTCGTCCGCCGCTCGGCGCTCATGGTGGCGCCGTTGAACATCGCTCGCGGCACGCAGAACAAGATCCTCGAAGCGATGGCGATGGGCGTTCCGGTGGTCACCAGCCGGATTGCCGCCGGTGGGGTGGATGCCGAACCCGTGACGCATTTCCTTGTTGCCGATACTGCAGAGGAATATTCTGCAGCGATCCTGAAGGTCCTGGACAACCCCGCCGAACGGCAGCGATTGGCAACTGCCGGGCGGCAGCGCATGCTCAGCAACCATGCCTGGCCGCATTCGATGGCAAGACTGGACCGGATAATCGACCGTTGCATCGGAAACTTTTGGCAAAGCAAAGGAAGGCTCGCATGAAAATCAGCATTTTTGGTCTGGGCTATGTCGGGGCGGTGTCTCTGGCGTGCCTGTCACGCGACGGTCACGAGGTGATCGGAGTCGACATCGATTCCGCCAAGCTCGACCTGATCATGGCCGGCAAGACACCCGTGGTCGAGGAAGGCATGGTCGACCTGATGGCTCTCGCCGCCGCCAGTGGCCGGGTGACGGTGACCACCGATGCGCAGGAAGCGGTACTGGCCAGCGAGCTGTCCCTGGTTTGCGTCGGCACGCCTTCGGCGGCCAATGGCAGTCAGGACCAGGGTGCGATCCTGCGTCTGGCGGAGGAAATGGGACTCGCCATTGCGGCCAAGAGCACGCCGCATATCGTGGTTTTCCGTTCGACCCTGGTGCCGGGTACGGTCGAGGAAGTGTTGCGTCCGATCATCGAGACGAAGTCGGGCAAGAAGGACGGCGAGGGCTTCTTTCTCTGCTTCCAGCCCGAGTTCCTGCGCGAAGGATCGTCGATCCGTGATTACGACAAGCCGCCGTTCACCGTGGTGGGTGCCAACCATGCTTTTCCGTCCGAGCGCCTGCGCGAACTCTTCGGCAGGCTGCCGTGCCGTTTCATCGAGACGTCGGTGCGTTCGGCCGAAATGATGAAGTACTGCTGCAACAATTTCCACGCGCTGAAAATCACTTTCGCCAACGAAACCGCACGGATCTGCGATGCCTTGGGCGTGGATGCCTTCGAGGTGATGGATCTGGTCTGCCAGGACACGCAGCTCAACATCTCGGCCGCCTATCTGAAGCCCGGCTTCGCCTTTGGCGGCTCCTGCCTGCCAAAGGATCTGCGGGCCACCACCTACCTGGCCAAGATGCACGATGTCGAGTTGCCGATGCTCGGCGGCATCATGCAGTCGAACCGCAACCATCTCGATCTCGCGTTGCGCAAGCTGCTTGCCCTGGGCAAACGGAAAATCGGTTTCGTCGGCCTCTCGTTCAAGACCGGTACCGACGACCTGCGCGAAAGCCCATTGGTGACGCTGGCCGAGCAGTTGATCGGCAAGGGAATGCAACTCGCGATCTACGATCCGGAGGTGCATCTGGCACGCCTGCTGGGCGCCAACCGCAGCTTCATCGAACAGCATCTGCCGCACATCGGCCGGATGATGCGTGCCGAGATCGACGCGGTGATCGCCGAATCGGAAGTGCTGGTGATCGGCCTTGCCGGGCAGGAGATCGCCGATACTCTGGCTCGTTCATGCCGTTCCGAGCAGGTGCTGCTCGATCTCGTCCGGCTGCCCAATCGGGCAGTCATCCCGGCCCGGGTCGAGGGTTTGTGCTGGTAGTCGGGCGCGCTGTGGCGCGTGCCGTTCATTCTCGGCCACGCCATGTCGGTGGCTCGCTGCGGCTGGCGAGTCCGGCCTTGCGGGCAGAAGGCAGCGCTGCTGCAGGTATCTCCAGGGTAAAGGGATGATGGCAATCGAGGCGAACGATGCGCTGGGCGGTGGCTCCCTGCCACGGATCTGCGTGGTCGGTCCGCTCCCGCCACCGTCCGGCGGGATGGCGAATCAGTGCGAACAGCTCGTCCGCCTGCTGCGAGCGGATGGTCTGGCGGTGGAGTTGGTGCGGACCAATGCCCCGTATCGACCGGCCTGGGTCGGGCACTTGCCATTCCTGCGCGCAGGTTTCCGCCTGTTGCCCTACCTGCGCCAGCTTTGGCAGGCGGCTGGACGGGCAGGGCTGATGCATATCCTGGCCAATTCAGGTTGGGCCTGGCACCTGCTCGTGGCGCCAGCCATGCTGGTTGCACGCCTGCGCCATACACCGGTGATCATCAATTATCGAGGCGGCAATGCCGACTCTTTTTTTTCCACGGGGCCGCGCTATGTGCTGAACATGCTGGCTCGGGCATCGCTGCGTGTGACCCCGTCAGCCTTCCTGCAGCGGGTTTTTGCGCAACATGCCCTGAGCGCCGAAGTCATCCCCAACATCATCGACCTGTCGCGTTTCGCTCCGGCTGCGCCGCGATCCTTCGGTCAGTCGCCGCATCTGGTGGTGACCCGCAACCTCGAGCCGATCTACGACATACCGACCGCGCTCCGTGCCCTGGCACAGATTCGATCATCGTTTCCGGGGGCGCGCCTGACGGTTGCCGGTAGCGGTCCGGAACTTTCGCGCCTGCAGGCGCTCGTGGCCGAACTCGGGCTGCAGGACGGCGTCCACTTCTCGGGGCGGATTGCCAATGCCGATATCCCCGGTCTTTATGCGTCGGCCGATTGCCTGCTCAACCCGAGCACGGTCGACAACATGCCGATCTCGATTCTTGAAGCGTTTGCCAGTGGCGTACCGGTGGTAAGCACCCGTGCGGGAGGGATTCCTGACCTGGTCGAGCAGGGTGTTTCGGGTTTGCTGGTGCCGATCGGTGAGCACGAGGCGATGGCGCGTGCGGCACTGCGCGTTTTGCAGGATCGCGCGCTGGCTTCTGCCCTGCGGCAGGCCGGGTTGGTACAAGCCCGGCGCTATGCCTGGCCGCAGGTGAAAAGGCAGTGGCTCGACGCCTATCGTCGGGTTGCTGCAGTGGGGAGAAACTCTTGATGTGTATGCTGCCTGGCTGACGGTTCCCGTGCGTGCCGATGCTCCCGGCACAAGCAAGAACCTTGTTATCCGTTCCTATGGAAAACCTCGCTATGACTGCCCTTTCCGAAACACTGCTGCGCAAGTACTACACCAATAGTCCGCACCCCTACCGGGTGTACGAAGAGCGAGTCGAGTCTCTGCTGACCGCCGAGGCCGTGCTGCTCGACGCGGGCTGTGGGCGTACGGTGCCGGTTCTGAGAAAGTACCTCGGGCGGGCCAGGCGCCTGATTGGCGTCGAACTGGTCGACTTCACCGATGTTCCGGCAGGAATCGATACCTATAATGCCGACCTGTCGGACATACCCTTGCCGGATGCGAGCGTAGACCTGATCATGTCGCGTAGCGTTTTCGAGCACCTGACCGATCCGGCAGCGGTATACAAGGAGTTCTCGCGCATCCTGCGTCCTGGTGGGGTGGTGGTGTTCCTGACTGCCAACATGTGGGATTACGGTACCCTGGTGGCGCGTCTGGTACCCAATCGTTTCCATGGCAAGATCGTCAGGCAGGTCGAAGGACGCGCCGAGGAAGACACCTTTCCGACCGCCTACCGGACCAATACGCGTAGCGATGTGGATGGTTTGGCGATGGCGGCCCGGTTGACGGTCGAGTCTTTCGAATACCTCAGCCAGTATCCGAATTATCTGATGTTCAATGGTGGCCTCTTTTTCCTGGGGACCTGTTACGAGAAACTGATCAGCCGTTTCGACTGGCTGCGCTTTCTGCGTGGCTGGATACTGGTGACGTTGCGCAAGCCGGGTCGCGTCGCTTGACGGTCGCCCGTGCTGGCACGGAGGTGGTGGATCATTCACCGGCCATCGATCGTCGAGCGGCGGGTAATTGCTCCGAGGAGAAGCTCTTGAGTTGGTATACCGGGATGTGCTCGGGTTTTCTGTTCCCGCTGCATGAGCGCCTGAAGGGACACGATTCGGTGGCCAGGCGCAAGGCGCTCGAGGAAAGCCAGTGGTGGTCTGCCGATCGTCTGGCGGATCACCAGGCGCGACGTTTGCGCGACTTCCTGGTCGATATCGGGGCCCGTGTTCCTTACTATCGCGACCTGTTCGAGCGCGCCGGCTTCGTGCCGCAGTCGGTGCGTGGCACGGTCGATCTGGCCGCCCTGCCGCTGCTCGGCAAACCGGAAATTCGGGACAATGCCGATCGACTCAAGGCGGAGGGCCACGGACCGCTGACCCGTTACAATACGGGCGGGTCATCCGGCGAGCCGTTGATCTTCTATATGGGCAAGGGGCGCAAGAGTCACGATGTGGCGGCCAAGTGGCGCGCCACCCGCTGGTGGGACGTCGACATCGGTGATCGCGAGCTGGTGGTCTGGGGCAGCCCGATCGAACTGGGTGCGCAGGATCGCATCCGCCGCCTGCGCGACGGCTTGCTGAGAAGCCACCTGCTGCCGGCATTCGAGATGTCGGAGCGCAATCTGGAGCGGTTTGTCGAGGCCATTCGTGCGACCCGTCCGGTAATGCTTTTCGGTTATCCGTCGAGTCTCTCGCTGATTGCGCGCCATGCGCGGGCGCGCAATGTGGACCTGGGCCACCTGGGAATCAGGGTTGTTTTTGTCACCTCGGAGAAACTCTATGCCGAGCAGCGGGCGCTGATCAGCGAAGTGTTCGCCTGTCCGGTAGCCAATGGCTACGGTGCCCGCGACGCCGGTTTCATCGCCCACGAGTGTCCATCAGGCAGCCTGCACATCAGTGCCGAGGACATCGTCGTCGAGACGGTCGGTACTGACGGCAGGCACACGCAGCCCGGTGAAGCCGGCGAGATCGTCGTCACGCATCTGGCCACCGCTGATTTTCCCTTTGTCCGCTATCGTACTGGCGACGTGGGCGTTCTTGGAGTGAAGACGTGTGCCTGCGGTCGGGGCTTGCCGGTGCTGGAGGACGTCCAGGGGCGAACCACGGATTTCGTCGTGGCGCATGACGGTACGGTTATGCACGGTCTGGCACTGATCTACACCGTCCGCGACCTGCCCGGGGTCGAGCGCTTCCGGATCGAGCAGGTATCGATCGACCGGACGGTTGTCAAGCTGGTGGTCGGGCCGGCCTTCGATCGGTCTTCAGAGGAACGGATTGTCAGGGACTTCAAGGCCAGGTTGGGTGAGGTGGTCGAGGTCCGGGTCGAGAAGGTGAGCGAGATTGCCAGCGAATCGTCCGGCAAGTTCCGTTATGTCGTCAGTCGGGTCAAAGGCTTGGCCGTTGGGAGGGACAACGAGCGTGGCTGATCGTCCAGGGCTTGCCGGGCTCGGGCCGGTTTGTTGCGCGCCGCGACCAGCCTGGTGCCCGGCGGAGCCTGGGTTGCCTGTCACCACCGGTGGGTGGCGTGGCCGGCATCCTGCTGTCAAAAAAGGACGGGTTGAAGCATGCGCGACATCCTGATCACGGTAATCATTGTCGGCCTGCTGCCATTCATCCTGCGCAGCGCATCGTTGGGGGCCTATGTCTGGGCGTGGATTTCGATGATGATCCCGCACAAGAACGCCTTCGGCTTTGCGGCGACGATGCCTTTTGCCCACATGGTTGCGCTGACCACATTGCTGAGCTGCGTGTTCTCGCGCGAGCGGCGGCCCTTTCCGGTGAACAGCATTACGGTCACCTATGTGTTGCTCATGCTGTGGATGAGCTTGACCTGTTTCTTTGCGCTGAATACGACCGAAGTCGTGTTCGAACGCTGGTTGCTGGTGTTCAAGATTCACCTCATGGTCTATGTGACCCTGATGTTGCTGCGCGGTCGGCAACAGATAGAGCGTCTGGTTTGGGTGATCGTCGTGTCGATCGGCTTCTATGGGGTCAAGGGTGGGGTGTGGACTCTGCTCACCGGCGGCGGCGGACGCGTCTGGGGTCCTCCCGGTGGATTCCTGCTCGACAACAACGCTTTCGGGCTGGCGCTGGTGATGCTGCTGCCGCTCTTCTATTACCTGCAACAGGTGTCCGTTCGTCGCTGGCTGCGCTGGGGCCTGGTCGGCGGCATGGTTGCCCTCACCTTCTCGATTCTGGGTACCCACTCGCGCGGCGCGCTCCTCGCCCTGGTTGCGATGACCGGCTTTCTGGGACTCAAGTCCCGCCGCCCGGTGCTCAACAGCGTCCTGCTCGGCCTCGGACTGCTGGCCGCGATCGCCTTCATGCCCGATACCTGGAGCGGGCGGATGCACACCATCGAGACCTATGATCAGGACACGTCGGCGATGTCGAGGATCTACGCCTGGAAGACGTTGTGGGCGCTGGCCCTCGACCGTCCGCTGACCGGTGGGGGTTTCGTGGTCGATACGCCACAGGTGTTCGCCATCTATGCACCGCCAGGAGGGGCCGGCGTATACACCGGCGGTAACGTCTATGTGGCGCACAGCATCTACTTCCAGATGCTGGGCGAGCATGGCTTCCCCGGTCTGGCACTGTTCCTGCTCCTGGGTGTTGCGACCTGGCGCACGTCCGCACGGCTGGCCCGGCTGGCGAAGAGTGATCCCCGATACAGCTCCTGGGTGCCCATGCTGATGCGCATGGTGCAGGTGAGTCTTGTCGCTTTTGCGACCGGTGGAGCCTTCCTCAGCCTGGCCCATCTGGATCTGATCTACTATATTGTCTGCCTCGTCGTACTGGTGGATGCTACGCTCAGAGAGCAGGCAAAGGTGGCAGGTGCGACCATCGTCAACCCGGTCGCGGTGCCCACAGCGCTCGGGAGCACGCCATGATCCACGCGCGGGTTCGCCGTCGGACTGGCGAGGCTGTCCTGGCATTGGAGTGGCGATGAATTCGCTGTTGACCACGGCCAGTCGCTTCGCCTTCGGTCTGGCGCATGGGCTGGACTCGCCGAAACTATCCATCCTGATCTTTCATCGCGTCCACGCGCGGGCCGACACACTCTTTCCGTACGAGCCTGATGCCATAAACTTTGAACGGCTGATGCGCTTCGTGGCGGCGAGCTTTCGCGTCATGTCACTGGCTGAAGCGGCCGCCGGTCTGGCCCGCGGCGAACTGCCGGCACGGGCGTTGGTAGTCACCTTCGACGATGGCTATGCCGACAACGCCGAGGTGGCGTTGCCAATCCTGCAGCGCTGCGGCATCGTGGCCAGTTTCTTTGTGTCAACCGGATTTCTCGACGGCGGCCGGATGTGGAACGACAGCGTGATCGAAACCGTACGAGCCTGCCGCCATGAGCAACTCGATCTTGATGGCTTTGGCCTGGGTCTTTGCCCGCTGGCCGGGCCGGCCGCGCGCAGGAACGTGATCGCCAGCTTGCTGGCGCACATCAAGTACCTGAGCCTGAACGAGCGCGAGGAGGCGATCGCCCGCCTGCAGGCGACCGCCGGGGTTGCCTCGTTGCCGGCCGATCTGATGATGAGTTGCGAGCAGGTGCGGCAATTGCACCGTGCGGGTATGGAGATCGGCGGTCATACGGTTCGCCATCCGATCCTCACGACTTTGACGGCGAGCGAAGCGGCACACGAGATCGCCGGTGGGCGGGACCGACTGCAGGAAATCATCGATTCGCCGGTGAACGTATTTGCCTATCCGAACGGCAAACCGGGGTCCGACTATGATCACAGCCACGTCGAGCTGGTGCGCCGACTTGGCTTCGCCGCCGCGGTCAGCACCGCGCCCGGGGTCGCCCGGCAGGGTGCCGATTGCTTTCAATTGCCAAGGTTCACCCCCTGGGGACAGTCGCTGACAACCTGGGCGATGCGTCTGCTCCTGCAGCAGAAACAGACCCGTTACCCGGTGGCAGGCGCCGCGCATGGAGTCTGAAGTTGTCCATCGCAGGTGCCTGCGAAGCAGCCTGGCTGTTGCCCTCGGTTTGCTGGTCGGGTTGACCGGGGCATCGCTGCTGTATTCCAGTTTGCATCCTTGTCCTGCGGACGACTTCGGGCAGGTCCAGGCAGGACACCTGCGGCGGCTCGACGGCAACGCCGAGAAAGGGCGGGTGATCTTCCTCGGCAGCAGCACCTTCCAGGGCCTGGACACCGGAAGTGTGACGGCGCGGCCACTGAATCTCGGACTCGGGGGCGATACGGTGCAGGGCTTGCGCGAACGCTTGCGCACCTATTCCTCACCGAAGGACGCGAGCGCCATCGTGCTCAACATCGGACTGAACGATATCGTGCGTGGCGTCGAGGTCGACCGACTTCCTTATCAGCAGTTGTTGAGTGAGCTGCCCGTACATGTTCCGCTGTTTGTGCTTGGGCTGCAGGCAGTCAGGCGGGCTGTTCCGGATGAGGAGGAGCGGATCAATCGGGCCGTGGTCGAGGCCAATGCACGGCTCAGCGCGCTTTGTGCGGCGCGGCGCGCTTGCCGATACCTCGGGAATCCGGTGGACTCGGCAGTGCGTTCCGAACCCTTCTTGTGGGAGCCCGATGGCCTGCATCTGTCGGCGGCGGGTTACGTCAGGCTGCGTGCCGCCCTCGTGCAAGGCCTTGCGGCGGGCGGTGTCGCACCATGACGGCGACAGACGCGCGTCGTGACCATGCGCTTGATGCCGCGCGGGGCGCGCTCATGGCTTTGGGCATCGTCATTCACGCGGCGAACGTCTACATTCCCGCCGGTACCTGGCTGGTCGCGGATCCGGCACGCTCCGCGTTTTTCGACTGGCTGGCCAGTGCGATCCACAGTTTTCGCATGCCGGCCTTCTTCTGGATTTCGGGCTATTTCTGTGCGCTCACCCTGGAGCGCTACGGCACCTGGACGTTTCTGCGCAAGCGATTGCCGCGAATCGCCGTTCCCCTGCTGGTCAGTTGGGGGACGCTCAATGTCATTCAGGTCATCATCATTGCCCGCCTGAGCGGGCAGGATGTTCGAAGTGCGCTGCTCTCCGGCGTACCGATCTACCATTTGTGGTTCCTGGTCGACCTCCTGGTTTACTTCTCGCTGGCCGCGCTCCTCAATTGCCGTGTGGCCCAGCCCATCCACTGGTTGAGCAAGCGCGTTCTGACGGTCGCAAACCCCGTGTTGCAACTGATGCTGCTTGCCGTTTTCGCCACCGGTCTCGAACTGGGTGTGCGCGCCACCGGTCTTGCTTATGTGAATCTGATGGGCCTCACGAGCCCGTTCAGGTTGGTTGGCAACTTCGCGTTTTTCTTTGTCGGCATGCTGATGTACGGTTCGGCAGCCATGCGTGGCTCCTTTTTCCGTATTCACCCGGGGCTGCTGGTGCCCGCGGTTCTCCTGTGCCTGTGGTTCGATCGTCTGGTCAACACCGAGTCCCGGTTGCTCGGCGAACTGGCCGGCCTGGCGGCTACGCTAATGACCTGGATCACGGTGGCGGCGGTGATCGGGCTGTTCAGGCGACTGTTCGCGCAGGCAGGAAGAGCGACGCGCTTCATGTCGGATGCCAGCTATACGATCTACCTCTTTCACCACGTCATTGTCGTTCTGATCGCGATATTGCTGCTGGCCGTACCCTGGTCGGCCTATGTCAAGTTTCCGATCGTCGTTCTGGCGACCTTCGGCCTGACGGCAGCCATTCATCGCTACTGCATCTCTCCCTCGGATCTCCTGCGCTTTGCATTCAATGGCAAGTAGACAGCGAACTTCCCCCGGTTTTTCGTTTGTCAAAGGGGGCGGGACGCATGTTACCAGTATCTCCTGATGCGGCCCTGTGATCCAGTTCTCGAATCCGTCGTGACAACCCGCCCGCCAGCGCCGTTGAGCTTGCCTTCCGTGCCCACGTTCTGCCCTTCCTTGATCCGCTTGACCGCCAGTTCCTTGAACCCGGTCGGGCAGGCCGGCTGCGCCATCTTCGTCTCATGCCTTCCCAAAGTGGCGTCAATTTCATGTCACCCTGGGCAGACGAGATTTTGGGGGGAAGCTCAGTCCAAACTTCATCTGATCCAACGATCATGATGGATGTTGTCTCCACCCGGTCATTTCCGCAACAGGCGCAAGCCGTTGAATACCACCAGCAGACTTGCTCCCATGTCGGCGAAAACCGCCATCCACATACTGCCCAGACCGATCAGGGTGAGCACCAGGAAAACCGCCTTGATACCGAGCGCCAGTACGATGTTTTGCACCAGTACGGCGTGGGTGGCGCGCGAGAGACGAACGAAGCGGGCAATCTTGCGCAAATCATCATCCATCAGTGCGACGTCGGCGGTTTCGATCGCCGTATCGGTGCCAGCCGCAGCCATGGCGAAACCAATGTCGGCACGGGCCAGTGCCGGCGCATCGTTGATGCCGTCGCCGACCATCCCGATCTTGCCCGTTTTTCCCAGCTTGGCGCCGATCACCTCCGCCTTGTCTTCGGGCAACAAGTCGCCACGTGCCTCGTCCATACCGACCTGGAAGGCAATGGCTTCGACGGTGTGCGGGTTGTCGCCACTCAGCATCAGGGTCCTGACACCCAGGGAATGTAGTTCGGCGATGGCGGCGCGGCTGCTATCGCGCACGCTGTCGGTCACCGCAAACGGCGCCAGTACGGTTTGACCGTCGGTCAGCATCAGGGTCGTCTTGCCCTGCCGTTCCAGCGCATCGAGCCGGGTTTCCAGCTCGGGGGAACACGCTCCCAGATCGTGGACCAGGCGGTGATTGCCAAGCTGATAGCCGATTCCGTCGATCACGCCCTGTACGCCGCGACCGGGAATGGCGGCGAAGTCGTTCACTTCCCTCCTTGACACTGCGGCCTGCGCGCCCGCCTGTGCCAGCGCCCGCGACACCGGGTGGTCGGAGCGTGCGGCGAGGCTGACCGCAAGACTGCGCGCATCGTTCTCGGGCAATGCACCGCGCAGTTCGAAGTCCGTCTGCACCGGCTTGCCATGGGTGAGGGTGCCGGTCTTGGCAGCGCAACTTCTTTTCTGTAAAAGCCCCCAAGGGATTCCATCGGGATAT
>ERZ761603.610-NODE-610-length-29497-cov-38.741186_pt1 | contig 29497 bp, 30 predicted proteins | sample MGYA00511879_ERZ761603 | MGnify/ENA primary metagenome ERZ761603 (study PRJEB28899, sample SAMN02850040) | bioreactor sludge metagenome | biome: EBPR Sludge; feature: EBPR Bioreactor; material: flocular biomat | place: Australia: Thorneside Wastwater Treatment... | reverse complement strand
GGCCTGCTCCACCAATTCGCGTAACGGTATGTAGGAATTAACATAATCCTCCACACGCGAGCGCCCCGGCACCGGCTCATCCGCGCCCGCCGGAACCCCCGAGCCCGCGGCCAAGGCTGGCGGCGGAGGTGGCACCACGGACCGGACCGCCGCACCCCGACCGGGCGATTCCCGCTGACACGAGTCGGGCCGGTAATGGCGTATATGATGGATGGTTCGGGCCCGCGCCCGCGTTGGCGGGGCACACCTACTCACGGAGTATTGCTCATGTCGCGTTCGCACACCGCCTGGCGTTCCCCTGCCGCCCTCTTCGCCGCCGCCGCGTTCCTGCTGGCTGGCTTCAGCGTCGTGCAGGCGTCGTCCCGTCCGGCGGTGGTGGCCGCGCCGACCGCCGTGGGGATCGTGGACCTCGAGCGTCTGATCGGAACGCTCAACGAGGTCAACGCGCAGAACAGCGAGCTGCAGAAGCGGGCGAAGGACCTGCAGGCCCGGATCGACGACATCAAGAAGCAGGCCGAAGCCGCCGAGCAGGAATGGAAGATCGCCCCGGCGAACGACCCCAAGAAGCTCGAGAAGCGCTTCAAGCTCGAAGAGTTGACGCTTCAGCTCGAAGCCAACCGCCAGGGTCTGAGCAAGGTGCTCGGCGTCGAGAAGGGCCGGTACGTCCGCTCGCTCTACGGGCGGATCGTCGAGGCCGCCCAGCAGCTCGCGCAGCAGCAGGGCCTGAACCTGATCGTGCTGGACGATCGTTCGCTGACGCTGCCCGAGGGCGACAATCTTACCGATGCGCAGCTCAACCAGATCATTCAGAGCAAGTCGGTGCTCTACGCCGACAATTCGGTGGACGTGACGGACGCGCTGGCGCGGGTGATGAACAACAACTTCAGCGCCCCCAAGCCCAAGGGCAAGAACTGATCTCCGCCGGAGTTCCCCATGCCTTCTTCACCAGCGGTTGACCGCCCGCTGACCACGGGCACGATCGCCCAGGCGCTCGGTGCCGAGGTTGTGGGACGCGACGATCTGCCGATCGCCGGGCTTGCGACGATCGATCATGCGGGCGAGCAACACCTGACCTTCATCCGCTCCGCCGATTTCGCCTCCCGATGGGCGGCGAGCAAGGCGGGGGCTGCCATCGTCACCAGGGGCATCGCCGTCGAAGGGCACGATCCCTCGACACGCTGCCTGCTGCTCGTGCGCGACGCCGATCTGGCTCTCAACGCCGCGCTCGAACTGTTCGCGCCGCCGACCACGCGCCCCGCGGCGGGCGTGCATCCCACGGCCGTCGTCGATTCCACGGCACGCGTCGATCCATCCGCGAGCATCGGGCCACACTGCTCCATCGGCCCGGGCGCGACCGTCGCGGCGGGCGCGATCCTGCACCACAGCGTCTCTGTCGGCGAGCACGCCTCGGTCGGCCGAGGCGCCGTGCTGCACCCCGGCGTCACGATCTACGACCGCTGCCACGTCGGGGCGGCGTGCATCCTTCACGCCGGGGTTCGCATCGGCGCCGACGGCTTCGGCTACCGGCCCGATCCCTCGGGGAGAGGCCTCATCAAGATCCCGCACATCGGCAACGTCGTCATCGGCGACGCCGTCGAAATCGGCGCCAACACGTGCGTCGATCGCGCCAAGTTCGGCTCGACCACCATCGGGGCCGGCACCAAGATCGACAACCTCGTCCAGATCGCCCATAACTGCACCATCGGCAGGTGCTGCATCATCTGCGGCAGCTCCGCGATCGCCGGGAGTGTCACCCTCGGCGACGGCGTCGTTCTCGGCGGAAGCGTCGGCGTCGCCGACAATCTCAGCATTGGTTCCGGCGCCCGCGTCGCCGCACGCAGCGGCGTCATGGAGAGCATCCCCGCCGGCGAGACCTGGGGCGGCACTCCCGCCGTCCTCGCCCGCGTCAACTCCCGCAACTGGATCGAACTCATGCGGCTCAGCGATTCCCTCCGCGACATCCGCAAGGCACTCAACCTCGAACCAGCCCCGCGCACGCGCCGCGTCTACTGACAATGCACCGTCACACCCTGAAAGGCCCCGCGATCCTCCACGGCACCGGCCTCTTCACCGGCGCTCCCGCCGAGGCCGCCATCCTCCCCGCACGCTCGGGCGGCGTGCGATTCGCCGTCGGGGGAGAAGCGATTCCGGCCGTCGTGGCGAGCGTGCCCACCGACCCTTCGCGCACGCCGTTTCCCTCCGGCGTCGCCGCCAGGAACACAACACTCGCCGGCTCGCGAGCGATCGCGGCCACCATCGAGCATGTCATGTCCGCGATCGCCGGGCTTGGGATCACCGACGCGATCATCGAGCTTCGCGGCCCCGAACTCCCGATGTTCGATGGCTCCGCCGAGCCGATCGTCGACGCGATTTCCGCCGCGGGCGGGCTGCTCCAGCTCTCCGACACAGTCACACCGATCGTGCCGCGAGAGATGGTGCTCGTCGAAGGGGCGGGCGGGTCGTCCATCCGCATCGAGCCGCGTTCGTCGCCGGGCTGCTCGTACGCCTACACGCTCGACTACGCCGGCAAAGCCGGGATTCGCCGTCAGACGGCTTCGTGGGACGGTCGGGCGGCGACATACCAGGTCGAGGTCGCGCCCGCACGCACGTTCTGCCTTGCCAGCGAAGCCTTGGCACTGCGCGAACGAGGCCTGTTCCGCCACGTCACGCCGAAGGAAATGCTCGTGCTCGACGACGCGACAGGCGCACCTCTCGAGAACGACCTGCGATTCGAGAACGAGCCCGCGAGACACAAGCTGCTCGATCTCATCGGCGACCTCGCGCTGGTCGGCTCTCCGATCCAGGCCGACATCTTCGCCGAGCGGTCCGGGCACGCGTTGGCCCACGAGGCCTGCCGAAAGCTCCTCGCGTCGATGGCGTGACGCGGTATCGGATCACTCGGGGATGGGGCAGCCGCACTCGGGGCAGCATCCGCCGCGAAGCCCGTTGAGCGGATAGCCGCACGCCGGACACTTCCCCGCGGCGAGGCGCGAGGCTGCGAAGCGGTCCTTCGCCCGAGTGACCGCGATCGGAATCCACCGGAGACTCGCGAGCATCAGAAGGAGTGCCGCCAACGCGCCGGCCGACCTCGCCTGACCGCCCACCAGCGTGCGCTCGTCGATGCCGTCGCCTGGGGCAAGCCACGCGGCCCGCTCAACGAACGCGGCGTTGGCGTGCTTGGCAAAGAACGCCACATAGGCCGCCCGAGCGTCCGCCCGCTCGGTTTCCGTGAGCGAGCGGGTCGTCATCGGCTCGACGTCGACCGCGATGATCTGGTACTCCGTCGTGGGTGCGTACCACCCCACCCGCGTCCGCGAGCCGGTGTCCTTGACCAGTAGCACCTCGCCGGGGCGGGTCGCCATCGCCACGGCCAGATCGTTCGCGCTGGACTGCTCACCGGAAAACGCCTCGCCGAAAGGAATGGGCACGAGCCCGCCCACTTCCCGCACGAAATAGACCGGCGGGAGGCTCGGCGTGCCTTGCCCGGCCCCCGCCGGGAACAGCGTCGCCGCAACGCGTGACGTCTCGCCGGGCTGGTTTGGCAGCCGCCAGACATCCCACCCCAGATACGCCAGCAGCAGCAGCGTCGTGGCAGGGTTCGCCACGATCCCGAATCGTCGCCGGCGGGCTTGAGTCCCGGTACCCATGCGGACACTCTAGCCGCCCGGGGATCCGTCGCGGGTACACTGCGCCCATGCCGCCCGATGACGTTCTGCTCTCCGAGGAAGTGGTGCGCAAAGTCGCCCGCCTGTCCAAGCTCGCCCCGAGCGACGAGCAGATCTCGCTCTACCGCCGACAACTTTCGGATGTACTCTCCCTCATGAGCGCCCTGCGATCGCTCGATCTTGCCGGCGTCGAGCCACTCGCGCACGTGGGAGAGGCGCGAAACCGGCTCCGCAACGATGAGCCCGGCCCAACGATCCCACGCGATCAGGTGCTTTCGCTCGCTCCCGATCGCTCCCCGCCCTTCATCAAGGTGCCCAAAGTACTCGGCGAAGGCGGCGGCGCATGACCGGCAACGCACGTCCGACTGCGGGCGAAGTCATCGACACGATCCGTCGCGGCGAGCTCACCTGTCGACAGGCCGTCGAGAATGCGCTCGCCGCAGCCCGCACGCACGCCGCGCTCAACGCGTGTGTCGAGCTATGGGATGAGCCCGCCCTCCAGCGTGCCGACGAGCTCGATCGGCTCATCGCCTCGGGCGTATCCCCCCCTCCGCTCGCCGGGCTTGCTTTCGGCGTCAAGGCGAACATCTGCACCACCCTCGGACGAACAACCTGCGCCAGCCGCATGCTCGCCGACTACCGCTCGCCCTTCGAAGCAACCGCGGTCCGCAAGCTCCGCGAAGCGGGCGCCATCCCCATCGCCTCCCTCAACATGGACGAGTTCGGGATGGGCAGCAGCGGCGAGAACTCGGCGCACGGCCCGACGCTCAACCCGTGGGACCACGCCCGCGTCCCCGGGGGCAGTTCCTCCGGCGGGGCCGCCGCTGTCGCCGCCGGGTTTCTCCCGCTCGCTCTGGGATCTGACACGGGCGGCTCCATCCGCCAGCCCGCCGCGATGTGCGGCGTCGTGGGCATCAAGCCCACCTACGGCCGCATCTCTCGTCTCGGGCTCGTCGCCTACGCCAGCAGCCTCGATCAGATCGGCCCCATCGCCGCCGACGTGCACGGCGTCGCCCTCGCGCTGACGCATCTCTGCGGCTTTGACCCCGACGACGCCACCAGCGCCGATCTGCCCGTCCCCGACTTCACCCGCGATCTCCTCGCCGACCCCGGCCCCGTCCGCGTCGCCGTGCCCAGACAGGCCCGCCTCGGCTCGAATCACCCCGACGTCACCGCGGCCTTTGAGCGCGCGCTCGACGATCTTCGCGCGATCGGCGCTGAGACCATCGACGTCGAGATGCCCATGCTCGACGCCGCCGTCAACGCTTACTACATCGTCGCGACCGCCGAAGCCAGCTCGAACCTCGCCCGCTACGACGGCGTGCGCTACGGCCGACGCGCCCAGAACACCGCGTCGCTCGAAGAGCTCTACACCCGCTCACGAACCGAGGGCTTCGGTCCCGAAGTGCAGCGACGGATCATGCTCGGCACGCACGTCCTCAGCTCGGGATACGCCGACGAGTTCTATGTCACCGCCCTGCGCGCGCGCCGGGTCATCAAGCAGGAGTTCGACGCCGCCTTCTCGCTTGGCTGCTGCGCCGTCGCGACGCCCACCGCGCCCAACCCGGCCTTCCGCCTAGGAGAGAAGGCCTCCGACCCCGCCTCGATGTACCTCGAAGACGTCTACACCGTCGGGGTCAACCTCGCCGGGCTTCCCGCGATTTCCGTGCCCATGGGGCTCTCGACGTCGCTGGGCACTCCCCTGCCGCTCGGGCTTCAACTGATCGCCCCGGCATTCGAGGAATCCTCGATCCTGAACCTCGCCGCCCGATTCGAGTCTCGCGTCGGGCATTTCTCGCCTTTGGCCTAACGCAGGAAGTGCAGCAAGGCGAGCAGGAACCCCAGCACGGTCGCGTTGTGCAGGAAGTGCGCCGTCACCGGGGCGATCAGCGACCCGCGCCACTCCCGCATCATCGCGAAGTTGAACCCAAGGGCGATCACCGGCCCGAGCATCAGCACCTCGTACCCGTGCGCCACGCCGAACACCACCGCCGTCAGAACCGCCGCCACGACCACCGGCAGCCTCGACCGGGCGTGCCGATACAGCGCCCCACGGAACACCGTCTCCTCCACCAGCGGCGCCCAGACCGTCGCCAAGAGGAAGAGCATGATCGGGACCCACCCGCCCTTGCCGACCAGTTCGAGAATCGGATTCTCGGGGGGAGCCGGCGCGGGGCCGCCCGCCGCCTGCTGCATCGCCGCGCGAACCATCATCACCATGATCGACAACACCACCGCGGCGAGGAAGACCGGCACGCCCGCCAGATATCCGAACACGCCGCACAGGACCTCAACCGCGACGCCCTGCCCGCGATGCCAGCCAAGGTCCCTCGCCGCGCGAGAGAACGCCACGCCGCGGAAGAGCGCCCAGAACGCCATGATCGCCACACCCCACTGGGCCCCCATCGCGAGCCTCAGCGTCTGATCATCGCTGAACCCCGCCTGCGACGCGGCGAACGACACGACGATCTTGACCCCGAGGAATGCCGCGAAGAACGCCGCCGCCGTTTCGAGGTACACGCTCCCGCCCGGCGCAGGCCGATCGAATCGTGCCCGCAGTTTCCCGCTGGAGAGCAGCACGAGCGCGATCACGAACGAGGCCAGACCGCCCAGCACAACCGCGGCCACAAGCAAACCGAACCCTGCCAGCAGCAGCACCAGCGGCCCGCCGCCGCCCACAAGCCCGGAACGCGCCGGATCCTCATTCGGCAGCCCATGCGACAGCGCCACCCGCCCGAACCACCCGTGCCGGCGAACCAGTTCATCACGCCTCGCATCCTCGAGGGCGTCCTTCTTCCCTTCGTAGATCTCCCGAACCGTGCGCACATCCGCCGCCAGCGCCTCGCGGGCCTCGGCATCCAGATCGCGAACCCACCCCGGCGCGTCGGCCGCCGTCAGCGCCCCGGCCAGCGAATCGGCCCGCTCGATCCCAGCCTCGGGGCCCTTGATTTCCGCCGCCACGATCGCCGCCCGAATCCGTTCGACCGGCTCCCGCGCGGTTGCGTCAACCTGTTCAAGGAACTTCTCGGCCTCCGGTCCGACCAGCGGCTTGAACTTCACCACCATCTTCGAGACCATCGAGAACGGATCGACCATCACCTCCGGTGCGGCGTCCGCCGCTGGCGCAGGCTTCGAGGCGGACTGGCTCGTCCCCGCCTGCTGCAGCGCAAAGGTGATCAACACCAGCACCACCGTGACCAGGAGTGCAACCCGCGCCATCCACGGACTCCCCGGATCAGGAGTTCGTCCATCGGGGCGCGGGCCGGGTACTGTCGGATTGAGATTCGGATGAGACGGCAGATCGTGCATGTCGAGGAGTACATCGACCGGGTGAGCCCCGCAGACGCACACTCCGGTTGTATTCCTAACATGATCCTACCATGACGCCGCGATGGGTCGGACGGCCCGGCGAGGAGCTTGACGGCGTGAGTCTCGGGGCTACCGTTGGGTCTTCCGAATTGGAATCCTGCCGACGGGAAGTCGGCCCGCCCTGCCCGGGAGGCAGCGAGCAATGCCCGACACGTCGGGCTCTGGTGTGCCGCCTTTGTGCGGGACCCGGGGCACGTCGGCGCCGGGCGGGAACGTGGCTGGAGGTAGCCGATGCGTCGAGAAACAACATTGAGGAAGCCCGGGTCGGTGTCGGTGACCTGGCGGATGGTGGATGCGGCGAACGTGCCGTTGGGCCGCCTGGCCGCCGAGGTCGCCACGGTGCTGATGGGCAAGCACCGCCCGGACTACACCCCTCACGTGGTGTCGGGTGAGGCGGTGGTGGTGATCAACGGGAAGAAGGTGGCGTTGACCGGCCGCAAGGCCGAGCAGCGGATGAAGCAGCGGTACACGGAGTACCCCGGCGGTCTGAAGATGGAGAGCTACGGGCAGGTCCGCGAGGAGAACCCGGAGCGGCTGATCCGCGACGCAGTGCGTCGCATGCTCCCGAAGAACCGTCTGGCGCGGGTGATGCTGAAGAACCTGCACGTGTACGAGGGTGCGGAGCACCCGCACGGGTCGCACAAGCCGGCGACCCTGATCGTGGGATAAATCCGACACCGAGCAAGCACACGCAAGAACAGAGGCATACATGAGCAGCATCAACACAGGTGGGATCAAGATCAGCCCGGCCGACGCCGTTCGTGCGGCGGTGGCGGGTGTTTCGCCCGCGGCCGCTCCGGCCGAGGCCGCCAAGCCGACGCGTCAGGCCAAGCCCGCGGACAAGCGCGGCTGGTGGTGGGGCACGGGCCGTCGCAAGACCGCCGTCGCCCGCGTCCGCCTCCGCCCGTCGAAGGGTCAGGCGACGTTCACGATCAAGAGCGCCACAGGCAAGCGGGCGCGCACGATCGAGGACTTCTTCGCCGAACTCCGCGACCGCAACGACGCCGCCCTGGCCCTCAAGGTCGCCGGGATGGAAGGCAAGTTCGAGATCGTCGCCACCGTGCACGGCGGCGGCGCGATGGGTCAGGCCCAGGCCATCCGCCTCGGCGTCGCCCGCGCCCTGGTCGCGTACGATCCCAGCGTGCACGCGGCCCTGAGGGAGCACGGGCTCCTCACCCGCGACGCCCGCGAGGTGGAACGCAAGAAGTATGGTCAGGCGGGCGCACGTCGCCGGTTCCAGTTCTCCAAGCGTTGATCCCACCGGCTCCTCGCCGGACGGGCTCTCACAGACTCAACCCCGCGTCGGGCGCAGGCCCGGCGCGGCGTTTCTTTTTCCACGCCAGCGCTCGCCCTGGTTCAGAATCCCCCTGGTCTTCGCCCTCACGGTCATCATCGCCGGGTCGGTGGTCGGGGTGCTCGCTTGGTTCCGCGCCTCGGCGGTTCCGGACTGGTGGAACCCTCCGCGCTCCGACGATCCGGCCGTTGTCGCCCACGCCGAGGACTTCGAGAATCGGCTCGTCGAGCAGTCGCACAAGGTTCGTCCGGACGACGATTGGAGCGTCTCGATCCCGCAGGACGCGGTCAATGCGTGGCTGGCCGCCCGGCTCGGGCCTTGGATCGAGAGCCGCGGGGACGAATGGCGGCGCCCGGACTGGGCCCACACGATCCAGATCAACCTGGAGCAGGGGCAGATCGCCCTGGCGGCACGCGGCAACGCCGACGCACGGATCCTGGGAGTGATTGTCGAACCCAGCATCGACGCGAACGGGGCCTTGTGGGTCCGCGCCCGGGCCGCCACGGTCGGCACGCTCGAACTGCCCGCCGGGCTGGTCGCCGACTCTCTGCCCGTCGCAGGGTCGGAGCTTGCGAAAGTCCGGGCGGTGCTCCGCGGAGAACTCCCGGCGTCGAGGACTCCGGAAGTGCGCCTCGCCGATGGCCGGGCCGTCCGAGTGGTGGGCCTTCGGATTGTCCGGGGGGCGATGGTGCTCACGCTTCGGACGGCTTGGCCCGCGCCTCAGCCGCCCGCGTAAACTGCCCGCGTGACCACCACACGATCCGCGGAACGACGAACGCGACATCTTCTCTCGCTGCACGGCATGCCGCCCGCCGAGCTGCGGGGGCTGCTCTCGCTCTCATCGACGATGAAGCGCTCGCTCACGTCGAAGAAGGGCCCGCCGAGACTTCTGTCGGGTCGGATCGTCGCGAACCTGTTCTTTGAGGATTCGACGCGCACGCGAACCAGCTTCTCCGTCGCGGCCAAGCGCCTCGGGGGCGATGCGGTCGACCTCATGGGCTTTGCCAGCAGCATCAACAAGGGCGAGACGCTGGTGGATACCGCCCTCAACGTCGAGGCGATGGGCATCGACGCGATCGTGGTGCGGGCGCGACAGAGCGGCTCCGCGCAGGACATCGCCCGCGCGGTGCGCTGCCCCGTGATCAACGCCGGCGACGGCCGGCACGAGCACCCCACCCAGGGGCTGCTCGACGCGCTGACGTTCGCCGAGTCGCACGACCGGGCCGATCGTTTCGATTTCAAGGGTCTCAGGCTGCTCATCGTGGGCGACATCGCCAGCAGCCGTGTCGCCCGCTCGGCGATCGCCGCCTTCTCGACGCTCGGGGCCAAGGTCGTTTGTGTCGGCCCGCCCGGGCTGGCGCCCGCGTCGCTCGCCGATCTGGGTTGCTCCGTCTCGCACGATCTTGATGACCACCTCACCAAGGCCGACGGCGTCATGATGCTCCGAATGCAGTTCGAGCGGCACGACGACTCGGGGGCCAAGGGTGAGGCCCGCAAGTCCTCCGTCATCGCCTCGGTCCGCGACTACCGAGCCTCGTACTCCCTCACGCCCGAACGGGCCGAGCGGCTCAAGCCCCAGTGCGTGGTCATGCACCCCGGCCCGATGAACCGCGGGCTTGAGATCGACGGCTCGGTCGCCGACGGGCCCCGCTCGGTCATTCTGTCACAGGTTTCCAACGGCGTCGCGGTCCGCATGGCGGCTCTCGCGTGGTCTCTCCGACTCGAACCCTGATCGCACTCCCGGCCACACGAGGTCGCCGCATGGCTCATGATCAACGTCATCGCCTTTCCACCGACACCGACAACGGCATGGTCGTCATCATCTCCGGGCCCAGCGGCGCGGGAAAGACCACCATTACGCGCGGCGTCGAACGGTCCATCCCGGACGCGGTCTTTTCCGTCTCCTGGACCACTCGGCCGCCAACACCCGCCGACGTCGACGGCGTCGACTACCACTTCGTCTCCGACGAACAGTTCGAGGAGATGCGATCCCACGACGGCTTCCTCGAATCCGCCGGGGTCTACGGGAAGAAGTACGGCACGCCCAAGGCGTGGGTGATGGAGCAGCTCAGCCGAGGACGCCTCGTGATTCTCGAGATCGACGTGCAGGGCGCGGCCGCCGTCAAGCGGCAGATCCCCTCGGCGTTCGGGCTGTTCATCCTCCCACCCAGCGAGGACGCGCTGCTCAGCCGCCTGCGTTCTCGCAAACGTGAGAGCGAGGAACTGATCCAGAAGCGGTTCGGTCAGGCCCGCAACGAGATCGAGGCCGCTCGCGCCTCGGGCGTCTATGACGCTTTTCTTGTGAACGACGACGTGCAGCGGGCGATCGCCGAGGCTGTCGACGCGGTGCAGTCGCGGCGACAGGGGCGATTCTCATGAGCGTCACCGGCTGGCGGATTCCCGAGGGCCGACTCGCCCGGATGAGCGTCGCGTCGCGATCCCTGTATCCCTTTGTGCTCGCGGCCATGTGCGAGACGCCCCCCGATCGCCGCGGATCGACGCGCGTGCTCGACCTGCCCGCGGGCGGCGGCGTGCTGAGCTTTGCCCTGCGGGCGGCCGGCTTTGACGTCACCCCTTCCGACCTCTTTCCGGAGTACCTCGAGCAGGCCAAGCCTGGGGCACAGGGCAAGACGGCGGTCGGTCTCTTCCGAGAGCAGACCCGCGCGAAAGTCCCGGGCTGGCTCTCGGACGTGTGGCTCGGGCACGCGGCCGGCCGCGCCACACCGGCCAACACCGACGTCGGCACGGTCCCTTCCGACATGGAGGCCCCACTCCCCTTCGAGGACAGCGCGTTCGACGCGGTGGTCTGCGTCGAGGGGATCGAGCACGTGATGGACCGTCATCGCACGCTGTCGAACATCCGCCGTGTCATGAAGCCGGGCGGGCGGCTGGTGATCACCACACCCAATCTGCTGTCGATCCGGTCGCGGCTTGCGACCGCCCTCGCCGGACAGCGCACGCTGCGCAGCTACATCGACGAGTACACCAGCGTCTGGGGCTTCTCGCCCGACCGCACCCGCATCTACCACGGGCACGCCTTTCTGATCAGCTACTTCCAGCTCCGCTACAGCCTGCACCACTGCGGATTCCGCATCCGGCGGCTTTGGAACAGCAACTGGAGCAAGAGCAGCATGTTGCTCTGCCCGCTGGCCCTGCCGATCGCGGCGGCCACGTGGTACTCGCAGCGCCCCGCCAAAAAGCGCTTCGCCACATGGCGCAGCGCGGGGGCCTTTCCGCCCGAGACGCCCGAACCCTACCGCGAAATGTTCGCTCACCTGCTGAGCCCGGCGATGCTCTTCAACGCAACGCTGATCGTCGACGCCGAAGCGGTCTGAATTCAGACGCGGTACATGAACTCTTCAATCACGATCTTCCCGTCCTGCACGGTGTAGACCGCCACCTCGTCCATGATCTCGCGGGTGCCCGTTGATCGAGTCTCGACGTCCATCCGGAATCGCACGGAGAACCCGGTGCTGCCGACGAAGGGGCCCTCGGCCGTGGCACCGTGGATCTGGTGCTCCTTCATCCACTCCTCGCCCTTGGCCCGCACGGCCGCATGCCCAACCCAGGCCAGGTGAACGCCGATGCCCTCGATGGACGCCAGATCCTTGCTGTACCACTTCTTCTCGATCTCTTCCCACTTGCCCTGATTGAACATCTCGACAAGACTCTGACCGATCTCCAGCGGGGTCGCTCCGGTCCCCGTATCAACCGGGAATGGCTCGAGCGGATTGCGCGCAGCGGGCTTGGGAGCCTTCGCGGCCTTCTTCGCCTTCGCCGCGGGACGCTTGGCGGGTTTGGCCGCCTTGCCGCCCATCTTCTTCGCCGCCTTCTTTGCCGTCTTCTTCGCGCCTGCCTTCTTCGCCATGTGCTCGCTCCAGAGTGCCCCCGGTCACTATATCACGCGGTTGATTCCCCCGCCCCGGCTACGCTTGTCGGGCATGCGCATTCTTCTGACCAACGACGACGGGATTCGGGCCCACGGCATCGCCGCCCTCCACGATGCGCTCCTCGACCCGGAGGGTCGCTACGGCGGGCCCATCGCCGGCCCATCCACCGAGATCTTCACCGTTGCCCCCCTCACGGTGCAGTCCGCCACGGGGCACGGCGTCACCTTTCACAAGCCCCTCATGGTATCGCGAGTCGAGGTCTCCCCCCGATTCGCCGGCTTTGCCGTCGACGCCAGGCCCGCCGACTGCGTCAAAGTCGCTGTCGCCGGGATCTGGCCCGAACACTTCGGCCAAGGGGCCAAGCCCGATCTGGTCATCTCCGGGATGAACGAAGGGGCGAACTGCGGCATCAACGTCGTGTACTCCGGCACCGTCGCGGCGGCCCTCGAGGGCGCATTCCTGGGAATCCCCTCCATCGCCGTCAGCCTCCACATGGGCAAGGGCCGCGCACGCTTCGACGTCGCCGCCGCCCGCGCACGCAAGGTCATCGCGGGCATTCTCGCGGCATCCAACCTCAAGCCCCACGACTGCCTCTCGATCAACATCCCCATCACCGAGGTCGGCGGGCCCATGCCCCATGTCCGCGTCGCCCCGATGAACACCCACGGACTCGTCGATTCGTACGAGAAGCGTCTGAGTCCCGACGGCCGCACCTACTACTGGCCGGCCGGGCACGGGCTGGACTTCCGCCGCATGGATCCCGGCAGCGACGTGGACTATCTCCTGCGCCGCTGCATCACCGTCACGCCGTTGTCGTACGACCTCTCGAACCACGCGCGCACGCCGGAGTGGACGGGGAGGCTCGCGCAGGTGCTGCCCGAAGCCCAGGAATGCCCCGACGACCGCCGCGACCCTTCGATGCCCAGCCCGCTCGACCAGGGCGACTGAGGAACACAGCCGGGAAAGAAGTTGGGCGGCCGCGTGTGTGGCACGCCGCCGCCCGGAGGGAGAAAGAGAGACTGGTGACCCGGGCGATCAGCCCAGGAGGTTCGCCGCGTTCTTGAGCTGCTCAGGCAACGCCTTGCGGATTTCCGCGAGCTTCTCGGAGGTGAGCTTGATCTCTTCCCGCACGGCGGGATCGATCTCAAAGGTCTTCAGGTCATGCCGGAACCCGCCCGCGATCTCGCCGGCGACGCGGTCCGCGACGTGGACGAGGCAGACGAGCGTGCGGTTTTCCTTGGCAATTTCCAGCGGACGATGGTGATACCCGGTGACCCAGGCGAAGCTCTTGGGGAACTTCCACTTCTCGCACAGGCCCGAGCCGAAGTCCTGGTGAGAGGCGCCGAACGACTGTTCCTCGAGTTCGATCATCTCCGCCTGCGGGCCGGCCTTGACGTCGCCCAGCTTCTCGAAGACCTCGATCAGCTTGTTGCGGTCGTACTGCATCTCGACCATCACACCGATGTCGTGGATGAGCCCGGCGAGGAACGCCTCGTCCGAGAGACCCAGCTTGAGCCCGTCGGCGAGCATCTTCGCGCAGACTGCAGTGGCGTTGCTGTGCGACCAGAGGTCCTTGGCCGAGAAACCCGACGTGAGCTCGCCGCCACGGAAGAGCTTTGCAAGGCTCGCGGCGATGGCGATGTTCTTGACCGCGTTGAGCCCGAGCATCACGATCGCGCGGTTGATGCTGGCGATCTGCCCGGGCAGCCCGTAGAACGAGCTGTTGACGACCTTGAGGATCCGGCTGCACAGCGCGGGGTCCGACGAGATCACCTTGTGGAGATCCTGCGCGGTGGACTTGGGGTCCTCCACCAGCTCCACGATCTTCAGCGTGATCTCGGGGAGCGTGGCGATATGGCTGATCTCGCGGATCGCGCCGGAAACCACCTGCTCGCGTTGCTCGGTCGTTACTGCCATGTGGATGCTCCAGCCTGATGGATCACCCTCAGCATCGGACCTTCGTGTTCCGAACTTTCGTCGGCGCGGGCGTGGAGACCACTCTTCTCATCTCGCCGTCCGAGAACCGGCCCTCGCTAGTACGCGCAGCGCTTGCGCAGCACGCGCGGATCGCTCGGGTCGATCGCCACAAGGGCCGCGGCGGCCTTCTCACCCGCTCGCCCATCCCCGTAGGGATGCGTCACGCCCCGAAGGTCCAGAGCGATCGCCTTGGCGAGCCCTTCCGCGATCGAAGCGGGCGACTCGCCGCAGTGCACGACATGCCCGGGCTTCTCGCGCCCGTTCTGCCGGGGGCCGACATCGACCACGCGTACGCCAAGGGCCGCCGCCTCGATCAGTCCGCTCGAGCTATTACCCACAAGCACACCACCGCGGGCGGCAACCCGCTTGAGAAGCCCGACAAACGTGTCGCGCGGCAGGTGTTCGATCGATCGCACGCCCGAGGCCTCGATCGCCCGCAGCACGCCCGCTCGCCCGGGATCAAGGTTAGGATGCAGCGCGATGACCCGCCGACCCGCGACCGCCTCGAACAGCCCGGCCACGAAGGCCTCTTCCGCCTCGTCCGTGCGCCCGATCGGGTGCACCAGCACCACCGTGTCGGGGCGACCAAACTCACTGTCCTGAGCGTCGTCGAGCGCCGCGATGCCGGGCAGGTCGTCGAGCGCTGGCGAACCGATCACCTCCACGTGCTCCGGGCGCTCGCCCATCCGCACGATTCGCTCGGCGGATTGGGGGGTTGCAGCCAGATGGAGGTGTGCCATCTTGGTAATCGCGTGCCGCATGGCCTCGTCGGCGATCCCCTCGGCCCGATCCCCGCCGTGAACGTGCACCACCGCCCAGCCGCCGATGCTCCCCGCCGATGCCGCTGCGAACGCCTCGATCCGGTCCCCGAGCACGACAATCCAGTCCGGGGACAGACCCGAGAAGCACCTGGCGAACCGCGAGACTCCGCGACCCACCGACTCCACGTCCTCGACGCGCCCGGTCCGCCCGGCGATCTGCATCGGGACGCTGTCGGCAACCTTGAACTCCTTCTTGACATCGCGGAACGTGAGCGCCGGCTGCACGAGGTGCGATCCGGCCGCGACCACCATGAGTTCGAGCCTTGGGTTCCGCTCGATCGCCTTCATGATGGGTCGAAGCAACCCGAACTCGGCGCGCGAGCCCGTGACGACCACGACGCGTCGGCGACGGCCCACATCCCCCGCCCCACTGCCCGGGCGGATCGATGGCTCGCCGTCCCAGCCGTCTCCGATCATCGTGCCTCGCTCCCGCCCTACTCTTGCCCCACTCTTGCCCCGTCAGGCCGCCGCGGTCGTCGGCAGCCCGATGAGATCCTTCTCGCACAGCGGCATGTCGCCCGCGACATCGCCCGCCAGCCGCTGACCGATCACCGATTCAAGCCTCCACGGCTCAAGCCCCGTGCCCGGTCTCTTGATCGTCAGATCCTCACGCCGGATCACGTGCCCCGCCGGAAGATCCCTGACCGTGGTCAGCGACTGCCTCGACAGCGTACGCACATCGGCCTCGATCGGCAGCACCCGCTTCATCGATGACAACGGCACTCTGGGCTCGCCGCGGATCGCTCGGAGCTTTTCTTCCCGCGCCACCCGACCGGACGACACCACCTCCCGCGCGAGCCGCACGTACGCCGCGAACCCCGCGGGATCGAGCGACGCCGAATGATCCGGCCCGGCCGCCCCGCGGTCATGGGTCAGGTGCTTCTCGAGAATCGCCGCGCCGGCAAGAACCGCCCGCGCCCCGGTCTCGATGCCCGGCGTGTGATCGCTGTACCCCACCGGCCCCTCGAACACGCGCGATAGCGCCCGCACACCCGCCAGCTCCTCCATCCCCTCCGGGGTCGGGTACGAGCTCACACACTGCAGCAACGCCAGCGAGCCCGACGACCGCCGCAACCAGCCGAGCGCGTGCGTCACCTCGTCGATCGTGCTCGCGCCGGTCGAGACGATCAGCGGGCGACCCGTCGACGCCATCGCCTCCAGCAGCGGCTTGTGAATGATGTCGGGCGACGCCGACTTGTACGCATCGACTCCCAAGAGCTCGGCCTCGCGGACCAGCCCCACGCTGAAGACCGTGACGATCGCCGCGATCCCCGCCCGACGGCACTCCTCGACCGCCGGCCGGAGCTGATCGGTGCTCAGTTCCAGCCGCCGGAGCATCTCGATCGGATCCCGCTCGCCCGCCGAGGCCTGGTACGCCGCGAGTTTGGACGCACGGCTCATCAGATCGTCGGCACGGAACAACTGGAACTTCGCCGCGTCGGCCCCCGCGGCCGCCGCCGCACGAACCAGCTCCACCGCCCGCTCCACGCTCCCGTCGTGGTTCACCCCGATCTCCGCGATCACAAAGGGCGACGAGCCACGACCGATCTCCCGTCCGGCGATACGCATCCTGCGCTCCCCCGGCCTTGCGTGGCCGGTCTTCAGCCAACCCGCGACAACCCAAGCCGATCCCGCAGCATGGCATCGGCCACCAGCAGGTCATACCTCGAATCAATGTCCACGACAGACCCCTCGGGGTTCACCACACCCCGCCTGGACCTGCCCAGAAACCCGTGCGGCCCCGAGGCCCCGGGCACACCCACCATCAGGCTCTCACGCGACACCACCATCACCCCGCCGTCGGGCCCGTGCGCCGGCGGCAGGTCCTGCCTCCGGTAGCACCCGTGGAACAGCTCCCCGCCATCCCACGCCCCAACCTCGCCCCGATCCCCCACCACCACCGTCCACCACGGATGATGCTTGCCCACCGGCGCATAACTCTGCACCGAATCGCACCCCGTCTCTCGCATCAGCACCACCGCGCGGTCGATCAGCCCTTCCGGCCGAATCGGCACGTTCCCGTACAGCACCACGATGGGCGTCCGCGCGTCGAGCCTCCCGTGACGCTCCACCTCGGCAACCGCGTGCCTCGCGGCATCATCAACCCGTGCCAGATCACCCGCCAGGTCGGCCGGCCGATCGACCACGCCCACACCCATCCCGCGAGCGACCTCCGCCGCCCTGGGATCATCCGTCGAGAGCACCACCCGTTCCACCTCGCGGGCCGAGAGGGCTGCCTCGATCGTCCAGGCGACACAAGGCCGACCGCCCACCGGGGCCACGTTCTTCCCGGGCACGCCCTTGCTCCCCGCACGGGCCAGCACGACGGCGAGCGCGTTCATGCAGCCTCCGCGGGCACGAAGCCCTTTGCTTCCACCTCGACCGTGCGCACCTGAGCGAGCTCGATGCCTGTCCCGCCGGGCGTCCACGCCGAGCCGTCCGTCCGCACAACCACCTCAGTGCGCTCGCGGCGGTCTCTCGCGCTGGCCGGCACCGGCAAGGGGGCGATCCGTTCCCCTTCGATCGCCGCGGGCAAAGGATCGATCACCGCCGCCCCCGCCAGCGTCAGCCAACTGTCGTAGAACGTTTCAAGCCGCTCGTACTCGTGATCGCGCCGCGTCATTCTGGGCACGACCCACAGATCAACCAGCCCCTCCGGGCCCGACCCGCGCTCGCGCAGCAGCGTCATCACGCCCTCGATCACCGATCGGTGAGCATCGACGCCTGTCAGATGCTCGTACGCTCGCTCGTCCGTGGTCAGCACGTCCGCGCTCACGACATCGACGCCGACCGACCGCAGCCGCCGAGCTTCTTCTTCGCCGCCGCGCAACCAGGTGCGAACGTGCACTCCCGCCGCGCCCCGCTCCCGCACGCGCCGGCAGAGTTCCTCCCACCTGGGGTGCGACGCGGGATCGCCGCGAAGCGTGACCGCCACGTCGGGCCTGCCCGCGCACGCCGCCCCGACCCAGGCCAGCACGCCCTCGATGTCGACGCGCCCGCCTTGAGAATCCGTCATGTCGATGCTGATCGTCTCGATGCAACGGCGTCCGGCCGAAGCCATCCACTCGCCGATGCGCGAGGCGATCTCGCCCGCGCCGGCGGTGTGCACGCCCGGCCCGAGCGCCTCGGCGATCATCCGAAGCCTCTCCGGACTGTCCGGGATGCACCGCACGCCAAGGTCTCTCGCCGCCGCCCCCGCGGAGACGCACGCGGGTTTGCCGATCGGATCGGGCTGGGCCGCCATCGGCAGGTACCCCAGCAGGGCACCAAGGCTCGACAATGGGCCGGCCTTGCTCGCGCTCCGCGCGACATCGTCGACCACGCTCCGGTCCAGCAAGCACGCTCCCAGCCCCGGCGCCACCTGCACGAACAGGAACTTCTGCCCCGCCCCGCCGTCGGCCCCGCCACGCCTGTACCGCCGCACCATCTCGTCAACCAGCAGCGGGTCCACCAGACACCAGTCCGCGCCGACCACGACCAGGGCATCGAGCGCTCGCTCGCCCGCGTAGGCCGACATCGCGAGCGGCGCGAACGCCTCGTCGAACACGGACATGCCGCCCACGCCGCCGCGCCAGCACGACCGCGACCAGAGCCTTGCCGCGCCCACCGACGCGCCGCGATGCCGCCGTGGCGATTCGGCCGTCGGCACGATCTCGACCCGCGGGTCCGCCGCGCACGATCCCAGAAGCGCCCGGGCGCGCTCCACGTCGGAGGTCAGCACCGCCACGCCGTCGAGCTCGATCGATCGCAAGAGCCGCTCGACCGTCGCGGCGAGCACGGTCCGCCCGGCGATCTTCTCCGCCAGATCCCTGGGCGTCCAAAGCCCGCCACGCTCGAAATCAACCGCGATGCACGCGCGGACCCGGGCCGAAGCCAGCGGCAACACCGAGCCATCAGCCTTCGCCCGTACTTTGGCGGCCGGCTTGCCGCTCTCGGCGGCGAGCGCGCGCCCGAAGATCCCCGCCAGCTCCTCCGCCGCGTCGCGCAGCCACTCGACGTTCGACTTGTCGCGCTCCATCTGCCGCCGCTGACGGCCGAGGTCGCTCATGCCCTCGGTCATATGGATCGCCCGGTCGGCCTTGTAGCGACGCAGCGTCCCGGTCTGGTTGATGTGCTGCACCAGGGCGTAGGCCGGTTTGAGCGACGCCGCCTTGTGCGCCAGCTCGTGCGCCCGCATGATGAGCCGATTCACCTTCTCGTGGTCGCCGTGGAGCCGCAGCATCTCGTTCATGAGCGACGCCGCCTGCCCCGCCATGTCGCCCACGCGCACCGCGTCGGCCCGCACCGCCTCGACCCGCTCGCGCACAGCCCGAGCACGCGACGGATCATCCGTGCCGCGCGATCGCGCCGGCGCCGACCATGGGCCGGCGGGAGTGAAGCCCTCCAGCGCTTCGCGCAGCGTCGAGAGCCTCGTGCCCTCCTTTCGCACGCCCCCCTCCGTCGCATCGATGATCGTCAGCCCTCGCTCGGCGTCCTCGGCAAAGTCCCGCTCGAACTGCACGCGGTACGTTCGCATCTGCTCGTCCGTGTAGACGTTCCGGCCCAGATGGTCCTTCGCCCGGTGCAGGATCCCGCGCATCCGCGCGATCCGCTGCCATTCCATCATCTCGATCGTGTTGAACTCGCTCAGCTCGCCCGACCACACCTGGTGGATCGCCGCGCCCGCCGAGTAGTACTGCCCGTCGGTAAAGCCCAGATCCTGCCCCACCAGCACCACCGGATCGCACCCCAGGTGCCTCGCAAGGTAGTACGACAGGTGGGCCACCGTCGCTCCCGATCGGATCTCGCCCATGTCGCGCCGGAAGCCCTCCCCGAGCACCTCGTCAAGAATCGGCTCGGCGGGGCACCTCACCACGCCCGGGAACGCCCGAAGAATCGCGGGGTTCGCCTTGGGCTCCGCGACGAGCGTGATCCCTTCGACATCCGCCGCCGAAAGCCCCTCGTAGAACCGGGCCGAAACCTCCGAGTAGTCCAGCGCGGTCACGAAATGAGGCCTGATCCCTCGCGCCAGCAGTGTCTTCAGCACCGTCTGGGCCGCAATGATCACCACCTTGTCACGCACACCGGGCCTGCTCAGTTCCTCGATGTTCCGCGCCAGGCTGGGCCCGGCCGACACAACCACCGCCGGCCGACCCGCCGCCGCACCCTTCAGTTCGGCGATCCCCTCGGCCTTCGCGTACGCCCACGCGTTGTGTGCAAGGTTCGACATCGTCGTCGTGACCTGACACAGCGCCGTCACGACGTGCGTTCGGATCGAGCCGATCGCCGAGGCGAGCGTTGCCAGAAACTCGCCGGAAGACGACAGCAGCCGCCGTCGGCTCGCCGGGTGCTCGATCACCTTCGTCCCCGAGGCGATCACGCCCTCGTACCCCTGCACCTCGCGAGAGACCGAGCCGGAGTCCGGCGCGAGCATGAGCACCAGGTTCGTCGCGCCGAGCCACTCGCGGCAATCCACCCGCCCAAGCACCCCGCGCAGCAGCGCAACATCCGGTTCATAGACGAACAGCACGCCGGTTCGGCGGATCCGCTCGGCCATCGCCCGCACGTGATGCCCCACCCCGAACCCCACCACGAACACCGCGCCCGTCGTCGTGTAGTCGACCGCGTCTGCCAAGGACCGCCCCTCGTCGATCGGGCTGTACAGGCTCGACATCTGCAGCACGTCCCCCCCCAGCCGGTACACCGCCGCCAGACCGCCGTCCGCCGCGCGCACAAACTCGACCCCCGACACCTCTCCCGCCGACCGGATCCGCGCGGCCACCTGCGGCGAACCGACTTCCAGCACTCGCAGGTTCGCGTCGAACAACCGGGCGTCAAAGGCAACAGGCTCGGGCATCGGGCTGGTCTCCGCCGCCGGAAGATGGCCGAAGGGTCCGCCCCCCTACGGTGACGCACCACTCCACGCCATCCGGGCGTATCGCGTGGCTCATCGGGCCTCGCCGCGAGGAGACTGGAAAATGCAGCTCATCCCAAACTTCCCGCCGCCGGCTCCACTTCCCGATCCTCCTGTGCTGGAACGACTTGCGCTCGAGGAGTCGGGGTGGACCGCCGCCACAATTCTGCTTCTCGGACTCTGCTCGGCTCTGATCCTCAACCACGTGGGCCGCGGCCCCCTCGCGGTGCGTGTGGGGGCGCTGGCGGTGCTGGCCGCCGCCGGGCTCTGGGGGCTCGGCCGCGCCATCGACACCCCCCGAGAGCGGCTGGCCGGCGTTGCGCTCTCTCTCATGGACGCGACCACCAAGGCAGACCGCGGACGTCTCTCGGCACTTCTTGCGCCCGATGTGGCCCTTGTCGGCGGTCGGATCGGCTCGCTCCAAGGGCGTGACGCGATGATCGACCGCATCGATCAGACGCTCGGATCGGCCTATCGCGTGCGCGCGTGGGCGGTGCTCGATCTTCAGGCGCACCTGCCGTCGGCGGATCAAGGACAGACACAGCTCCTGATCCGCGTTGAAGACGACACCACCAGGTCGCTCAACTTCTCGTGGTGGCTGATCGATTGGTCGCGTGACAGCACGGGATCGTGGTCGGCACGCCGCATCGAACCGCTCGCGATCCAGGGCGTCTTCAACGCGGCGGGCCGCTAGGGCACGCGCACAAAGAAGCTCTCCTGATACGACCCTTGCTCGCTGGGCCTGCCGCCCGTGCCGAGCTTCACCGGCGCGCCGTTGACCAGGTTGTAGGGGTACTTGGTGCGCAGCGAGCGCACGCGGGCGTCCCTCAGATCCGCGGTCTCAAAGAGGCCGACTGTCACCATGCTCCGACGCGGGCCGTGGTAGTAGAACGCCTGGTCGCCCTCGCTCCTGAGCTTTCGGGCGGCCTGTTCGGCGGCCTGTCGGAACTCCTCCCGCTCCTTTTCGCTCGGCTCGACGTTCGGGTCGGCGTACCCATACACCGCGACCTGGAGCGTGAGATTCGACTTCTCCCCAAACGCCCGGCGGGCGTTGCGCAGATCCATCTCGGGGATCGACCCGGCCTGGCCCATGACGGCCGGAGGCACCAGCGACGCCGCCTCGTAGATCGTCTCGCCGCCGACACGGAGCTTTCGCACCGACGCCAACTCCTGCCTCGCCTCTTCCGAGGTGCCCTGCTCGAACGAACCGGTCAGTAGCGCGAGCCCATCGGCCCGGCGTTCCACAAAGGCACGCGACAACCCCGCCTCGCCCCGCGCGGTTTCGAGCGCCCGGGCGGCCTGGAGCGGCGCGCTCTCGCCCGTGAACGTGCCCAGCAGAATCGACCAGTTTGAACGCTTGGGCGCGTCGTCGGCGAGCACACGGGTCGAGCCGGCCCCACCGTCGCCGATGTCCGGCGTGTTCACCGCCCACTGCGGCCGAAAGACCTCCCGCCCTTCCTCGCGCCGATCCGGCATTTCGGCGGAGCCGTCGCCAGCACATCCGGTGCCGAACAGGACAACCACGCCGATCGCCATCGCACAGAATTTCGTTACGAACGTCTCCACGTCACCCTCCGGGTTATACGCCACAAACCCATTCACACATTCGAGTTAGGAAATCTGTTCGGTTTTTGGATCCTATTCAAGATCTTGAAGGTCGGTCGTCGATACTTCGGGAGCAGCGACACGCCCCAGCCACGGAGGGCCGGCGGGTCAGAGACCCACGCACGCCAGTGCCGCACGAGGCGGCCGTTTGGAGACCTCCGTCATGGCCTTTGGCTTTGTCCACGGTGAGACCGTAGCGCCGCACGGCGCTTCGCGCAAGGGAGTTGGACCGATGAACGCCAGGCGCGACACGCTCGATTCGGATCGCTTCCGGCGCCTGTCGTCGGTTCGGCTCGAACTCGTGGAGTCGGTGCGTCGTCGGCTCAGGCTTGGCGACTACGACACGCCCGAGCGGCTCGACGCCGCCCTCGAACAGTTGCTCCAGCGGCTCGGTCGCTAACGCGCTCCATTTGGTCCCGCGTCCGGCTTGGCTCCCTCTTTGACGGGCGGCTCGGCGTCGGCCAGTTCGATCACGCCCGCGATCATCGCCCGCGTCACCTTCGCCCATCGCTTGGCGTCGAGCGTCTCGCGCGTGTCCCCCGGCGTGTGGTAGTGCGGATTGCGGAAGTTGGCGGTGTCCGTCAGCATGACCGCCGGAATCCCCGCCGACAGGAACGGGGCGTGGTCGCTCCGCAGAAAGTCGGGCGGGGCGATGGGCAAAAAGTCGGCGACGACCACAGGGAGCTCCGGTTCGGCACGCCGCATCGCCTCCGCCAACCCGCCGCTGAAACTCTTGAACCGCGAGATCCCCGCCAGGCCGATGAAGTTCCCGGCGGTGGGCACTTCAAAGTCGACGATGGGTTTGTCGCCGACCTTGGGGATCGGGCTCTTCTGGCTTCCCGGCTCGTCGCTGAAAAAGCCCAGCATCTCGAGAGAGATCATGCCCACGACGCGTTCGGCGGGCGGGGCGGACTTGTCAGGCGGGCTCCACGCGTCGCGGTGCGCCTTGACGTACTCGCGTGATCCGATCAGGCCCACTTCCTCGAGCGTGAAGAAAATGAGGCGCACATCACGCCGAACGCGCCGGGCCGCGAGCGCGTCCGCCAGTTCGAGAAGACTGACGACACCGGTGCCGTTGTCGTCTGCGCCCGGGCTGCCTGGGACGGCGTCGAAGTGGGCCGCGACGATCAGCACCTCGCGGGGCGAGCCGGGGGCCATCCCCGGAAAGTCCATGATGACGTTGCGGAAGGTCGTCGGCACGATCTCGTCGCCCGCACCGCCGGAGGCCTTCTCGGCCTCATTCGACCGTCCGACCGCGCGTGTGAGGGCGGGCGAGGTCCAACTGAACTCCTCCGTGCGGGGGTTCAGCCCGCGGGCGCGAAGGTCGGCGAGCAGGTGTTCCTCTGCTTTGCGCAGCCCGGCTCGCTCAGCACGCGTGCCCAAGGCCGCCCGCTCTGTCGGGAGCTCATCCAGCCGCCGCATCAGGCGCTGCTCGTCGGTTTCGCGCAAGGGCGGCGCGATCGGCGCGGGCTGCGACAGGAAGCACACCAGCCCCAGCATGCTCAGCATGGCCTCTCCTTACGAACTCGCGTCAGCGGACTTCTGCTCGGCGGGCTTTCCCGCGCGTGCGGTGGGCTTGCGCGGCTTGAACCGCTTGTGTTCATCGTCCACCCAGTTGTCCGCCAGCTTCCACCACGCGAGCGTGCCGACCACCGTCAGCACACCTACCACGGCGGAGATCACGATCAGCTCGATCCACATGGGAGACTCGGGTCGTTACAGCTCGACCAGGGGCATGTCGGTCCGCGCGTCGTTCCGCGATTCCGGCACGCTGACCTGCGTGACAAAGACCCCCAGATCCGCCGACGCCTTGGCCATCTCGATACGCACGTTCGCGGCGTTGAACGCCTTGGCCCGCGGCGGCGCCACCTCGACACTCGCCGCCACCTGCCCCACCGTCGTGTTCAGCACGACCCACTCGGTGTCGGCGGCCCGCGACGGAACCCGCTGCGCCTCGGCCAAAAGATCGAGCACCAACTGCCCCTCGCTCTTGGCCAGCTCGATCACCGGCACCGCCTGCTCGAAGGCCTGCAACGCGCCCCGCGCGTTCTCGAAGGTCCCCGATTTCTCGAGCCACGTCGCGCCCGGCAGCACGACGTCGGCCTTCTCGACGAGCCGGCCCGCGAGCGTGTCGATCAGCACCACGAACTTGCCGCCGAGCGCATCGCACAGCTCGCTGGTCGCCCACTCGCTCGGATAGTTGCCCGTCAGGACGACCGCCCCGATATCGCTCCCGCCGGTGCCCAATCCCATCGCGCGGAGCGCGTCGGCATACTCCATCGGCGCCCGCCCGCCCGACAGGGCCGCCAGCACGCGACGCACGCCGCGAGCGTTCGGAGCCTTCTCGGCGTACATCTTGAACGCCTTCTTGTCGGTCTCGGCGGCTCCCGCGGGGAAGACCTTGTCCTGCCCGCGCACGGGCACCGGGCCCACCGCGAACCTCGCCGAGGGATCGAGCTCCTGGGCCAGCCGACCCAGCAGGAACGCCTCTTCGCACGAGAGCATCGGGCTGACCATCACCAGCAGGCGCTTTCCGCCTACCGGGGCCTTGCGAAGCCCTTCGACCGCCACCTCGTAGGCGCGGGCGTAGTCGCTCTCGATGAGCGTGCCGTACTGACGACGCAGGGGCGTGCGGAGCCTCGCCTCGCTGCTCACGTGCTTCCAGCCGTAGCGCACCTCGTCGGTGATCCACCACTTGTTGATCGAGAGGTTGGTGCGTGGCTTGAGGCGGTACACCTTGCCCTCGTTGTGCTCGACCCAGATGTTGTCGCCGCTGGCGGTGATCCCGTCGATCGAGGGGGTGCTCTTGAGGAACCAGACGCGCTGCGCGAACAGGAAGTCCTTGTCGAGCAGCGCGCCCACCGGGCACAGGTCGATCACGTTGGCGGACAGCTCGTTGTCGAGCGGCACGCCCGGGAAGACGTCGATCTCTTCCTTGTTGCCGCGCCCCGCCACCATCAGCTCGGACGTGCCGGAAACCTCTCGCGTGAACCGCACGCAGCGGGTGCACATGATGCACCGATCGCTGTAGAGCAGCACGTGTTCGCCCAGATCCTTCTTGGGCTGCTTGACCTTCTGCTCCTCGAAGCGAGAGACACCCCGCCCGTACTCGTAGGAGTAATCCTGCAGATAGCACTCGCCCGCCTGGTCGCAGACCGGGCAATCCAGCGGGTGGTTGATCAGCAGGAACTCCATGACCGCCTTCTGGTTGGCGACGGCCTTGGGGCTATCGGTGTAGACGACCGCCCCGTCGGTCGCCGGGGTCTGGCAGGTCGGCTGGAGCTTGCCCCCCATCTGCGCGACAAGCTGGCCGGTCTTGGCGTCGGGCGACCACACCTCGCCGAGACAGATGCGGCAACTGGCCACGACCGACAACCCGTCGTGGTAGCAGTACTGCGGGATCTCCACGCCGGCCGCGTTGGCCGCCTGAAGGATCGTCTGTCCGGGGGTGAACTCGCAACGGCGGCCGTTGATGGTGATGGTCGGCATAGGCGACCAAGGGTAGCACGGCCCGGCGTGCAGCCGTCCGCCTTTGGGCACCCAACCAAAAACCGATTTCTTTGAGTGTGCTCCGACCAGCGTCGGCCGCGCGGTGGGTGCCCCAATCCCATGGCCCATTTGAGTGGCCTTCTCATCAACTTCAGCGACTTGGTTCACCTTCGATGCGCAATGACTGGGAGGTGTGCACAGGAGATTCGGAATCCGGTCTGTTTCGGCTTCAAGACGACCAGCGGCAACTCCATCAGTGACCTCATCGCCGCGATGAACTCGGGCAGCCTCCGCGTCGGGATGCACGTTATCGCTTTCGCCAACGGGGAGAGCGAGTCGTTCGTCACCCCCGCCCCGGGCAGCGTCGCGCTTCTGGGTCTGGCGGGCCTGACCATCGGCCGTCGTCGCCGCTGAGCACTTCTCGGTACCAATCCCCCGCACGGGTCGCGCTTGGCGCGGCCCGTGCTTTCGTTTTGTCCCTTGACGTCTGTGTCGGCTCCCCCAGGTCCCATCACGCGAATCGCGCCTCCAAACCTCGTCGGCAATGCGTCGGCGTGGCATGTTTCACTCGGACACAGGCCCACGATGTCCATGGAGAAACCACAGATGCGTATGACCCTCGCCGCGATTTCCCTGGCTGCTCTTCCCGTTGCCGCCCACGCTTCGCCGGTCTTCTACGGCGTGCAATCCTCGAAGACCTCGTCCGTCCTGCATGGCGGCAACCGCGAGCTGAAGACGATCGGCTTTACCGGATCGTCGACCCTGTGGAACGGGTCGAACTTCCTGAACTGGCGTGACGGCAGCCTGACGAACAACGCGGGCTTCCACGGGTGGAACGACGCGATCCGCCGCGACATGAACACCAGCGGAAACGCCTACGCCGCCAACCCGGACCGCGCCGACAACGCGACGCCCTTCGCGGGCGAGGGGATGGGCACGGGGACGTTGGCCGAGGTGTTCGGGTCGTTCAACGGATACAAGAACATGTCGTGGATCATCGACGGCGAGGACGCCGGCGCGTACACGCTCGACCTGCGGTTCGCGGCGGGGCAGTTCCTCAGCGCCGACGCCAACGCCGACACGGTCGAGCTGGCGATCCTTGAACGCGGCGGGAACAGCGATCTGCGAATCTTCGGCATCTTCGCCGACGGGTCGCTGACGGGCCCGATCGTGATGAACCGCTCGAGCACAGGCGCGACGGGCTGGACGCTCGACACCCTCGAGATCTCGGGCGCCCAGGCGGTCAAGGGCGTGGGCATCAGCCTTGATGCGTCCTGGACGAACCTTGTCGGGTTCCGCTTCCAGAACATCTCCGCGTTCAACGGGCCCGACATCATCGCGGTCGGCACGTCCACCCTTGTGCCCACGCCCGGCTCGCTCGCCCTGATGACGCTCGGCGGCCTGATCGGCATGCGTCGCCGCCGCTGAAACCAGGCGTTCTACCTTCCTCCCGAACACCCCCGCCCTCCATGGGCGGGGGTTGTGTTTCGTCCATCCTCCGTACACTTCGCCGATGGGTACCCGCAAACATCTGGCGATCTATCCCGGGTCGTTCGACCCGATCACTTACGGCCACATGGACGTCATCCAGCGCGGCCGGCGGCTGTTTGACGAACTGATCGTCGCGGTCGGTCGCAACCCCGCCAAGGACCAGCTCTTCTCCGCCGAGGAACGCGTCCGCATGGTGCGCGTGCTGATCGAGGACCTGCTGGCCCGCGAGCCCGAGGGGGCCAAGGTCACGGTCCGCGGGTTCACCGGGCTGACCGTTGACTTCGCCCGCTCGCTCGGAGCGGCGGCCCTGCTCCGCGGCGTTCGCAACCTCTCGGACCTTCAGTACGAGATCCAGCAGGCGGTGACGAATCGCGAGGTCGCCGGGCTCGAGACCGCTTTCGTCGTTGCGGGGCAGAGCTTCGCGTACACCAGCAGCAGCCTGATCAAGCAGATCACCGCCATGGGCGACGATCTCGACGCGCTCAAGCACATGGTCCCACCGACCGTCATCGAAGCACTGAAGGCCAAGAAGGCCGAGCGTCACCCCGCGCTCGAGCGACTCCGCGCCGATCGGGATCACGCCGTCGCTGGGGAGTGAAGAATCCGCCATGATCGACTATCGCATCATCAGCATCGGCTGTCTGAACGCAAACCCGCTGTGGGGCGAGCGAGCGCCCGTCCGGACTGGGCATGCCACGACCGTCCTGATCAAGTCCGGAGATCGGCGCATTCTGGTGGATCCGGGGCTTCCCGCGCCGGCGCTCGAGGCCAGGCTGCACGAACGCACGGGCCTGAGGCCGGGCGCGATCACCGACGTCTTCCTGACGTCCTTTCACCCGGACGCGCGGCGGGGGATTCGGCTCTTTGACCACGCCTCCTGGTGGATCGGCGAGACGGAGCGTGAGGCCGTCGGCGTCCCGCTGGCGTCGCAGCTCGCTCGTCTGGCTGAGGAGCCGCACGCGGACCCCACCGTTCGCACGATGCTGGAACAGGATGTCGCGGTCTTGCAGAAGTGCATGGCCGCCCCCGACACGCTGGCCGAGCGGGTGAGCCTCTTTCCGCTGCCGGGCGCAACGCCGGGGCTGTGCGGGCTGCTGCTCGAGCACGCCCGGTACACGGTGCTGCTGACCGGGGATGCTGTGCCGACCCTGGAACATCTCGAGCGAGGCATGGTGATCGATCACGCGTTCGACATTGCCAAAGCAAAGGAGAGCTTCGCCGAGGTGATGGAGATCGCCGACCTGATCATCCCAGGGCGGGACAACATCGCGCCGAACCCGACGCGGCGAGCCTTCTAATCGTCCGATAATACTTGGTTTCTTCGCGAAATTCTGCCCATTTCCCGCGCGCGGGCCGTGCACGTGCGGCTTTCTGCCCTTGGCGGTGCTGTTTCTTTGGCCTTTGTGGTCGAATCGGCCGCCTGTATCTTTGCGGCAGAGCGCTGCGCGCCGGGCTGGCTGCCCGCACTCGTCACAGAAGAGTTGGTCAATCCAAGGGAGGATCCTCATGTCGAATCGCATCCACCGTCGTATCGCTTCGCTCGCTGCCGGGGCGGCCTGCCTCGCGGCGGCCACGCTCGTGAACCTCGCCGGGGCTGCCCCGGTCGGCAACGCGTTCACCTATCAGGGTGAGCTCAAGAGCGGCGGCTCGCTGGTCAACGGCACGGCGGACATGCAGTTCCGCCTCTTTGACGCTGCGGCGGACGGTGCGCAGATTGGCGCGACGCTGACGGCGACGAACGTGCAGGTCGTCGACGGGAAGTTTGTGGTGCAGCTCGACTTTGGTGCGGCTCCGTTCTCCACGGGCGAAGGTCGGTTCCTCGAGATCGCGGTCCGTCAACCCGCCGGTGGTGGCGCGTACACGACGCTGACGGGCCGCCAGTCTCTTCGCCCGGCCCCGTACGCCTTGTACGCCCTGAGCGGCTTGCAGGGCCCCCCCGGCCCGCAGGGCCCCGTCGGTCCTCAGGGTCCGACCGGCCCGCAGGGTCCAGCGGGCCCGCAGGG
>ERZ761603.603-NODE-603-length-29612-cov-26.635687_pt1 | contig 29612 bp, 25 predicted proteins | sample MGYA00511879_ERZ761603 | MGnify/ENA primary metagenome ERZ761603 (study PRJEB28899, sample SAMN02850040) | bioreactor sludge metagenome | biome: EBPR Sludge; feature: EBPR Bioreactor; material: flocular biomat | place: Australia: Thorneside Wastwater Treatment... | reverse complement strand
CCTGAACGTCGTCCGGCAGCACCATGTCGCGTCCGTCCAGCCAGGCCCAGGCGCGCGCCGCCGCCAGCAGGGCGAGACCCGCCCGTGGCGAGAGACCGTGCTGGAAGGCCGGGTCGCGGCGGCTCGCCTCGACCAGCGCCTGCACATAGTCGATCAGCGGTGCGGCGGCATGCACCCCGGCCACCTCGCTTTGCAGCGCGGGCAAATCCCGCGCGGCGACCAGGGGTGACAGTTGATCGGCGAGCGCTCGCTGGCCGCCGGCCGCCAGCAGCGTGCGTTCCGCGTTGCGGTCGGGGTAGCCGAGTTCGATGCGCATCAGGAAGCGGTCAAGTTGCGACTCCGGCAGCGGAAAGGTGCCGATCTGGTGCGACGGGTTCTGGGTCGCGATCACGAAGAAGGGCTCGGGCAGCGGGCGGGTTTCGCCCTCGACCGTGACCTGACGTTCCTCCATGGCTTCGAGGAGGGCGCTCTGTGTCTTCGGGGTGGCGCGGTTGATTTCGTCGGCGAGGATCAACTGGGAAAAGACCGGACCGGGCAGGAAGCGGAATTCGCCGCGCTGGCGTTCGTAGATCGAGACGCCGGTGATGTCGGCGGGCAGCAGGTCGCTGGTGAACTGGATGCGCGAGAAGGCGAGACCGAGCAGTCGCGCCAGCGCGTGGGCCAGCGTCGTCTTGCCGACTCCGGGCAGATCCTCGATGAGCAGGTGACCGCCGGCCAGGAGACAGGCAATCGCCTGCCGGATCTCGCGATCCTTGCCGAGGATGATGCGGCCGGCTGCGTTGAGAACCGGGTCGAGCGGACGCGGCCGGGTGGCGAGCGTCGGGAGAGTGACAGCGAACATCGGGCGTTTCCGGAAGATGGAGTCGTAGTCCATTCTAATGCTTGAAGCGGTGTGCGGATTGGGTCGATAATCCCATTTTGCCGTGCGCCTTTCTGGTGCGCCGGCCCGCAGAGAGAGAACCAGTGACGACCACCGCTTTCATCACCCATCGCGACTGCCTGTTGCACGACATGGGTACGCATCACCCGGAATGTCCGCAGCGTCTCACGGCCATCAACGATCACCTGATCGCCCAGGGGATCGATGCCTATTTCAACTACCACGACGCACCGCTGGCGACCTTCGAGCAACTCCTGCGCGTACACCCGGCGTCGCATCTGGAACGCATCAAGCGTGCCTCCCCGTCCCACGGCATCGTCCATCTCGACCCGGACACGGCCATGAATCCGCACACCTGGCAGGCCGCCCTGCGCGCTGCGGGCGCCGGTTGTCATGCGGTCGACCTGGTCATGGGTCACGAATGCGAGAATGCCTTCTGCGCGGTCCGCCCGCCCGGCCACCATGCCGAGCGCACCAACCCGATGGGCTTCTGCTTCTTCAACAACATCGCCGTCGCCGCCCGTCATGCGACTGTCGCGCATGGTCTGGAACGTGTGGCGATCATCGATTTCGATGTCCATCACGGAAACGGCACGGAAGACTGCTTCGCCGGCGATGAACGGGTGCTGATGTGCAGCATTTTCCAGCACCCCTTCTATCCTTACAGCGGTACCGACAGGCCGGCCGCCAACATGTGCAATGTGCCGCTCGCGGCAGGCAGCGGCGGCGAGGAGTTCCGCGATGCCGTCACGCAGGCCTGGATGCCACGCCTGTTGAAGTTCAAGCCACAGATGATCTTCATCTCGGCCGGTTTCGACGGGCACTACGAGGACGACATGGGCGGACTCAAGCTGCTCGAGAAGGACTACGCCTGGTGCACCGAGGAACTGATGAAGCTGGCCGCGGAATTTTCCGAGAAGCGCATCGTTTCCATGCTTGAGGGCGGTTATGTGATGACCTCGCTGGCGCGCAGCGTTGGGGCGCATCTACGCATTCTGGCCGATCTCTAGTCGCTGTCTGCCTTCGGAAACAGGGCGGGTGGGGTAGAATCGCGCCCTCTCCTTCGTGTCTCCAAAGTTTAACCGGATGAATCCATGGCATTGATTGTTCAGAAATATGGCGGTACCTCGGTGGGCAACCCCGAGCGCATCAGGAACGTCGCCCGGCGTGTTGCCAGGTTCCAGGCTCAGGGTCGCCAGGTGGTGGTCGTGGTTTCCGCGATGAGCGGAGAAACCAACAAGCTGATCGCGCTGGCCAAGGAAGTGCAGGCCAACCCGGATCCGCGCGAGCTGGACATGGTGATGTCCACCGGCGAGCAGGTGACCATCGGGCTGCTCGCCATGGCGCTCAAGGATATCGGCTGCCAGGCCAGGAGCTACACGGGCGGGCAGGTCAAGGTACTGACCGATGCCACCTTCACCAAGGCGCGCATCCTTTCGATCGATGAAGCCAACATGCGCCGCGATCTCGATGCCGGCTACGTCATCGTCGTCGCCGGTTTTCAGGGCGTCGATGCGGAGGGCAACATCACGACCTTGGGGCGGGGCGGCTCCGATACCTCCGCGGTCGCCCTGGCCGCCGCGCTGAAGGCCGACGAGTGCCAGATCTACACCGACGTCGACGGCGTCTACACGACCGACCCTCGGGTCGTCCCGGAAGCCAGGAAGCTGGATGCGATCACCTTCGAGGAAATGCTCGAAATGGCCAGCCTCGGTTCGAAGGTGCTGCAGCTCCGCTCGGTCGAATTCGCCGGCAAGTACAAGGTCAAACTGCGCGTTCTTTCCAGCTTCCAGGACGAAGGGGAGGGCACGCTGATCACTGTTGAGGAAGAAAAGAACATGGAACAACCGATCATCTCCGGTATCGCCTTCAACCGCGATGAAGCCAAGCTGACCATGCTGGGGGTTCCCGACAAGCCGGGCATCGCCTACCAGATCCTGGGCGCCATCGCCGACGCCAACATCGACGTCGACATGATCATCCAGAATGTCGGCCATGACGGCACCACGGACTTTTCCTTCACCGTCAACCGCGGCGAGTTCACCAAGGCGACCGCCATCCTCGAAGGCGTCAGGGAAAAGCTCGGCGCCCGCGAAATCACCGGTGACAACAAGATCTGCAAGGTCTCTGCGGTCGGCGTGGGCATGCGCTCGCATCCTGGCGTTGCCAGCCAGATGTTCAAGGCCCTGGCCGACGAGGGCATCAACATCAAGATGATCTCCACCTCCGAAATCAAGATATCGGTCGTTCTCGACGAAAAGTATCTTGAACTCGCCGTCCGCGTGCTGCACCGCACCTTCGGCCTGGATCAAGAAGTTTGACCGCAAGGCGCGGAGGTTATATCATCCGCGCCTTCGCTGAAGTCTGGATCCGGAGACGTGGCCGAGAGGTCGAAGGCACTCCCCTGCTAAGGGAGCATACGGGCATAAACCTGTATCGAGGGTTCGAATCCCTCCGTCTCCGCCAATAACATTGGCAAAACCAGTCTCTGACTGGACGCAAGACCCCGCAAGACGCCAGTCTGTGCGGGGTTTTTCGTTTCTACCTGTTGACCTCGCTACCCCTGTTTCTTGGGAATCTGCGCTCTTAGACGCCAGTTTTCTCGAAACCTGTTGACTACGAGCATCTCGGTGCAGGTTTTCAATCGCCCTGTTGGCAAGGGCTTCGGGGCGGCGGGTTCTTAGTTCGCTGTGGCGTATGTTTTGGTTGCTTAGATGCGCCAAAGCGAAAATGTAGTGCTGAAATCACCCACAGGAGGCTCACTCTATGGGCCTCCCGGGTGAGACAATGACGCATGAGAAAAACAACAAGTCAAAGATAGTCGTGGCAGATCAGACCGTTACACTAAATCAGCTCGAATCCCACCTCTGGGAGTCCGCCAACATCCTGCGCGGCCCTGTGGATGCGGCTGACTTCAAAACCTACATCTTCCCGCTACTGTTTTTCAAGCGGATTTGCGATGTCTGGGACGAGGAATACGACGAGATCGTCGATGAAACCGGCGATGCCGAATTGGCCCTGTTCCCCGAGTCGCACCGTTTCCAAATTCCGGACGACTGCCACTGGAACGATGTCCGCGCCGTGGCGACCAACGTCGGCAATGCCCTTCAGCGCGCCATGCGCGAAATCGAGAAGGCCAACCCGGACACGCTGTATGGCGTCTTCGGCGATGCCCAGTGGACCAACAAGGACCGCCTCTCCGATGCCCTGCTCAAAGACCTGATCGAGCATTTTTCGCGAGTGTCGTTTGGCAATCGCAACATCACCTCCGATCTGCTTGGCGATGCCTACGAATACCTGATCAAGAAATTTGCCGACGCCACAAACAAGAAGGCCGGCGAGTTCTACACCCCGCGCAGCGTGGTGCGACTGATGATCGAGATGCTCGACCCTAAGGAGGGCGAGACCATCTATGACCCGGCCTGCGGCACCGGCGGCATGCTGCTCGCCGCTGTCCAGCACGTGAAGGAGCGGCATGGCGACGTGAAGCGTCTGTGGGGCAAGCTCTTCGGCCAGGAGAAGAACCTCACCACCTCGTCCATCGCCCGCATGAACCTGTTCCTCCACGGCATCGAGGACTTCCAGATCGTGCGCGGCGACACCCTGCGCAATCCGGCCTTTTTCGAGGGTGACCGTCTGGCCAATTTTGACTGCGTGATCGCCAATCCCCCTTTCTCTCTGGAAAAGTGGGGTGAGGAACTGTGGACCAACGATCCGTTCGGCCGCAACTTCGCCGGCCTGCCGCCATCGAGCAGCGGCGACTTCGCTTGGGTACAGCACATGGTCAAGTCGATGGCCGAGGGTGCCGGGCGCATGGCCGTTGTATTGCCGCAGGGCGCGCTGTTCCGCAAGGGCGCTGAAGGCAGCATCCGCCAAAAGCTGCTGGAGATGGATCTGGTCGAAGCCGTCATCGGCCTGGCCCCGAACCTGTTCTACGGCACCGGCCTCGCCGCTTGCATCCTGATACTGCGCAAGAAGAAACCTGCCCAACGGCGCAAGAAGGTGATGATCGCCGATGCCTCACGCCTGTTCCGGCGCGGCCGGGCACAAAACTATCTGGAGCCCGAGCATGCCCTCGAAATCCAGAGCTGGTTTGAAAAGTACGAAGACGTGCAGGACGCCGTCCGCATTGTCGGCATCGACGAAATCAAGGCCGAGGACTGGACGCTCAACATCTCCCGCTACGTGCTGCCGCCCCTGCAAGAGGACATTCCGCCGTTGCCGGAGGCCATTGCAGCCTTCAAGGATGCGCTAATCCGTTGCCGCGAAGCTGAGGATCGACTGGCCAAGGTCATGGTCGAGGGAGGCTGGCTGCAATGACCCAGACAACACAATCGCGCATCACCCAACAAGAACTCGAATCCTATCTCTGGGGCGCCGCCGTCCTGCTGCGCGGCCTGATCGATGCCGGCGACTACAAGCAGTTCATCTTCCCACTGCTGTTTTTCAAGCGCATTTCGGATGTCTGGGATGAGGAATACCAAGCGGCGCTGACCGATTCGGATGGTGACCTCTCCTATGCCGAGTTCGCCGAGAACCACCGCTTCCAGATTCCCCAGGGCGCGCACTGGAACGACGTGCGCCAGGTGCCGAAGAATGTCGGCATGGCCATCCAGTCGGCCCTCCGGCAACTGGAATCCGCCAACCCCGATCTGCTTGCCGGCATCTTCGGCGATGCACCGTGGACCAACCGCGAACGCCTGCCCGACGAAACCCTCAAGAACCTGATCGAGCATTTCTCGACGCAAACGCTTTCGGTGGTCAACGTCCCCGAGGACGAGCTCGGCAATGCCTACGAATTCCTGATCAAGAAGTTCGCCGACGATTCCGGCCACACGGCAGCCGAGTTCTACACCAACCGCACCGTCGTGCACCTGATGACGCAACTGCTCGCGCCCCAGGCCGGCGAGTCGATCTACGACCCCACCTGCGGCACCGGCGGCATGCTCATTTCGGCGCTGGCCGAGGTCAAGCGCAGCGGCGGCGAATACCGCACGCTCAAGCTCTACGGGCAGGAACGCAACCTGATCACCTCCGGCATTGCCCGGATGAACCTCTTCCTGCATGGCGTTGAAGACTTCCAGATCATCCGGGGCGATACCCTGGCTGCCCCGCAGCACATCGAGGGTGACCGGTTGCGCCAGTTCGACGTAATCCTGGCCAACCCGCCGTATTCCATCAAGCAATGGGATCGCGAAGCCTGGGGCCAAGACAAATGGGGCCGCAACTTCCTCGGCACCCCGCCGCAGGGCCGGGCCGACTATGCTTTCCAGCAGCACATCCTGGCCAGCCTCAGCGACAAGGGCCGCTGCGCCATCCTGTGGCCGCACGGCGTACTGTTCCGCAACGAAGAACAGACCATGCGCGCCAAGATGGTCGAGCAGGATTGGGTCGAGGCGGTAATCGGCCTCGGGCCGAACCTGTTCTACAACTCGCCGATGGAGTCGTGCATCGTCGTCTGCAACCGGCGCAAGCCAGCGGCGCGCAAGGGCAAGGTGCTGTTCATCGACGCCTTGAACGAGGTGACGCGGGAGCGGGCGCAGAGCTTTCTCAAGCCCGAGCATCAGCAACGCATCTTGCAAAATTTCCAGACCTACGCCATTGAGGAAGGCTTCTCGGCTGTCGCGACGCGTGAGCAAATTGCCGCGAATGGCGCGAACCTGTCGATTCCGCTCTATGTGAAGCGGTCGACCGCAGCAACGAGCAGCAATGGTACCAACGAAGTCGTCAGCCTGCGTTCGGCCTGGGATCAATGGCAAACGGATGGCCGCGCCTTCTGGCAACAGATGGACGCCCTGGTGGAAACGCTCGATGGACTGGAATCCGAGGAGGCCGAGCGTGGCTGAGAAGAATCTGAAACCCGGCTGGCGCAAGGTGAAGTTCGGCGACGTGGTTCAGCTGTCCAAATCACGCTGTGCCGATCCGCTGGCCGTGGGTATCGAACGTTATGTCGGGCTGGAACATCTGGAGCCCGGCGATTTACGTATTCGCAGTTGGGGCAACGTGGCCGATGGCGTGACCTTCACCAGCCTGTTCAAACCGGGCCAAGTGCTGTTCGGCAAGCGCCGCGCCTACCAGCGCAAGGTGGCCGTCGCTGACTTTTCCGGCGTCTGCTCGGGCGACATCTATGTGCTGGAAAGCAAGGATATGGCAGTGCTGTTACCTGAACTTCTGCCTTTCATTTGCCAGACCGATGCGTTCTTCGATCATGCAGTTGGCACCTCGGCAGGCAGCCTGAGCCCGCGTACCAACTGGACGAGCTTGGCTGATTTTGAGTTTGTGCTACCGCCGATTGATGAGCAACGAAGATGTGTTGCTCTGCTTCAAGCTCTTGAGGCAATGCGTGTGGAGCTTAGTAACGCGTTTGATACCGCTTGGTCTCTACGGCTTTCCGCTTATCAGAATCTGATGCTCCATGACTGGCCTGACGATGCCCCACAACACTGGGTCAGATCCACCATTGGAAAGGCCATGAGAATTGAGAACTCGCTGAGAAAGCCGATTAGCGCAGACATCAGGGCAAGGATGCAAGGGGAGTTTCCCTACTATGGTCCCACGGGAAAATTGGATTCGATCAACGAATATCGGCTCGACGGAACATACGTTTTGCTTGGAGAAGATGGCGATCATTTCCTCAAGTACAAAACGTGGTCAATGACGCAGTTCATCGTCGGCAAAGCAAATGTCAATAACCATGCGCATGTAATCCGTGGAAGCGAGTCTTGCTCAACCGAGTGGTTTTTCCATTTTTATCGCCACAAAGACGTGCGAGAGTTCCTGACAAAGCAGGGGGCAGGACGTCTAAAGCTCAAGAAGGGCGATCTTGAGCGGATGCCAATCCTCGTTCCACCACTGTCCGAACAAGCCGAGATTGTTGATCGGCTCCAAGAATGTGTAGGAAGTGCTGAGGCTATCAAGGCGCGTCAGACTGCTGTGACGGAATTGCTTCGTGTTGCTCGCGAAGAGGTCGTCGGAGGGGTTGCGAATGTTCAATGAGGCCAACACCGTCGAAGCCTACCTCTACGACCTGCTCTCCGGTCCCAGCAAGCCTGTTGCGGTCAACGCCGTTCAGGAGCCAGAAAGCCATTACGGCCGCAGCCACAAGGGCCTCGGTTGGCGCCGTATCGCCAGCGCCGACTTTCCGCGCCAGCCTCAGGATGTATTGATCGAGTCCTGGGTGCGCGAGGCGCTGATTCGCCTCAACCCGGAAATCGCCACCCAGCCTGACCGTGCCGACGAGGTGCTGTACAAGCTGCGCGCCATCGTGCTCGCGGTGCGTTCCGATGGCCTGATTCGCGCCAACGAGGAAATGATGGCGTGGATCAGGGGCGAGCGCTCAATGCCCTTCGGCCAGAACAATGAGCATGTGCCGGTGCGGTTGATCGACTTCGACAACCTGGAGCAGAACCAGTACGTCGTCACCCAGCAATTCACCTTCCGCGCCGGCAGTGCCGAACGGCGGGCTGATCTGATGCTGGTGGTCAATGGCCTGCCGCTGGTGCTGATCGAAGCCAAGACGCCGACACGGGCGGCGGTGAGCTGGGTCGATGGCGCCTTGCAGGTGCACGACGACTACGAGAAGTTCGTGCCCGAGTTGTTCGTTTGCAATGTGTTCTCGGTCGCCACCGAGGGCAAGGAATACCACTACGGTTCGCTCGGCCTGCCGGTCAAGGATTGGGGGCCGTGGAATCTGGAGGACGACGGTGATGCGCTGAAGCATCCGCTGAAGGGATTGAAGCTGGCCGCCGAGAGCATGCTGCGGCCGCATGTGGTGCTCGACATCCTGTCCAACTTCACGCTGTTCGCCACCGACAAGAAGAAGCGCCGCATCAAGATCATCTGCCGCTACCAGCAATACGAGGCGGCCAACAAGATCGTCGAGCGCGTGCTGGCGGGCCAGCCGAAGAAGGGCCTGATCTGGCACTTCCAGGGCTCGGGCAAGTCGCTGCTGATGGTGTTCGCCGCGCAGAAGCTGCGCATGCATGCCGGCCTGAAGAACCCCACGGTGCTGATCGTGGTGGACCGGATCGATCTCGACAGCCAGATCACCGGCACCTTCACTGGGGCGGACATCCCCAACCTGGAGAAGGCCGACAGCAGGGAGAAGCTGCAGCAGTTGCTGGCGCAGGACGTGCGCAAGATCATCATCACGACGATCTTCAAATTTGGCGAGGCCAGCGGGGCGCTGAACACGCGCAGCAACATCATCGCGCTGGTGGACGAGGCCCACCGCACGCAAGAAGGCGACCTGGGCCGCAAGATGCGCGAGGCCCTGCCCAACGCGTTCTTGTTCGGCCTGACGGGCACGCCGATCAACCGGGCCGACCGCAATACCTTCTACGCCTTCGGTGCCGACGAGGACGAGAAGGGCTACATGAGCCGCTACGGCTTCGAAGAGTCGATCCGCGACGGTGCCACGCTGAAGCTGCACTTTGAGCCTCGGCTGATCGACCTGCACATCGACAAGGCTGCGCTGGACGCCGCCTACAAGGACCTGACCGGCGGCCTGTCGGATCTGGACAAGGACAACCTGGCCAAGACCGCCGCCAAGATGGCCGTCCTGGTCAAGACGCCCGAGCGCATCCGCAAGGTGTGCGAGGACATCGTCGAGCATTTCCAGACCAAGGTGGAGCCCAACGGCTTCAAGGGCCAGATCGTCACCTTCGACCGGGAGTCCTGCCTGCTGTTCAAGGCCGAGCTGGACAAGCTGCTGCCGCCCGAGGCCATGGACATCGTGATGTCGGTGCAGGCATCCGACAAGAAGGACCACCCTGAGTACGCGGAGTACGACCGCACACGTGACGAAGAGGAACGGTTGCTGGATCGCTTCCGCGACCCGGCCGACCCGCTGAAGCTGATCATCGTCACGGCCAAGCTGCTGACGGGCTTTGATGCGCCGATCTTGCAGGCCATGTACCTGGACAAGCCGCTGCGCGACCACACGCTGCTGCAGGCGATCTGCCGCGTGAACCGCACCTACTCCGAGCAGAAGACCCACGGCTTGATCGTGGACTACCTCGGCATCTTCGACGATGTAGCCAAAGCACTGGAGTTCGACGACAAGAGCGTCACGGCGGTGGTGTCGAACATTCAGGAGTTGAAGGATCGTCTGCCGGAGGCGATGCAGAAATGTTTGGTTTTCTTTGCCGGCGTCGATCGCACCGTCGAGGGCTACGAAGGGCTGATCGCAGCCCAGCAATGCCTACCCAACAACGAGGTGCGCGACAACTTCGCCGGGGCATTCAGCCTGCTCAACAAGTTGTGGGAGGCCATTTCGCCCGACACCATCCTCGGCCAGTACGAGAAAGACTACAAGTGGCTCTCGCAGGTGTACCAGTCGGTGCAGCCCTCCAGCGGCCACGGCAAGTTGATCTGGCATTCCCTCGGAGCCAAGACCATCGAGCTGATCCACCAGAACGTACATGTCGAAGCCGTGCGTGACGACCTGGATACGCTGGTGCTGGATGCCGATCTGCTGGAAGCGGTGCTCTCGAATCCCGACCCGAAGAAGGCCAAGGAGATCGAGATCAAGGTCGCGCGGCGGCTGCGCAAGCATCTCGGCAATCCAAAATTCAAGGCGCTGTCGGAACGGCTCGATGCCCTGCGGGATCGCTTCGAGTCTGGTGTGCTGAACAGTGTTGAGTTCCTCAAGCAACTGCTGCAACTGGCCAAGGAAGTGCTCCAGGCCGAAAAGGAAGTGCCACCCGAGGAAGATGAGGATCGCGGCAAGGCGGCACTGACGGATCTCTTCAACGAGGTCAAAACCGCCGAAACGCCGATCATGGTCGAACGCGTGGTGGCCGACATCGACGAGATCGTGCGCCTGGTGCGCTTCCCCGGTTGGCAGGACACTCTGGCCGGCGAGCGCGAGATCAAGAAGGCGCTACGAAAGTCGCTATTCAAGTACAAACTGCATGCCGACGAAGAACTGTTCGAGAAGGCCTATAGCTACATCCGGCAATATTATTGAGCCTCATCCTTGGAATTCGTGTGGCCAAGCAACCACGAATGACACCCCGGTGGTCAGTTGGTAACCTGAATTGTCTGCGTCATTGACCGGACAGCCCAACCGATGGAATTGAGCGCGCGAACACCATCGGCATAGACAGGCTTGTCCGCATCGAGGCCGCGAAGTGTCACCAACACAACAACCCGTTGTGGTTGGTCAGGAATGGCTTCACCTGCGCGACGGAGGACCCCCAATTTCAAGCGCCAGTCTGTCGCGGATACCCCCTTCGGAAAACGCGCGCGATAGACCTTTGTCGGCGACCATTTGAAGCCATGTTCGATCTGCTTGGACTCGTACAGCTGGCTTTTGTTTCCGGGCTCCAACGGCACAACACCTGATTGATGTCGCTTTCCGTCGGGTCCGAGATCGTAGCCTCCAAATGAAAGATCAACGTTCGCCCGACAATACTCCACTCCCTGCTGACCACTAAGCGGGGGCGAGTAGCACATCGTTATCAATATCTCGCCGCGAAACCGACCATCATCAGTTCGCAGGCAGGCTGGTATCGGATAGGGGAATTTCTCGAATTCGTAGCCATCACGAACATCGGCCTCGAACATCAAGGTGAATGCGTGAGGATCGCAGTAAAGTGTCTCGGCCACATCTCCCGGCTGACCAAACCCATAGTAGTGAAGTGCGTCGCCGCCCCGTGCTGGGCTGCGTAAGACAGCACTATGGATTAGCAGAGCTTTGATCTGTTCAGGATAAGCAACGCTGCCAGAACGCTCAACTGCTTGCCATGTATGGGCTGCCAGTAAGGCAACGAGAGGTGTCGAAAAACTTGTGCCAATGTCTTGCCCAAGCTTTCCGTTGGGTAATAACGAGCGAATTGCAGTGTAGGTATGGTCACCCGTGAGGGAGCAGTTACCACCAAGGTGCGTCAATTCGGGCTTCGGGATGGAAACGGGTCCCGGTCCTCGTCTAGAGAACGGAGAGGGATCTCCACGCTTTACAGCGGACTGGGCAACTTCGAGATGCGTCATTGATCCGACTGTCAGGCCACGTACCGATTCGGCAGGAATACTGATGCGATCCGTGTCACCGATGTGTGGCTGAGGTGGCATTGTGCGCAGGGGCGCGGTGACATAGTTACCGGCAGCGATAACAAATAGACAGCCGGTCTCATCTGATAGTGCATCGAGCATTTGGGCGAAGTCGCTAAAACGATCTATCGGTCCAGGAACCCTACCACCAAGAGATAAATTCCAGACCTTGACTTCCGGATAGCGCTTCACAGCATCGAGGATACGAGCGTGCAGGTCAGTTTCTGACGTCTCTGTTGTTTCGAGTGCACAGACATCCAGAATCTTTGCCCGTAGATCTGGGAATGCATCATCCCCAAAATTCAGCGGCCGTGCGGCAGCCATTAGGCCTCCTACGAAGGTTCCATGCACGTAATCCGTATTTGGCGGCATGATGTAGCTTTCACGCGCGGCAACCCAAGCGGAAAGTGATGGGTGCTTTGGATCAACTCCGCTGTCGACGACTCCAATCAGTGGGTATTCAGTTTGTGCATCTGGCAAGGGAACAGTACCCGGATCTACGTCGCCAATTTCTACCGCCTGAGTACCAATGTCTTCGGGGACATAGATAGGCATGGGCGCCAGAGTCCTTAACCCGGGGAATTCCACCAGCTTTGCGAGCAGGTCCAATCTCGCAGTGGTTACTGAAAATAGCTTTTGCGGTGTGAGGTAGTCAAGACGAGTAAGGCTTGCGCCAACTTCCTTTGCCCATGCAGCAAACTGTTGTTCAAGTGCGGAGTCGGTTTCGTCCGCTCCGTGACGGAATAACTCAGCCTTCAACGTGCGTCCGGCCTGTATCCATTCGGCAAGATCCCGAATACCCCATCCTGTTTCGCCACCCAGACGATCGTGAACGCCATACGGGATCAGATCTTCAATCGTCGAGATGTTGGCGCGTGCAGCCTTCGTATTCGCGGTGGTGATCTGGTCGTCAAGTAGGGCAAGCGTTCTTGGTGTCACCGAGAGGAGTAGCTGACCCAATCCGGCGGCTCCGATCAAAGGTATTTCTGCTCGGCTCAGTAGTTGGATTGGACGATGTGACTTGGCCAGCGCCTGCTCACGCAATACGAGCTTGGTAACGCCAGGAAGATTTGCCCACTGCGGCAAAACACTCGTTAGATTGTTTCGGGCCGCTTGCAGCTTGCCATGGAGGCTGGCTCGTAGCGCAGCAGTGACCTCTACAATTTCTTTAGGGCCACCACCACCGCCCCCCTCGGGCTGCCGGTAATCGCTCTCGCTTTGGGCAACCCGAAGGATCGGATTATGCTGACGTGTGCTCGTAGGCATCTTCCCTTTGCTCCTTGAATACTTGCGTAATACGGCGCATTGAGACCCCAAATAACCGATGCAGGGTTCGATAGTCGAAGATGTTCGGGGCCTTGCTTCTCAGCAGTTGCATCTCATCCTCTGCATTCAGCGGGCGACCACCTTCTTGGGCGCGAACAAGGCGTCGAGCTAATTCCCCAACTTCGATTGACCGACTGTTACTCAGTACCGCAGCACGGACTGAATCATGAGCAGCCTGCTCAATTAATGCACCCGACAAGCCAGTACAAAGTGGAGTAACCAATTCCACTTCCTTGGTGGTCGCAAATGAACCAAGGCGCGAAGTGAGGATAGTTGCTACCTGATCAGCATCAGGCAAACCAATTTCAATCCGGTAAGCAAACCGTCGCCAAACGGCAGGATCCAGTAGTTGCGGATGATTGGTGGCAGCAATCATGACCGTGTTACGGGATTGCGCGTCGAAGTTCTGCAGCAGGCTAACGACAACACGCTTAAGCTCACCTAGCTCCTGCTTGTCGTCGCGGGCCTTTGCCAAGGCATCAAATTCATCCAGGAACAGTACGCACGGGCGACCAGCGGCATGCTCAAACAACGATCGGATATTTTTCGATGTCGCCCCAAGAAATGACGATACCAACGTATCGCAGCGCGCTGTCAGTAAGGGAAGACTGAGTTTTGCCGCGATCTCATTAGCCAACACCGTTTTGCCGCATCCCGGGGGGCCATAAAGAAGCATGCTCGGGGAAAATCCAACCCCCGCAGCAATTAGCTCATCTGCCTTCTGAACGCACGAAACGAACTCGTCGATCAACGATGCCGTCTGATTGTTTAGGAGAATGCGAGACGCATCCACAACGGGCCGAGTTTCATCTGCCAGAGGGAAGCGGCTTTCCGAATCGACGGGAAGCGGGTTTAATGCTCCGGCTGTCGAGAAAAGCTGCTTGGGTGCCCGCGATAATTTGTCACGCACCAGTTTTGCGTGTTGCTTGTTGCCCTCATTTTCCAGTTTGTCCGCGAGCAGGTTGGCATAGCTGACCGCCATCTGAGCGTTCGCTTTTAAAGCCCCTTCGAGGATCTTCAATACTTCTGGTAAATGATTCATCGCTATCCGCAGTTGATAACATTCAACGCCAATCTGGTGACAAAATTATACCAATCGGTGACAGAAGTAAAGTATTTGATGACGGAAAGCGCGTAACCCCCTGATTACATGGTTTTTGCCTTTCAGGCACATCCAGACGGAAGGATGGCAGTTCTCTGCTTATCCCATTCCTGCGGAAACGGCACCAGCAAGTCCTTCATCGTCAACTGCGCCGGCTGCTTCCCGTCCAGAATCGCCTCGACAATATCAGGAGCCAGCAGCACCAAGCGGTGATATCGGCTGACAAACGACGCCCCGATCTTCTCCGACCGCGCGATGTCGTCAAGGCAAGTGTAAGTCCCGTTCTCCAGCAGCTTCTGCCACCGGAACGCCCTGGCGATCGACTTGATCATCGTGTTGTCGATGGTGGCGGCAGGCACGGGATGGCCGTGGGATCCGTCAGGCAGCACGATAACCTTGCGCCCACCACGCTTCTTGAAGGCCATCGGGATCTCGATCGAGATGACGTCCGTGCACATCATGCCGCCTTCTCCCATTCGGCGTCATTGAGCATCGACTGAACAAGATCGCGCATGCCGGTCGTCTTCATGTCGATCTTGATGCCGGTCGGGCTGACCGTGACCTTGTCGACCAGCAGGTGCATGATCTTCGACTGCTCGGCCGGGAACAATTCCTCCCAGACCGCCTCGATCGACTGCAGGGTCTGGATGGCCTGCTTCTCGTCAGTCTCCGGCGTCAGCTTCTGGACCTCCTGGACTGCCTGGGCGATGACCTCCGGAGCCTGGAGAATCCTGCGCACCTGATCGACCACCTTGGCATCGATGTCACCGGCAGGCACCCGGGCAATCTCGCAGGCATCCTTGCCGATCTTGATCGATGCCGTATTCACGTAGTAGCAGTACCGCTTGCCGTTCTTCACGCTGTGGCCGGGCGTCATGGCATAGCCATCGCTGGCGAAGATCAACCCCTTGAGTAATGCCGGCGCTCGGCTCGGCCGGTTGATCTGCGCCCGTTTGGCAACATCCTTGCGTGCCAGTGTTTCCTGCACCTGATCCCAGAGCACCTTATCGATGATCGGTTCGTGCTCGCCGGGGTAGTGCTTGCCCTTGTAGGCGGCAATGCCGATCACTACCGGGTTCTTGAGCAACTTGTACAGGTAACCCTTGTCGATCAGCCGGCCGGGACGATCCTTTTCCTTGAGGGTTTTCCAGGACTTGGTAGTCACGCCTTCGGCCCGCAGTTGTTTGGACAGCGTGGTCATCGACCCGATGGCGATGAAGCTCTCGAAAATCCGCTTCACCAGTTTGGCCTCGACGAGATTCGGCACCAGCTTGCGCTCGACCACGTCATAGCCCAGCGGCGGCATTCCGCCCATCCAGATCCCGCGCTTGCGCGATGAGGCGATCTTGTCGCGCACCCGCTCTCCAGCCAATTCCCGCTCGAACTGGGCGAAGCTGAGCAGGATGTTCAGCGTCAGCCGCCCCATGCTGGTCGTGGTGTTGAAGGACTGCGTGACCGAGACGAAGGTCACACGCTGCTCGTCAAACAGTTCGACCAGTTTGGCGAAGTCGGCCAGGGAGCGCGACAATCGGTCGATCTTGTAGACGACGATCACATCGACCAGCCCCTCGCGGATGTCGGCCAGCAGTCGCTGCAGGCCTGGACGGTTGAGATTGCCGCCAGTAAAACCGCCATCATCGTAGGCATCACGCAAGGCCACCCAGCCTTCCGACTTCTGCGAGGCGATGTAGGCCAGGCAGGCATCGCGCTGGGCGTCGAGCGAGTTGTAGTTCTGGTCGAGCCCTTCCTCGGTCGACTTGCGGGTGTAGATGGCGCAGCGCATCTTGCGCAGAACTTCGCTCATGCCAGCCCCCCGACCTTCTTGAGCCCGAAGAATGCCCAGCCGTTCCAGACGGTGCCGGTGATGTGCCGGGCGATATGCGACAAGGACTTGTAGGGGCGCCCCTGGTACTCGAAGTGGTCGACGTGGATGATCACCTCGTGGGCGGTGCCCTGCCACTCGCGGATCAGTTTGGTGCCGGCGATCGGGCGGCCATCGACGCGGCGGCTGCGCACCCTGGGGTTGCCGCCATCCAGTTGCTCGCCGAGTTCCTCCAGCCGCTTGACGGTGGCCGGCTTAAGTCCGCCGTAGGCCAGTTCCTGGATCCGGTAAGCCAGGCGGTTCTCCAAGTGGCGGCGGTTGTAGGCGGGTGGCTCGGTCTGATACAGATCCCGCCATGTCTGCTTGAGTTTGTCGATCGGCATCGCCCTGAGGGCGACGATGCGTTGCAATACCTTGTCTGTCACTGCGTCTCTCCTTTGGTAACCAGGACGCAGTCATGAACGCGCTGTTCGGTGCGGTTATCAAGGTCTTTCTGGCGCTGATGGAGGCGCACGACGCCGTGGGCCAGGATGATGGCGATGGCGCGGATCGGGGGGATGGCGGGAACGGTTCCGGAGGCATGCTCGACGGGCATGGTGCTTCACCTTATTGCTTGCAGTAGAACGGGCCGGTCCAGCCCGCAGCGCCAATTGGGGCATCTTCGGCCCACGCGGGCATGCGGCGCATGGCTGCCATCAGACGATCCAGCGCACCTTCATCGTCCTCATCCGCCAGGGCAAGAATCTCATCATGCACATGACCGACGATCTCAAGGGCTGGGTCGCGGTTTGCCTGGAACAGGCCTTCCACCAGGAGATCGCGGGCAATCGCCTGGATGATGTTTTCGCAAATCTTGCCGGGGTGCGTGGCGATGCGATCCCAGGCATTGCCAAAGTCACGCCCCATGTAGGTGATCTGGGGACCGTAACGCCCGTCAGGATTGATCGCTGGCTGGTAGTAAGCCAGCTTCCGCTCCGACGGCAGGCGCAGAAACAGGAAATCGCCTTCGACCTTGAACCGAAAGCGTCCGGCTTTATAGACTTTTCCCGGGTTCTCGATGGCACGGCGGGCTGCCGCATCAAGCAGACGCCAGAAATGCACCACCTCGGGATAGCCTTCTCGATAGGCGGCTACGGCTGACTCGGCATCGGCTTCGGTCATCTCGACGCCGTAGCCTTTGGCATAAGCGATCATGCCCCGGGCACCCAACATATAGCCGCAGCCCAGGACGATGGGCTTGGCGTAATTGCGTTGCTCCTTGCTGACCTGGTCATAAGGAATGCGGAACAGGCGCGCGGCCATGTCCTTGTAGGCATCGCGCCCTGTCCGAAAGACGTCAAGCAGCGCCGGACATTCAGCAGACCAGGCAATCATCACCGTTTCGATGCTCGCGTAGTCCGAGACCACAAGCATCTGACCTGACGGCGCCGCGATGGCGGTTCGAACACAGGAGACCAGTACATCCGACACGCTGCCATACATCGCCGCGAGCAAGTCGTGGTCTGCGGTCTTGATGGCGGCGCGTGCGGTGCCGAGATACTCAGGCTTGATGGAGCCTCTGGGCAGATTCTGCGGCTGGAATAATCTTCCGGCCCAACGGCCGGTGCGGGCTGCACCGTTGAACTGGAAGCAACCACGCAGCCGGCCGTCGTCACCGGTCGCATCGGCAAGGGCATGGTATTTCCTGGTGGATGACTTCGACAGGTCTGCCCGGATCTCCAGGGCTTCCCGAACATGCGGATCCAGATCTCCGGCACGCAGCGCAGCGACATCCGCCTTGCGCAAGGTATCGATATCCACCTCCTCGCCGCGCAGCCAGTCGAGGAATTGGTCACGGCTGTTGGGATTGGCGATGCCCATCAGTTCCATGGCGCGACCGGTCAACTGCTCACGGTGTTCCGTATCGATAGCGATGGCGGCACGCACCAGATCGAGGTCAATGGGCAGGCCGCGCCGGTTGATTTCGGCGTCGAGCTGCCAGGCCTGCCATTCGTAAGCGGTCATGGTCACGATGCCAATCTCCAGACGATCTCACGCTCGGCCACGATGTCACGACGGCAGTAGTCGCAGAAGCGCTGCCAGGCGGCGGTATCCTCCTGTGGCTGAATCCTGCGTCCATCGCGCGGCTGCGGCATGGAGAACTTGCGGATGAGTTTCTGCCCTTCGGCCAGCTTGGCGTGCTCGCCGGTGAAGCCGAGGGCGTCGCAGACAGCGCCGAGCGATGCTGGCAGTCCATACGACAGCGCCAGGGCCTGCACGCACAACCAGCGTGACGGCCTGAATGGGAGCAATCCCATGGCGTCGAATATCGCCATCTCGAAATTGGCATTGAATGCCAGCAACTGCACCGACTCATCAGCGAGCAAGTCTTGCAGTTCCCCCGGCATGGCGGCACCCGATGCAACATCCCACAGACCGACCGGCCCCAGGCCGAATATCTCATCGTCCGCCTGGTAGCCTACCATCAGCAGTTCGGTCGACGGATGGCGCGCGTACTGGTGCGCGCCGGTCCGCCGGATATCCGCACGGCTGAAGGTCTCGCAGTCGAGGTGAAGTTTCACGCAGCGGCCTTCCATTCGGTGATGAAGCCGTTGTGTTGCTTCGGGTCTGACGACTTGCCAGTGCCTACAGACTCAATAACGCCGTTCTTTTTCAGGCGCCGCATGACATGGCCCCAGGCCCGGGCGTCGGGCGGAGACGGCAGCCCGTTGGCCTCGGCATAGGCACGAAGTTCGATCGCCTGGAAGGATGGTACGTCGACATGGTTGATGACGAATTGCTCGGCCAGCCCAGTTGCCCTTGCCAGCCAGCCGGCCGACTGGCTTTCCGCATGGGCCGCCGCCGTGGCGGCCCCGGCCTTGGCGAGATCCTCGCCGAGATTCATTTCGTGCTGGAGTTGGGCGCGCATGATCAGAATGCCTCTTCTTCGTCAGCCTCGATTTCCAGGGCATCGAGCGCATCGGCTACGGCGGCCTTGTTGACGCCACCGGCACCGATCGGGTCACCCTTCTTGATCAGGCGAGCGCCGAGGATGTCTAGCGCGACGCCCTTGGTGGCTTCGAAGGCGTAGGCACGCGGCTTGAGTAGCAGGTAGACCCAGTCGCCGGAAGTCAGCGCGCCCGGGTCGGTGATCGGCGACTTGTCGGCATGCTTGAGTTGCGGCGGGTTGTCTGGCCAACCCTTGACGTTGGCGTAGAAATAGCCGGGGTACTTGCCGGCATCAGCATCGTCATCAGTCACGCTGGCGTCACCATCCTTCAGCGGCTGCTTGTCTTTGGACAGCTTGACCTGGTCGCCGAACTTGGCAACGAAGGTAGTGCGAATGGCAGCGCGCACTTTCTCGACAAGGTCAGGAGACTCTTTCGGAATCAGCGTCACGGCTTCGTAACGGGTTTCCTCCTTGCCGTTGATGATGGTGGTGCGCGGTTTCAGGAGATGGGGGTAGGCAATGCGGACGGGGCCGACGAGCAGGGTTCCGGATGGGCCGGTGGAGTGGGACGGAGTGGTCATGGTTTTGGTGTCCTATGCAGGGGTTAGAGATAAACAGCGTCGAGCGCTTCCGACACAGCCCCGGATGGGGCGTATGGCGGACGCGCATCAGACTCGGGAGCAAGCGTCGGCCGGCCCTGGGGCTTGACCGTCAGACTCGCGAAGCAGGGATTGCCACGGCCAAGTAGTTTCTCGGCGGCGGTAATCGTGATGGGTGATGTCGCGGTGACGAGCGTGGCGGCATCTGCAGGTGGAAGTTCCGGTCTCTTGCTGCGCAAGGCTTCCAGCAGACCAGCGATGGCGGCTTCGCTGCTCAGCCACTTACGGATTGAACGCCCCTCGACGATCTTGTAGCCTGTGATCGGGCGACCGGCCAGCAATTCGCGGGTAGCGTACTCACGCACATCGTTCACGTAGGCCTCAAAGTTGTCGAACCTGGGCAGCATTTCGGCAATCTCGGCGTTCGACAGTAACGCGACTTCTGGCGCATCATCGAGTGCGGCAGCGATGGCGTCGTAGTGGGCGGTCTTGCGTACGGCACAGACGGCGCGCGCCCGACAGTAACGGCAGGCTTCAGGAGCCGGGTTGAAGCGTGGTGCGGGGCCGAAGGCTTCCTTGAGTGCCGGCACCATGATGCCCTGCGCCCAAAGTTCCAGTTCATCGGGCGCGTAGCGAGTCTCATCGTAGTGATGTGCAAAAGGCTGGGAAATGATGCCGATGACCTGTTCGAAGCTCAGGTACGAGTAGGCGTCGAGCAAGCCAAGCGCGTAGGCCTTCAACTGTGCTGTTTCCGCCGAAACCGGCACGCGACCGAATTTGCCGTCGATCACGATCAGGGTTTTTCCTGAAACGATGGCGACGTCGACGCGTCCGATCAAACCGGGAAAGTAATCGGAGAGATCGACATCGACCTCAACCAGCAATTCGCCGGGGAACTCGTCGAGCAACTCTTGAACATGGCGGACTACCTCGGCAACGGCCTCGCGATCATCATCGGAATACACCGCCCAGTCGCCATCGGTTGGGTAGTCGGCGGGCGTCGTCCGGTTTTTCAGGCAGGTTTCGAGCAGGGTGTGGAGCCGCTTGCCGTGCTCGGCTGCCAACATCGGTCCTTCGTCGATGCCGCGTGAGGCCACCACGCTGCCCGGGCAGGCGATCACGCGGTCGAGTTTCGAGGGGCCAGCCTCGAAGTGCTTCTCGATACGTTCGTTCATGCCGGCACCATGGAAGCAAGCTCGGCCAGGATCTCCGCGCGGATATCGGGCGCCAGTGCATCGAATTTCGGGCCGTGCTTGCGGATCAGTTCCGTCGCCAACTTGCGGCCGTTCTCGATCTTGCTGGTCAGCGCGATCAACTTGGCGCGGTCGGACTCGATGTCATCCACGACAACAGTTGCCGGTGCCGGCGCTGGCGGCGGGAGTGGCGTATCAGTGACGACCGGAGCGGCATCGTTCTGGGCGTCAGACTTCTTGGGGCGGCCCGGCTTCTTCGTGACCGGGGGAACACTGACGATTACCTCGGCGACGGTCGTCGCGTCGGCCGTCAGGTGCTGCCCGGCGTTAAGTTTAGACATCGCTGCAAGAACACCACGCTCAACAGCATCGGCAATTAGGGTTTCCAAGGTCATGTCAGAGGATCCTTTCAGGTCGGATAGGCGAGTGCCGGCGTGCTGCTGGTTTGCGCCTTCATGGCGGCAACGCGGGCGCGGGATTTCTGGCGCTTCAACTCGTCACGGCAGCGGGATGAGCAGTACCGATCGGGACGAGAGATGAATGCCTCGAAGGATTTCCCGCAATGAACACACACGCGGGCTTCCTTCGTCGGCGCTGGTGGGACCGATTTCTTCGGCAGAGGATCATCTGTGCTCGGCTGTTCATTACCGGCCAAGTCAGCAAACGCACGGCCCGACGTAGCGAGATTTGCTGCGTTTTCACGGGCGCGGTTGCGTACCCTGGCGGGATCCAAGTCCCACAGGTCGCACAGCCACACGAACGAACCCGGACCGCGATCACGTTCCTCGTTCATCCACGCCAAGGCATTCGCGTAACGGGTCGCGCAGATCGCGGCGGGAAGGCCTTCAGCGCGTGCCTGAATTTCGGCCATAGCCTCGGATACGCCGGCGCGGAATACGGCGGCCCACAAGCGGTAATACGGCTCCATCTCCGGGGCGCGCGGATTGGCGATGGCGCGGGAAATCAGGGTTTCAGTGATCATGGTGACAGGTTCTCCGGTTTCAAACTATTGCAACCGGACGAAGTATAGAGTTGCAACCGATACGCTGCAACCGATTACATCTTCACCTGTCAGATCAAATGGTTGCAGTTGCAACCGCAGGCGTAAAAAAACCCGCCGTAGCGGGTTTCAGGGAAATGGGGGGTGTCCTACTTACGGAGAATTTGTCCTATCCGTGCCTTCAGTGCCTCAAGTCGGATCTCGTCGGGCATCTGTTCAGGGAGATTGTTGCCGGTGACAGCATATCCGGCGATATACCCGTCTCGCTTCAGCATCTCCAGGGGATGCAGGAAAGTCCAGTTTTCCAGGTTTCCCGGATCGTACTCGGGTATCTGGTTTTCCCGAACCAACAAGACGATGAAAAGCGGCACCTTGCCTTTAGTGGCCATGTGCCAGTTCAGCGCGATGCCGGCGAGAAACTCAACTTTAAAAATTCCGCCCTTAATTTCTACGGCCAGTTCCATGCCTTGATCAGACACGACCAACAAGTCAGGACGGAAGCGAATTAGCGGACCGATGGGCTTGGCATAGGGTTCGATCAGGACATCCGGTCGCTGACGGGAAACGAATTGAATGTATTGAGCAAGTTCGTCCTCGACCCGACTGGCGGCCATACTGTCCTGTCGGTGCATAGATGGCCGGTCACTGAGTGAAACGGAAGCCGTTCCAATACGAGCCGGACCAATTGAGGTGGGGGATAGCCGTTCAGGCGCAGATAAACCGTCAGTTTCGTTGGGGCGCCTCGGAAACCTGCTGCGCGTACGCTGTTCTGAAAATAGTTCCTCTGCCGGCACTCCAAGAGCAACAGTCAACGCCTCTTGTACCCGCGGATCAGATGGCAGGGTTTTTCCGCTCAGGTACTTCGCAATTGCCGTATGGCTAACACGGCATTGTCTGGCTAGCTCCGATTGGGAAATCCCAATTTCACCCATGCGTTCCGTCACGATGCGCATGAATTTCGGATAACGAACATACTCGTGGTGGGCGTCTCTATCAGCATCGTGCTCAGCCTGATCTTCGTGCTTATCACCCTCTACATCGAATGCTGACTCAGGTACTTTGAGTAGTTGCGATAGCCGCCTCATGATGAAGCGACTGGCGGTTTTTGCTTTTCCGTCGGCGTAATCGCGCACTCGGTTTGGGTGGATCTCGATGTAGTCGGCAATCTCTTCGATGGACACCCCGACTTCTTTCATTTTGGTGGTGACGACGCGGCCAAATCCGGGGTAAGGCACGCTGGCCTCTCTCGGCTGCTGGTGCTGTTCGTCCATTTAGACACTCTCCGGTATTAAGTAAGTAACTGTTGTGCAACCAGAAACGTAGAAAGTTGCTGGTTGCATCCAGCGGTTGTAGCATTCGGTTTCACTGCATCTTAGTTTGAAACCAATAACGATGTCAACAAAAGTTTCAAGGCAGGCGTCCAACCTATTGAGAGAACTCGCCAAACGCGCAGGCGGATTTTCTGCGCTGGGGCGAAATCTTGGAGTGTCGGCGTGGGCCGTTCAGAAGTGGTATCGCCGTGGGCTCGTTCCACCGGAACGAGTCGCCATGCTCTGTTCGCTTGCCCAATTGCACGGATTGGAGATCCGTCCGTGGCAACTCCGCCCCGATGTGTTTCCGCCCTCGCTGTTTTCTCGACCTAGCTGATTTTCCTCCGGTCGGGCGTGCGGTTGTCTCCCTCCTGCCGTCCGAACTTGCGGGGGCCGTGTCTGGTGATGCGGCCCCCATCTTTTTGAGGGAGCCACCGGAGGATCACACACAATGAAAACACAGATCGCCCAGGCCCTGACACCGCTGCTGGCGCGGGTGCGCACCGATGTGCGCGGCGTCAAGCAGCCCGGTGGCAAGCCCTACAAAGAGAATCGCCCGCTTGATGCGGCGGCGCTGATCCATCACGCCAACGGCGGGCCGGCCTACGGGGCTTACCCCATCCGGCCCGGCGAGTCGGTGTGCATGGTGGCGCTGTTCGACCTCGACTCGCACAAGGGCGAGACGCCGTGGGAGCGCATGGCCGAGGTGGCGCTGGATCTGTGCGTGGAGCTCGATCGCCACGGCCTGGTGCCGCATCCCTGGCGTTCCAGCGGCGGCAAGGGCATCCACATCTTGCTGACCTGGGCGACGCCGCAGGATGCGCACAATGTGCGCGTCCTTCTAAAACAAGTGCTCGCAGCGCTTGGCTTCAAAGACGGTGCCGGCGGCGTCGCCAGGGGCGAAATCGAGATCTTCCCAAAACAGGACCACGTCAATCCCGGCCAGTACGGCAGTTACTTCTTCCTGCCAGCCGCCTTCGAGTCCGTGCCGCTGGATGACTTCACCTTCGAGCCCCTCGGCAAGGAAGCCATTCCGGGTTACGTCTGGAAGGACTCGCCCAATGTGCCGGACGCGCCGGTGGTCGTACCGCCGGCTGCGCATTGCAACATCGAGGTCGATCTGGATGAGGTGGCCAGTGCGGTTGCCGCCATCCCGAACACCGGGGAAGGGCTGGACTACGATAGCTGGTTCAAGATCATCGCCGGCATCCATTCCTGCGATCCCGGCGCAGATGGACACGAGATCGCCGAGGCCTGGTCGGAGCAATCCAGCAAGCATACGCGTGCCTGGTTCGAGCACACTTGGGCTCACCTCGACAGCCAGCGTACCGGTGGAGTTAGTGTCGGCACCATCTTCCAGTTGGCCCGTGCGCATGGCTGGGACCGCTATGGTCCGGCTATCACGGCGACACTGGACAGCATCGATGTGCAGGCGGCGCTGTCGGCCATTCCGGCACCCCCGCAGCCGGCTCCCCAGCCGCCACCGTCGGCCTGGCCGGTATTCGTGGTAAACCGCTTCGGCATTCCCAAGGCAATCATCACCAACGTCAAGCTTGCCCTGGAAAACCCACTCACTGCCGGCGGCATCCGGTTCGGCTTTGACACCTTCCGTGACGAACTGATGCTGGCCGAACGTCCCGGGCAGTGGCGACCGATCACCGATGTCGATCTGATCCGGTTGCGGGTGCGCTTCGAGCAAATGCAGGGTGGCATCCCCAACATCGGCCGCGAGATGATGCGCGATGCGGTGACCGAGGTGGCCGAGCACTGTAAGTTCGACTCGGCCCAACTGTGGCTCGATCAACTGACCTGGGACGGCCAGCCGCGCATCGAGCGATTCTTTACCGATTACTTTGGTGCCGACGACACCCCCTATGTACGGGCCACCTCACTCTACGTCTGGACTGCGCTGGCCGGCCGTGTGCGGGTGCCGGGCGTCCAGGCCGACATCATGCCCATCCTCGTCGGCGACCAGGGACTGCTCAAATCCACGGCGATCGCGGCCATGGTGCCGTCGCCGGACTTCTTCGCCGAGATCAACCTGTCGGACAAGGATGCGGATCTCGCGCGCGTGATGCGCGGCAAGCTGGTCGTCGAAATTGGCGAGCTCAAGGGCATGCGCTCCCGCGAGATCGAACATACCAAGGCCTTCGTGACGCGCCGCTACGAGCAGTGGGTACCCAAGTACAAGGAGTTCACGTCGACCTATCCGCGCCGCTCGATCCTTTTCGGGACGACCAACGAGAGCGAGTTCCTCGAGGACGCCACTGGAGCGCGGCGCTTCAATCCAATCCGGGTCAGCCGTGCGGACCGGCGCGCTATCGAGCGTGACCGCCTGCAGTTGTGGGCAGAGGCGAAGGAACGCTTCGAGCAGGATCTGGCCTTCGGCGGCGATGGTGTGATCTGGCAGGACGCCGAGCGGCTGGCGCAGGCCGTCCATGAGGAATTCACCGTCGACGATCCCTGGACGGGTGACGTACTGCGCTGGCTCGAGGGGCGCGACGATCCGAAGTCGCCGTTTTCATCGGCCGACTGCCTCAAGGGGGCGCTGCTGCTGCCCGGCAATCAGCTCCACACCGGGACGAAAAAACGTCTCGCGCTGATTTTGCGACGGCTGGGCTATTTCGAAGGGCGGGCCTATATCGATGGCCGCCGCACGCGTGTTTGGCAAAAACAGGACGGAAGGGACAGAAGCGGGACGGAAAAACTGGAATCTTCCGTCCCGTCAGATTCCGCTTAACCACGGGGTTTTCCGGCAATGGGACAGATGGGACGGAAGAACATCTATATGGGAGGTAAGTAAGAGATGAAGCAGGCAGGTAGGGGGTGGGGAGAGAGAGGGAGTAAAGGGGGTAAACGTATAGGCTTTTACCGTCCTTCCGGGCTTTCTGTCCCATCTCAAATTTCAGCGTTCGGAACTGTTTTACGGGGGCACCAGTGACCCGGGAACGCTCCATCGAGCGTGCGCTCGTCGCCGCCGTGGCGGCTGCCGGGGGAGTGGCCTACAAGTTCACCTCGCCGTCACGCCGGGGGGTGCCCGACCGGCTGATCGTCCTGCCGGGCAACCGCATCTTCTTCGCTGAGGTCAAGGGCGATGGCGGCCGCCTCGCTCCGCTGCAGGCGGTCGAGATTGAGCGTTTGCGGAAACTGGGGGCGCGGGTCTATATCGTCAGCAGCATCGTGCAGGCGCGGGAGATTGCCGGATGAAATACGTGCCCCACGCCTACCAGGCCGACGCCATCCGCTTCCTGCTGCGCACGCCGAGGGCCGCCTTGTTTCTCGACATGGGGCTGGGCAAAACCAGCATCGCCCTGTCAGCGATTCGTACTCTGATTGCGACGGGAGACATTCAGCGCGTCCTGGTCATCGCGCCAAAGCGTGTGGCCGACACGACCTGGACGGATGAGGCCGTGAAATGGTCGCACACGGCCGGCCTGGCATTCGTGCGCGTTCTCGGCAGCGCCGCCGAACGTATTGCTGCGCTTGCTACGCCAGGCCACGTATTTCTCATCAACCGGGAAAACGTCAAATGGCTCGTTGAGCTGTGCGGCAAGAACTGGCCGTTCGACATGGTGGTGATCGACGAGTCCAGCAGCTTCAAGGATCACAGCTCGCAGCGCTTCAATGCCTTGCGCAAGGTCTGCAGGAAGCCCCCCCGCATGGTGCTGCTGACCGGCACGCCCACCCCGAACAACTATCTCGAACTGTGGCCACAGTTCTACCTGCTGGATCAAGGCACGCGGCTTGGCCCGACCTTCGGCGGCTATCGCGACGCCTACTTCTCACCCGACCGCCGCAGCCGGGATCGCATCTACTCGTGGAAGATCGATGCCGGCGCGCGCGAGATCATCGAGAACAAGATCGCCGACATCACCCTGTCGCTGCGCGCCGAGGATTACCTGACCCTCCCATCGCGCGTGGACAACGTGATCCCGATCCGTCTTTCGCCGGCAGCCCGCAAGGCCTATGACCGCTTCGAGCGCGATTCGGTGCTCGAAATCGTCGGCCATGGCGTGATCACGGCGGCGAATGCGGCGGTGCTGGCCAACAAGCTCGCCCAGGCCAGCAACGGCGCGGTCTATGACGAATCCCACGCCGTGCATGAGATCCACACCGAGAAACTCGAAGCGCTCGCAGAGATACTCGACACCGCCACCAGTCCGGTCTTGGTCGCCTACCTGTACCGCCACGACCTTGCGCGACTGCAATCCCGTTTCCCGCAGGCGCTCGAGATTGGCGAACCCGGTGCGATCGAACGCTGGAATGCCGGACAGATTCCCGTTCTGCTCGCGCATCCAGCCAGTGCCGGTCACGGACTGAATCTGCAAGCAGGCGGCTCGACCGTGGTGTGGTTCGGGCTGACCTGGTCCAACGAGCTGCATCTCCAGTTCAACGCACGCCTGCATCGCCAGGGCCAGCAACGGCCGGTGGTCGTGTCCTATCTGGTGGCCGATGGCACGGTGGATCAGGACATTCTCGCCGCGCTCGCCGACAAGCAGACATCCCAAGACGTGCTGCTCAATGCCCTGAAGCGGCGCGTGGCAGCTATTTCGACATAGGAGGCATCGTGGCAAAACCATCCCATCCTGTCCCACGCCGTGTTCCTGACTGGCTTCACCACGAACTGCTCAACTGGTCACGCTGGTGCTGGCTCGGTCCCTTGCCGCATCCGCTGCCACCCGACCGGTGCGGCTCGATCGAATGCGAATACACACGCTACCGGATCAGCGAGTACGGCAGTGACGCTCCGCGCATCCTGCCCAACGAGCGTAACGCCGAGCGGGTGGATGCGATCTGGCGCAGCCTGCCTGCTTGGCCGAAGCAGGTGCTTCGTGCCGAGTACCCACAGTACCAGGAATCCGGACGTGCAGAGTTCGGACGGGTCGGTGCAGCACGACGCCTCGGCCTGCGCCTCGTCGATTACGAAGCGGCACTAGTTGTCGCCATCGGGCGGGTGGCGGATGCGTTTGGAGGGCCGCGATGAAGCACGCCTCCGCCGTCATCGATCTGCTGGCTGCCTACCCGGGACGCCCATTCGCGATGCGCCAGATCATCCACTACGTCAATCCGCGCGCGGGGCGGCAGGAGCGGATTGCCACCAAGAAGGCGGTACAGCGCGTACTGCAGGCATTGGCGGCAACCGGCAGCGTGGCGGTCACGCCTGCAAGCGCCCTCGGTGGCACAGCCTCCTACACCTGGAAAAGCGGGACATGAGCCGCTGGTAAGCGGGACGGAAACTGAGACAATAGCGGCGGGAAATTGCGCCCGCAGAAATCACACATCACGACCCGGTAACCTCCCGCTGCGCGCATAAGGAGTTACCACCCGAGAATTCCACGGGTCCTTCCCTCACAAAATCCCATGCGGGGGGCGACAGCCCGGCATTTCGCTACCGTCTGACCGCAAATTGAGGTTACCAGTTACCACCCTGGTTACCACCTGAATCGAGTTACCACCCCAATTACGACCCGCCCCTGTGGCGGGTTTTTGCATTCCAATGACCGAACCACTGCGCGTCGAGTATCGCAAGATCGAGACGCTGATCCCTTTTGCCCGCAATCCGCGCACGCATTCCGAGGCGCAGATTGCCAAGCTGGCCTCCAGCATTGTCGAGTTTGGCTGGACACAGCCCATCCTCGTCGACGGCAGCAACGGCATCATTGCGGGGCATGGCCGTCTGGCCGCTGCCCGCAAGCTGGATCTGCACGAAGTGCCGGTGATTGAGCTTGGCCACCTCTCGCCGGCGCAGAAACGGGCCTACGTGATCGCCGACAATCGACTGGCACTGGACGCCGGGTGGGACGAGGAACTGCTCTCGCTGGAACTGGCTGAGTTGTCCGAGTCCGGTTACGACCTGACCATGACCGGCTTCTCCAACGAGGAGATTGAGGAACTGCTGGTCGGTGCCGAGCAGGCACTGCAGGACGAAACGCAAGTTGAGAGCGAGGATGATGCTGCCGACGATGTACCGGAGGCGCCATCGAACCCGGTATCGCGTCCAGGGGATGTCTGGCAGATCGGCGCGCATCGCGTTATCTGTGGCGATGCCACCGATTCGGCCGTTGTCCGAACACTGATGGCTGGCGAGCTGGCTGCCTTGTGCTTCACATCGCCGCCCTACGGCAACCAGCGGGACTACACGAACACGATCATTGATTGGGATGCCCTGATGCGGGGTGTCTTCGCCAACCTGCCGATGGCCGCGAACGGCCAGGTGCTGGTCAATCTCGGCCTGATTCACCGCGAGCAGGAAGTCATTCCCTACTGGGACGGCTGGCTTGACTGGATGCGTACCCAGGGATGGCGACGTTTTGCGTGGTATGTCTGGGACCAGGGGCCGGGGTTGCCCGGCGACTGGAATGGCCGGTTGGCCCCGTCCTTCGAATTCGTCTTCCACTT
>ERZ761603.601-NODE-601-length-29660-cov-42.038507_pt1 | contig 29660 bp, 23 predicted proteins | sample MGYA00511879_ERZ761603 | MGnify/ENA primary metagenome ERZ761603 (study PRJEB28899, sample SAMN02850040) | bioreactor sludge metagenome | biome: EBPR Sludge; feature: EBPR Bioreactor; material: flocular biomat | place: Australia: Thorneside Wastwater Treatment... | reverse complement strand
GCGGAGTCGGTGGCGGGATCGCCGCGGGCGGAAACGCCGGGTTCGGCGCGGGCCTTGCTGCGCGAGGCGATCGGGGTGGTGTCGGGCCGGGCGATGGGCGCGGACGGAATCGCGTGGGAGCCTGTCTGGACGGAGTTGTCGGCGGGTGTGCCGGCGGAAGGGGACCCGTCGGCGGCGCACGCGGCGATCGGCGAGGTCGTGCGGCGGCTGGGGGATCGGCACGCGTCGTTTGTGCCGGCGGTGAAGCAGGTGGTGGCGGCCGAGGCGCCCCAAGGCTCGAACGCTGGCGGGACGGCGCCGAGCACGACGCCTGTGATCCCCGAGGTGCCGGTGGGCCGGGTGCTGGCGGACGGCGTGGGGTATCTGCTGATGCCGGGGTGTTCGGCGGGCGATGTGGAGGGGCTTCGGCGGTACGCGAGGGCGGCGCGGGGCGAGATCGCGCGATTGAGCGAGGCGGGCGTGCGCGGGTGGGTGATCGATCTTCGGCTCAACGGGGGCGGCAATCTGTGGCCGATGCTGCTGGGTGCGGCACCGCTGCTGGGCGAGGGTCCGGTGATGGCGACGGTGGTCGCGGGCAAGGGCGAGATCGAGAGTCGGTACGGTGTGACGCGCGAGCACGGGGCGTGGATCGATTGGGGCCGAGGGCTTGAGACGCAGTTGGCGCTTGAGGACGGCGTGGCGGAGCGATCGTGGGAGCCGAGAGGTCGGGCCGAGCCGATCGCGGTGGTGCTGGGGCCTTGGACGATGAGCAGCGGTGAGGCGCTGGCGATCGCGATGGCGTCGTCGCGCGGCGCGAGGACGTTCGGCGAGCCGACGGCCGGGCTGACGACGATCACGAACGTTTTCCCGCTGTCGGACGGGTCGATGCTGATTCTTCCGGTGTCACAGATGGCGGGTGTGGACGGGAAGGTTGTGTCGGGGCGGCTGACGCCGGATGTTGTGGTGGAGTTTTCGGGTTGGCCCGAGGCGGGGGATTCAGCGTCGGAGGCGGCGCGGCGGTGGGTGGCGGAACGGATCAACGCAAGTTCAGGAGCGGGCGGGGCCGGAGGTGGCGGATGAAGGAGAAGTCGATGGATCGTTCGATGACGCAATCGCGCTTTGTGCCGCCTCTTCGCGGCGGGATGAACCCGGGTCGGACGGCGGGCGTGACGACGCCGGGCTCGTTCGCGAACGCGCCGGATGTCGGTGGACCGTTGATGTTCTCGTCGCCCGACGCGCCGGGGATGCCCGCGCCGAGCGAGAAGACCGCGTGGGACTTTCTGCCCGCGGGGTGGAGCGTGGAGCGAGTGGGCGGCGCGGGGCGTGGTGCGAAGGAAGCCCACGGGTTGGAACCCGCGGGCTTCGAGACGGGCGAAACGCGTGTGGTGGAGTTTGAGACGGCGCGGGGGGAGCGGATGCGCGTGACGTATCCGAAGGGCTTTGCGCCGATCACACAGTTGGAGTCGGCGCGGCTGGGGATCGTGACACGCGAGATGAAGCGGGTGGCGGAGCGTGAGCCTCATTTCGAGGAGTTGTTCCCCGGGAAGGGCGCGGAGGCGGTGCGCGACGAGATCGCGGCGGGTCGGCTGGTGATCCCGGCGAACGTGAACCACCTGAAGTACAACTTGGATCCGATGTGCATCGGGCGTGCGAGCCGGACGAAGGTCAATGCGAACATGGGCGCGAGCCCCGTGAGCAGCGGGACGCACGAAGAGGTCGAGAAGCTCAAGTGGGCGGAGAAGTGGGGCGCGGACACGGTGATGGACCTGTCCACGGGCGGCAATCTGGATGAATGCCGGGAGGCGATCATCCGGGCGAGCACGGTGCCGATCGGGACGGTGCCGATCTATTCGATGATCATCGGGAAGAAGATCGAGGATCTGGATTGGGAGACGATCGAGGCGAGCCTGCACCACCAGGCGAAGCAGGGCGTTGACTATTTCACGATCCACGCGGGCGTTCGGCGGGCGCACCTGAAGCACGTGAAGAACCGGCTGATCGGGATCGTGAGCCGAGGCGGGAGCCTGCTCGCCAAGTGGATGCTCGTGCACGGCAAAGAGAACATCATGTACGAGCGGTGGGACGACATCTGCCGGATCCTGCGGCAGTATGACGTGACGTTCTCGATCGGGGACGGGCTGCGCCCCGGCGGGCTGGCGGACGCGACGGACGCGGCGCAGATTGCGGAGCTTGAAACGCTCGGCGAACTGACGGAGCGTGCGTGGCGGCACGGGGTGCAGGTGATGATCGAGGGGCCGGGGCATGTGCCGTTCGATCAGATCGAGTGGAACGCGAAGGTGCAGCGGACGCTGTGCCACGGGGCGCCGTTCTATGTGCTCGGGCCGCTGGTGACGGACATGTTCCCGGGGTACGACCACATCACGAGCTGCATTGGGGCGACGGCGATGGCGTATCACGGGGCGGCGATGCTGTGCTACGTGACGCCCAAGGAACACCTGGGGTTGCCCAAGAAGGACGACGTGAAGCAGGGATGCATCGCGTACAAGATCGCGGCGCACGCGGCGGACGTGGCGCTGGGGATCCCGGGGACGCGCGATCGCGACGACGAACTGACCAAGGCGCGGGCGGCGCTGAACTGGGAGAAGCACTTTGAACTGAGCTTCGACCCGGACACGGCCCGGGCGTACCACGACGAGGACCTGGACGTTGATACGGACTTCTGCGCGATGTGCGGGCACGACTGGTGCAGCGTGCGGATCAGCAAGGAGATCCAGGAGTTCGCCAGCGGCAAGGCCGAGGGGTTCGAGCGGATCGGCGCGAACGGGAAGGCCGGCGCACCGGTGAAGAGTGCGGCCCTGACGGACGAGCAGCGTGAAATCCTCGAGAAGCGGGGTGTGCTCTCCCCCGAGGAGATCCACAAGCTGGCGAGCAAGACGAAGAAGCAGATGGCCAAGGCGGGCGCGAAGGTGGCCGACGAGGAGGCCTCGGCGAAGTTGTCGTGCCACAGCGACTACGTGGACCCCGAAACGGCCAAGCGGATGCAGGCGGGCGGGGGCGTGCTGGTGCAAGTGGACGTCAGGCCGGCGCTGGGGATCTCGAAGGAGGACCGTGTGGTGTGAGGAGAAGCATGCTGCTGGAGCAGAACTGATGAGAGTGCAGTTGTCGTTCAGTATCGATGATGATTCGCGATGCCTATGGCAGGCGATGTCTGAATTGGATGAGATTCATCGTGAGCTCACGGACCGAAAGTGGCAGATTCGGTGCGGTCAGTCTCGGTATCTCGGACCGTGGATCTCTTCGGTGCTTTATGCGGCGTATCTGAAGGGCCGTGAACGCGGACAGGATCCGAAGATCAGGTTGCCCTCTTCGCCCCCTGCTCTCGATGCGTACTGTGGTTTCTCGGGAATGAAGCACGCGTTTCAAGGTGGTCCGGAGCCGAATCCGGATCACTCGGACAGTGAGACGGTTCCGCTCATGAAGTTTGACAAAGCGAGTTGGAGCCTGTCTGACGGCATCGTTCGCTTGCTTCGGAGACACACTCAGCTCAGCGATGAGAGTGAAGACCAGATCAGGACTTGCATCCAAGAAGTCACCCAAAACGTTGTTGACCATGCCCGATCGAGCATCGGCGGCACAATTTCTGCGAGGTACATGTCTGCATCGCGAGAGGTGCGAGTGGGTATTGTGGATCGAGGGATTGGAATTGGTTCGTCACTCAGGCAGAGGTTCACCGACATTACTGATTCCTTCGCGGCGCTGAGTCGTGTGATCGAGGGTGGCTACTCCTCCATGTCTAGGCCCAATAACATGGGCTTGGGCGTGAGCAATCTCTTCAAGTTAGTGCGGAATTCGGGTGGGCGCATTGCCGTGTTTTCCGGGATCGCAATGGCGTAGTCGCATCATGACGCCACCCCGGCGATCGAAAGCACCCCGTTTGAGTTCCCTGGTACCGCCGTGTTCTTTGCGCTACAATTGTCGACAGGGCTTGGACATGCCGATGATGATTGATATGGACACGGTGAGTTTGGATGCGAGGGACTTCTTCGACCCGCAGGGTTCTGTTGTTGATTGCGCAGCCCGCATCGCTCACGAGGTCGTGAGGCAACTTTCAACGGGCGCAGCAGTGTGTCTCTCGGTGCATGGCCTTCGGGGTGTCTCATCGAGCTTTTTCAACGTGATCCTCTCGGCAGTCTTTGAGAACTTCGATCGAAGCGTTCGCGACCGCTTTCGCGTTGATACTGAGACCGATACGCAGCGGATTGTTTATGAGAGGTCGCTGGACGCGTTTCTGCGCCGAACGGCCTAGCCGTTGGGCATTCAGAAGCTGGCAGGTATGCTCTCCTCATGGCGACATACCTGATCACGGGCGGGAATCGGGGCATTGGGCTGACGATGGCGACCATGCTGGCCGCGCGGGGCGAGTCGGTGGTGGCGACCGCGCGGAGCGTGGATGCCCTCTCGCCTCAGGCTCGCTCGCTGTCGGGCGTCCGCTGGGTTCCGTTGGACGTGCTCGACGAGGGGAGCATCGGGGCGCTGCCCGGTCGGCTGGCGGCGGTGGGTGTTTCGGCGATTGACGTGCTGGTGAACAACGCCGGGGTGAGCAGCACGGCACGCTCGCTCGCGGAGGTGACCGCCGCCGAGCTGCAGCGGGTGTTCATGGTGAACGCGTTCGCGCCGATACTGGTCGCCAAGGCGTTGCGAGGGATGATCGACGCGGGGAGCCGCCGGCTGATTGTGAACATCTCGAGCCAGCTCGGGAGTATCACGAACAACGACGGCGGGTCGTCCTACCCGTACCGCGGGAGCAAGACGGCTCTCAATCAGATGACCGTGTCACTGGCCAACGAGCTTCGGCCGTGCGGGTTCACGTGCGTCGTGGCGCATCCGGGCTGGGTGCGGACGGACATGGGCGGGCAGGAAGCGCCGCTGTCGGTGGAGCAATCGGCGACGCAATTGATCGCGCTGATGGATCGTCTGCGGCCGACCGATTCGGGTCGGTTCTTCAACTATGACGGCGCTCCGATGCCGTGGTGACGCGGGGGCTCAGACGGACAGGGGCGGGCCGAGGAACTCAAGATCGAACTTCGCGAAGATCGCCGCGAGAGCCTGCGGGGTGCTCGCTCCGGCGTGGGCGGCGTCGCTGGCTTCGCGGAAGGGCCCTTCGAGCCCCGGGGGCGTGGTGACTACGAGCAGGCGTCCCGGCGCGGGGCCGAGACAGACGAAGGTGTGCGCAGAGCCGCGGGGGCACGAGACGAACGAGCCGGGCTCGGCCAGAATCTCGACGCCGTCGCGAACAAAGCGGAAGCGCCCGCTGAGCACGAAGAAGAACTCGTCGTCGCGGTTGTGGCGGTGCAGCGGCGGGCCCGCGGCGGGCTGGCTGGTGATGTCAAAGATGCAGCATGCGCCACCCGTGGTCGACGCGTCCGCGAGAACCCTGACGCGATCGGTGACCACGGAGAGACGCTCGCCCTCATCCGGCGCGAGATGAACAGCCTTCGCGGGTGTGCTGGGCATGGCGTGGCTCCTGAGTGCCGAAGTTTAGCTCGATCCTGAATCAGCCACTTTCGGGTAGACTGCCGCGATGAAGCCGATCACACTGCTCGAAGAGGTTGGAGCGCCGGCGGCACGCGTGCGGCGGCTGGCGCTCGACATCGAGAACACACCCAAGCTCTTTCCCCAGATCGTCTCGATCGAGATGCTCGCGTCGCCGAAGGACGCCGATGGACTCGCCGCTGCCGGCACGCGATGGGGCGAAACGCGGCGGGCGGGCTTTGGCACGGCGCGGGTCGAACTTGAGATCACACGTGTTGATCCGGACGGCTCGTTCGTGGTGAGCTGCACCGCGATGGGCGCGAGGTTCGATACGCGGTTTTCGTTCGAGCCCATGGGCGAACGGCGTTGCCGCGTGCTGATGGACGTCCGCATCACGCCGTCGGGCATGGTCTCGTCGGTGATGGCATGGCTGATGAAGGGCACGATGGCGAAGGGACTCCGGCAGGATCTCATGTCCCTCAAGCGGGCGGCGGAGGCGGCATGACACTCGACGAAGCGAACGCGTTTGCCCGACGGTGGTTCGCCGCCTGGAACCAGCATCTTCCCGGGGGGAGCATCGCGAACCTTGATACGATCATGGCGTGCTACGACGAGCACATCGAGCACTCTTCGCCCTTCATCGCGAAGTTCAACGCGGCGCACGGCGGAGGCGACACCCTCCGAGGCAAAGCCGAGGTCTCGGCGTACTTCGGGCGAGCCCTCGCGAGCAATCCGACCCCGCCCGGCGTCACGCGGTTCGATCCGATGCGCGTGACCGCGGGCACGGACAGCGTGCTGGTGGTCTACCGCCGCTGGACGGGCGAGATCGCGGGCGAAGTGTTCTTTCTCAACACCGCCGGCCTGATCGTGCGCAGCGTGTCGCACTACGGCTAACGAGATCCCGCGTCCTCCGCGGGCTGCTTCGTGTCCGGACGAATCACCGCGATCTGGCCGATCGAAACGCCCGTGCGTTCCGAGGTCGTCCCGTCCGGCCAGCGGATCGAAAGCGTTACTTTCGCGTCCGGCTCATGCTCGCCCAGACCGAAGTGCAGCACGGGGCTGTTGCTGTTGCCCTGCCCCGTGCCAGCCTCGACCTGGCGCGTCAGCACGCGCCCGTCGGCGAGCGACAGCCGAACCTGCGTCCCGATCGGCTGTGGAGCATCCACGCGGACGAGCAGCCACGAACGAGCCGGGCTTGTATTGCGGAACAGCCGACCCGCCGTCACAAGATCGATCAGCCCGTCCCCGTCGTAGTCGGCCCACGCGGCCTGATAGGTCGGGGGCAGTTGCTCGAGCCCCGAGCCCGAGGTGTCGTCGGCGAACGCCCATGTCGTCGCCGCGGGCGAAGTGATCTGGTTGCGGTACAGCACGGGGTGGTTCTTCTTGCCGAACGAGGCGTCGGCGTAGACGGTGGTAAAGTAGAGGTCCAGCCGCCCGTCGTTGTCATAGTCGGCAGCCGCGGGCGAGGCGTACGACTCCTGGTACCACACGCCGCATTCGCCCAGATCATCGAAGGACCACGGCGTCAGCCCCTGGGCCGGCGTCGGGCCTCTGTTCCTGAGAAAGCGAGACTTGGGCTGGTTCCCGCGTGAATCAACGTGCGCGAAGTTCCCGGCGAACAGGTCGAATCGCCCGTCGCCGTTGAAATCACCCCAGCACGCCCCGATCGAATGACCCCCGGCGAATCCGTCGCTCGTGGCCAACGCGTTCCGCTCCGCCGCCGCGTCTGTGAGCCGCCCCGTGCCGTCGTTGATCCACAGTTGATTCGGCTGAAGGCGGTAGTTCGAGACGTACACGTCGGCCGTCCCGTTCTCGTCGAAATCGCAGGCTGTCACGCCCCGGCTCCGGCGTTCGGCGAAGGTCGCGGCCAATTCGTACTTCTTCTCCGCCGTCGACAGCAGCACGAAGGACGGGTACGTGATCTGCTTCTCCCAGTCCTCGTACCCCGCGAAGTACAGATCGGGCACGCCGTCTCCGTTCAGGTCGGCGGCCGCCGCCGCGAGGCAGACGGTCGGGGGCAGCGCGGGCAGTTCACGCCGCTCAAACCTCGGCGCACCTCCCCGAGCGGCAGCGTTCATGAACACCGCGACAGGCGAAGTCGAGACAACGTCGGCCTGCCCGTCCTGGTCGAGATCCGCGAGAATTCCGACCCCCGCGCCGGGCACCGGCACGGGCTCAAAGCCCGACCCGGTGTTGAGGTACAACGTCCCCGCGCAGTGGAGATCCGGCCACCCGTCGCCGTTGGCGTCTCCCCACGCCGCCGGGGCGTTGGCAAGCCCGGGCATCAACGACGACTTGTCCGCAAACCGCGGCAGAATCGAGGGCGGCTGGAGCAGCGCGGCGGCGATCAGCACAAGCATGGTTCACCGTTCCCGGGTATAGCGGGAGGCGAAGCCCTTCTCACGCGAGGTCGGCGCAAAGGCGACCTCGACAACGAGCGTGTCGGGACCGTCGAGGCGATACACCACGCTCGTCACCTGCTCGGCGCTTCCCGTGCCGGCGAACTCCGCGCGGTTGTCCTTCGCGGAGACAAGCTTGAACACCGAGACCTCCTTGCGGTTGTCCGGCACTTCGAGCTTGGCGTGCAGGTGACGCAGGCGGAGGTAGACCCCGTCCTCCTCGACGGTGATCTGCGAGACTTCATGGAACGCGGGCTTCCCGTCGCGCCGGACCTGGCGGAACAGGGCCGCCATCGAGGTGCCGCGGGCGGCGGTCCAGTGCTCGTCGTTCACCGTCTTGTTCGGGTTGACGCAGACCCAGCGCCCGACCATGAACGAAAGCTCAGCAAGCTCCGGCGCGGGCGCCGCGTTGGGCGGCAGCTCCAGCGGGGCCGGGCGTTCCGCCGACGGAGACGTGGACGCGCACCCGGCAAGAAGCGAGGCCGCGACAGTCAGAACAACACAACGGGTCATCTTCATTCCGGACTGTAGTAGTTCCGTGCCGCCGCCGCTGCCACGAGCACCATCACAACCACGCCCAGCGCAATGCCGCACGCACGCATCAAGCCTTGGTTCGGCTCGGGGCGCCCATTGGCGCCCGTGTTGCCAAGGGCGAACGCCGGCGAGAGACCTCGGAGGAGCACCATCCCCAGAATTGCCCCCATGATCCCGGGGACCCAAAGCGCCGCCGTGGGTACGCCCAGTCGAACAAGGTCATCGGCATCACCCACCGGCACCGCGATCGCCGTTGCGAGGTACACACCGTTGGCGAGCAGGCAGAACCCGGCGAAGCCCCTTGCAAGCGGCAACGCCGCGTGGGCTGGCCGGACCGCCCCCAGCAGCGCGAAAGCGGCCAGCGGCACCACCACCCCGACGACCGGCCCGCCCAGCACGAGCACGCGAGGCCAATCAGAGACCGCGTCCGTGCGCGAGAAGCCGACAAACGGCAGGTGAACTCCCTCGACGCGCCCGCCCGTTGCAAAGGCCGCCAGCACGTGACCCGCTTCGTGGACGATCTGCATCCCGTACCAGCAGAAGGCCGCGGCCATCACGGCCGTGAGCACCGCGTTGGGCGACCATCGGGCCTTGTCACGGAACGCCGAGGCGTACAGCAAGGCCGCTGCGGCGATCCAGAAGACACCGATGATCGATGCCGATCGTGTCGCCGGGTCGAGGGTCGATCCCGCCAGCAGAGCGAGCTCGCCCACGATGAAGACCCCCGCCGCGAGCTTCGCAAACGGAAGACTTCGCCCCGAGGCGGGCAGCCAGAAGAGCGCGAGCGCCGTGGCGGCAAAGAACACGCCGTCGATGACGACGACCCCGGTGAGCAGGCGATCGATCCCGTCAAAGCCGACCGCCGTCAGGAGCAAGAGGGCGGCTCCGCTCAGCAGCAGGATCGCCGCGGCGGGAACCTGCCTCGCGGAGCGACGCGAGAACGCCGGAAAGAACCGCCCGTCATCGGCCATGCCCGCGATCAGTCTCGGTCCGGACAAGAGCTGCGCATTGAGCACGCCGAACGCCGACAGCGCGACCGCCGCCGCGACGAACCGCCGCCCGCTTTCCGGGAATGCCGTCGCAACGGCATCGGCGGCGAGGGCCTTGCTCGCGGCGACCCCGCCATGCCCCAGCAGCGACAGGTACGCCGCGTTCGCGCCAACGTAGACGACCACGACCGTGAGCGTGCCCAGCAGGATCGCCCTGGGCAGGTTGCGGGCGGGCTCTCGGACCTCGCCCGAGATCCACAGCGCGTGCTGCCACCCGCCATACGCAAAGAACGCGGGCACCAGCGCCGCCAGCAGCCCGGCCACCGGGCCCAGGGCCGCCGCGGGCGTCGCGTGATCCGGCGGGGTCTGTCGTGGCGCGAATGCAGCCAACGCGGCGATCGCCGTCAGCGCCCCGACCTTCGCGATGACCGTCAGGTTCTGCACGCGCGAGCCCCACCGCACGCCCGCCAGGTTCGCCAGCGTCACCAGCCCGATGAGCCCGCAGGCGAGCCCCATCGACCACGACTTTGCAAGCGGCTCCGGGGAGACGATCGCTCCGAGGTTCGCCGCGCAGATCACCGCGATGATCCCGATCGCCCCCGCCTGCACCGCCGTCGCGTTGCAGAACACGAACAGAAACCCGGTCAAGGGCCCGAACGCCTCCCGCAACGCCTGGTACTGAGCCGCCTGCCCCGTTCGACGCCGTCCTATTTCCGCAAAGGCGAGCGCGCCCGCCAGCGCCAGCGCGCCCGCCAGACCCCACGCCGCGAGCGCCAACCCCGGCGAGGGAACCAGCGACGCCACCTTGCTCGGGGTGAAGAAGATCCCCACGCCGATGATCGCCCCGATCACCACGCACCCCGCGTCGAACGGTCCAAGGGTCCGTGGGGGCGATTCGCTCATCCGCTCAGTGTACAGATCCCCTTGGGCGGGTATGCTGACCCTCGCGTCGGGCGACCGCCCGACCGCACGGAGAGGACCGATGAACAGCCGACGCGAGGTGCTTGGACTGATGGCGGCCACGTCCGCCGCGTTCTTTGTGGGGCGCACGAACGCCCGACCCATCGCACGCCTCTGGACCGACACACGCGACGATGCCGCCGCCGAATCGCTCGGCTTGCGTCTCGGAACCCAGGCCTGGACCTTCCGCGATCGAACCCTCTTCGAAGCGCTCGATTACGCCAAGAAGCTCGGCCTGCGCTATGTCGAGATGTTCCCGGGCCAGTCCCTTTCTCCCGACGAGCGCGGGGGCAAAGTTGGGCCCGAACTCTCCAAAGAGCAGATCGGCAGGCTGAAGGAGAAGTTGGCCGCGACCGGGATCTCCGCGCGTGCCTTCGGCGTGTGGAACTTCTCAAAGGACGAAGCCGCCGGCCGCCGGATCTTTGAGTTCGCGAAGGAGATGGGCATCGAGACGGTCACGTGCGAGCCCGCGATGGAAGCATGGGATCTTGTCGAGAAGCTGGCGAACGAGTACAAGATCGACGCCGCGTGCCACAACCACCCCAAGCCGACGACCTATTGGGACCCGGCGATCGTGATGAACGCCGTCGGCAAACGAGGCCAACGAGTGGGCGCGTGCGCCGACATCGGGCACTGGACGCGGTCCGGCGTTGACGCCTCAGAGGGGCTCAAGAAGTACGAGGGCAAGCTCAAAAGCCTGCACTTCAAGGACATCAAGGAAGGGATCGATCAGCCCTGGGGCACCGGCCTCACGGGCATCGTCGCCGTCCTCCGCGAATTGCGCAGGCAGAAGTTCAAGGGCTTGCTCTCCATGGAGTATGAGCACGGCTCCGGGGCCGAGCTCGAAGCAAACACCGCCAAGTGCGTCGCGTTCTTCGATCAGGCCTGCCGCGAACTGCTCGAAGCCGAAAAGAAAGCGGCCCCGGCGGATGCTCCCACCAAGGCCGGCGCCTGAGTTGATCTTGTTCGTGAGGTTGCTCCGTCAGTCGTTCTCAACGACCACCGAGAGGGTGTTCGCCTTCCCGCCGCGAACCACCGTCAGGTCGATCGTCTGACCCACGTTCTTCGAACGCACTGCCTCGCGCAGAGCACTGGTCGTCGCCCAGTCGCGCCCGTCGACGTGCGTGATGATGTCCCACGTCTGAAGCCCCGCACGGTCCGCCGCAGAGCCCGAGACCACCCGCGTGATGATGCTCGACCGATCGGCCACGATCCCGGCCTGCGCGGCGGTCGCTGGCGCAACGTCCCCGAGCTCCACCCCGATCCGCTTGCCCATCCCCGTCGAGAACGAGGTCGACCGCTCATACGACGGCCGATTGACCGACACGATGATGCACCCCGGCAGAATCCCCAGCAGGCCGACCGCCACGGCAGACAAACCCACACGAGCGCGCAGAGACGACATGAACTCCTCCTTCTCTCGCCGCCGAGCCCACGACGACATCGGCGACCGATGTTTGTAAGCGTTTACTGACACGCAGCGTGACCGGTTGCTCCACAAAATGGTGATCTCATCGCGCAAATGCATGCAAAGCATGGTGTTGCGCAATTTGCCGCCGCCGCTTGCCGCGATGACGGGTTCGGGCTTCAATCGTCCGATGTGCTGCCGGTACCACCTGTCCACGAGTCCGGTGCTGATCGCTGAACTCTTCGGGGTGGCGACGATCGCCCCGGCAATCCGTTCGTGGCTGCCTCGGTACAACATCGCCCCGGGGCAGGCGTGCGTCATGGTGCGCGGGCTGTCGGGTGTGGCACCTCCGCCTCCGGGCCTCCGCCAACGGGGAGGATTGTCCGGGCCGCTCGCGTCGCTGCCCTGCGAGGTCGCGACGGCCAGGTGGGGTCTGATCCCGCGGTGGGCGGCCGACGAGACCATCGGCGTGCGCACGATCAACGCCGGCATCGAGACGGCGGACAGCACGCCCAGCCTTCGCGAGTCGTTTCGAACGCGGCGATGCGTGGTGCCCGCCGACGGGTTCTACGAGTGGACCACGACCGGGGGACGCAAGACGCCCCTTTGGATCGGGGTGGTGAGCGAACAGACGGGCACGCCAGGCCCGTTCGCGATGGCGGGGATCTGGGATCGATGGGAGGGGCCCGCGGGCGCGGTCGAGACTTTTTCGGTGCTCACGTGCGCGCCGAACTCGCTCATGGCCGAGATTCACGACCGGATGCCGGTGATCTTGGCACGCGAGGACTACGCCGCGTGGATGGATCCATCGAACACCGACGTGGCCGGGCTGACGAGGCTGTGCCGCGCGATCGCCCCGGAACGCATGGTGGCGCACCCGGTGGGTGCGCTGGTCAATAGTCCACGGCACGACAGCCCGCGATGCCTCGAACCGGCCTCGCAGATGGACCCGCCGACGCTCTTTGGATAAGGGCGGACGATCAGGCGATCAACCAGCGAACTGGTTCAATCGGCTTACTTGTCGGCGACGTTCAGCGAACGACCGACGGCCCGCTTGCGGTTCATCATCTTGCGGCCGTTCTTGGTCTTCATGCGAGCGCGGAACCCGATGGCGCGCTTGCGCTTAATGCGGCTGGTGCGGTGAGGATAGTGCATGACGGCTCTCGCTAAAGGTCGTTCGTTCCTGCCCGCGTCACCCACCGACGCAACAAACAGGGCCTCGACTGTAGGTGCACCCCCCGCCAAGGGCAACGTGTTGATGATCAAGTGATCCACCACAAATGGTGGATACTTGTCGGGAGGGAGTGGTACCGGTCGCCGGTTGGGGGTACGCTGAGGGAGAGATGGGCCGGCGACCTCCCGGGGTAGTCGGGCCTGTGGCCGGGCGGTGCCCGCTGATGCTCTTCGGCCGTCGATTCCGACGACCGCCGAGCGCCCGCGTCCATCGGTCTGGCGGCATGGTCGGCGTGCGCCGATGCTGCCTCAGGGTTGGATCTCGTGCCTGGTCGCCGGGAGCGGCCTGGTCTGGATTGTGGACATGGACGCCTCGGTTCTGGCGGCGGCGGAGAGTGCGCTCGATCATGTGTTTTCGGATCGCGTCCTGCTGGAGCGTGCGCTGACGCACGCCTCGCTGGCGGGAACGCGGGCCGAGAGCAACGAGCGGATGGAGTTTCTCGGGGACGCGGTGCTCGGGCTGGTGGTCTGCGAGAGCATCTACACGCGGTATCCGCAGATGCTCGAGGGCGAGATGACCAAGATCAAGTCGCTTGCGGTGGCGCGGGAGACGTGCGCGGCGATGGCGCACGGCCTTGGACTTCCGGGCATGCTGGCGATGGGCAAGGGCATGCAGACAGGCGGGGAGTTGCCGATGTCGCTGGCGGCGGCGGCGCTCGAGTCGGTGATCGCGGCGCTCTATCTGGACGCGGGGTACGACGCGGTCAGGCGGTTCTTGCGCCCCAGGGTGGACCCGGTGATCGACAAGGCGGCCGAGAGCCGCCACCAGCAGAACTACAAGTCGTTCCTGCAGCAGTATGCGCAGCAGAACCAGCTCGCACAGCCGCAGTATCGCGTGCTGGACGAGCAGGGCCCGGACCACGCCAAGTGCTTCAAGGTGGCGGTTGAGATCGGTGATCGGCGGTTCTGCGCGTGCTGGGGGCAGGCGAAGAAGAAGGCGGAGCAGGAGGCGGCGTTGGCGGCTTTGCGCGAGCTTGGGGTGTTGAGCGAGACGGATGGCGGCGAGCCGCGAACCGCCCCGCCCGTGGTGAAGTAGTGCCGGGGGGCGGCTGGGGCGGGCCAAAGGAGCGGTCCATGACGAGTGCGGGACGCGCGGGGCTGATGCTGGGTGTCGTGTTGGGCGTGTGCGGGAGTGTGGGTGCGCAATCGCAGCCTTCGGCCGACGCGTTGGTGGCGCACGGGCTTGCCATCGGGCAGCGGAGCGAGGGTGTTCGGCAGAAGCTGGCGGTGGCGCCGGTGGTGGTGGTCGTGCGGGATGCGGCGTCGTACGTGGAGGCGATCTCGCGGTGGCGGCTTTCGGTTCGGTTCCCGGTGTTGATCGACGACGGGACGCCGGTGGCGAGGGAGCACATCGCCAGGTTTGTGCGCGGCTTTGGGCCCGAACGGGTGGTGCGATGGTCGGCGGGCGGCGGGGCGATGAAGGACTGGGTGGCCGACCGGGCTCTGATCGATCGGGCCATTGGTCGGGCGTGGACGGTTGACGGGAAGGAGCCCGAGAAGGGGTTCGACGCGTCGTCGATCATGGCGGGGTGGAAGGCGATCGACCTCACGCCCCCGGGCGTCGTGGTGATGAGCGAGCGGGATCCGGCGTGGACGGCGGGCGTGGCGCTCGCGGCGGGTCGCGGGCAGCCGATCTTGTGGATCGAGAGTTCGAGACGTCTGGACGCGGCGATGACGCCCGAGCAGGCCGACGCGCTGGATCTGCGCATACGCGACCTGTGCGCATCGCTTGGGTTGTCGTGCGAGAAGCAGGGCGACGCGATCGAGGCGGTGACGATCTGTGCGGCGGTGGAGCAGACGGTCAAGGGGACGTCGGTGGGGGTGGTGGCGACAACGGACCGGATCGGGCGGCTGACGGGCGGGCGAGCGGACGTCGCGAGGTGGGCGTGGTGCGGGCAGATCTTCGGGAGCGCATCGGAGGCGGCGTATCGCGCCATGTGCGCGCTGTTTCTGCCGAGAGGTGAATCGGCGTGGGTCTTCGACAGTTATCCAGGGACGGGCGAGTGGGGGAAGTACGACGGGACGGCGGCCGGGGCGGTGCTCGAGAAGTGGGGCGTGCGAACGACGGTCTTTGACGGGCCTCGGAGCGATCTGGTGGCGTGGCGGAACGCGGTGGAGTCGGCGATCGGCGCGGGCGTGGTGATGGTTAACACGAAGGGGAACAAGGAGTTTTTCGAGTTGTCGTCGGGCACGGGGCTGCTGGGGGATGTGCCAATTCTGAGCAGGCCGGCGGCGGTTCACTTCATTCACTCGTGGTCGGCGCAGTATGTGGGGACGCGGAACACGCTGGCGGGTCGGTGGCTCGATCGTGGGGCGTATGTGTACTACGGGTCGGTGGAGGAGCCGACGTTGACGGCGTTCATGCCGACGCCGATTGTGGCGGCGCGGTTGGCGTCGGGGATGCCGTTTGGAGCGGCGGTGCGGTATGACGCTTCGCCGGCGTGGAAGTTGACGGTGATCGGGGATCCGCTGGCGACGTTTGGTGCGCGGGCGCCGCGGGCGGAGATGGTGGCGTTGGAAGGTGCGGAGGATGTGGGAGAGGCGGCGAGGACTGTGGTCAAGGAGAAGCCGGCGGAGGCGATTGCGTTGTTTGTGATGGTGGGGCGGGATGCGGATGCGGCGCGGCTGGGGTCTGCGCTGCTGTCGCAGAAGAAACTGGACGAGGTGGGCATGCTGGCGGCCGGGCCGGCGATGTTTCGGGCCGGTCGGAGCGACGATGTGCTGGCGCTGTTGCGGGAAATGCCGCCGGCGGCGGCGGATCGGTTGCCCGAGTTGCGGGACATGATGTGGCTGGCGGCGTGGGGCCGACTGGGCGAGATGACGGATCGGGCGATGCTGGAGAATCTCGCGCGGCATGTCCGGCCGGAGCAACTGGAGCGGGACATGGGAGAGGTGGGCGAGGCGTTGCGGAAGGTCGCGGGGGGCGCGGCGGCGACGGCGGCGTTGGAGCGGGCGCGGGACGAGATGACGGATCCTGGACGCAAGAGCGAGGCGGACCGGATCATCCAGAGGCTCAAGGGGCGGTGGCGGTAGGACGCGGCGTATGCTGCGGGCGTGCCGCGGTACAGGCTTGTGGTTGCGTATGACGGGACGGACTTCTGCGGATTCCAGAAGCAGGAGCCGGTGGCGTCATGGGCGATCGAGAAGGGCGTGGTGTCGGAGGGTGGAGGTGGGGAGAAGACGGCGGCGAAGGAGCATCCGAAGGACCTGCCGCCGTCGATGCTGCGCAAGAGCTTTGAGATGCTGGAGGATCGGCCGGGGCGGATCGCGATGCGGACGGTGCAGCACGTGCTGGAGCGTGCGGTGCGAGAGGTGGTGCGTCAGCCGGTGGAGCTGGTGGGGGCGAGCCGAACGGACAGCGGTGTGCACGCGAAGGGGCAGGTGGCGGCGTTCACGTGCGGCGGCGAGGGGGGCTCGGCGGGTGGGTGGCCTGTGGAGCGCGGGCTTGATCGGCTGGTGATGGCGATCAACGGGAAGCTGCCGGAGGATTGCCTGGTGCGGTCGGCGGAGGAGGTTGAGCCGACGTTCAATCCGATCGGCGGGTGTATCGGGAAGGGGTACTCGTACACGATCCACACGGGGGTGGAGCGACCGCTGTTTGATCGGCGGTATGTGCACCACGTGAGGGAGGGGCTGGATTGGGAGGCGATGGATGCGGCGGCGCGTCTGCTGGAGGGGGAGCACGACTTCGCGTCGTTCGCGGCGGCTGGGCACGGGCGGCTGACGACGGTTCGCCGGATCGACCGTTGCCGCGTGGCGAGGACGGAAGAAGGGCGGATTCGGATTGAGGTGAGCGGGAACGGGTTTCTCTACAACATGGTTCGGATCATCGCGGGGACGCTGGCGGAGGTGGGGCGAGGGCATCGGAGCGTGTCGTCGATGGGCGAGGTGATCGGGGCGTGCGATCGGCAGGCGGCCGGGCCGACCTTTCCGCCGACCGGGCTTTGTTTGGAGTGGATCGCGTATCCGCCGACGCCGCCGCGGGATCAATGGGGTGTGGTGTCGGTGGAGCGTGCGGGGAGGGCCGAGAACGCCGACGGCGGGGCGTCGAACGCGGGGTAGTGGCTGGGAAAGTGGGCGAGGTGGTGCATTTGCGGCGGAAGGTGCTTCCGGCGGAGGAAGGCGGGCACTACGATCAGGCCTCGTTCGGAGGCGATTGAGGGAGTGTTCCGCGTGAAGAAGCAGAGTGTGACCGCGTTGGCGGGAGTGGTGTCGATCGGGATGCTGGCGGGGACGGCGGCGGCCCAGCTTCGCGTGGCGACATGGAACATCTCGAACTACGCGGGGGGGCGTGCGAGCGACCTTCAGACGGCGATCTACGCCTCGTTCGAAGGTCGGAGCATGCGGCCTGACGTGATCGTGACGCAGGAGTTTCTGAGCACGTCGGCGCGCGATGCGTTCCTGCAGATCCTCAACACGGCTCCGGGGAGCCCGGGCGACTGGGCGACGGTGCAGTTCATCGACGGTCCGGACACGGACAGCGCGTTCTTCTACCGGACGACCAAGGTGGTGTCGCTGGGGGTGACGGTGGTGTCGCAGGGGGGGACTGACCCGCAGCCGCCGCGGAACACGTATCGGTATGACTTCCACCCTGTGGGGTATGGCGGGGGCAACGGGTCGGGGACGATCGCGTGGTACGCGGTGCACATGAAGGCGGGGTCGTCGTCGACGGATCAGGCGAGGCGTCAGGTCGAGGCGCAGCGGATCCGCGACGATTTCCTGGGGACGATCGTGCCGCGGGGCTGGGCGGGTGTGGTGGCGGGCGATTTCAACGTGCAATCGAGCAATCAAGCGGCGTACCAGACGCTGGCGGGAGCCGGGGCGGCGTTTCTGGACCCGATCAAGACGCCGGGCTCGTGGAACAACAACTCGTCGTTCCGCTTTGTGCACACGCAGGACCCGGCCGGGGCGGGCGGGATGGACGATCGGCACGATCAGATTCTGATCAGCGGCTTGCTGGCGAACGGGACGGGGCTTGATTACATCGGGAACGTGGCGGTGCCGTACAGCACGACGACGTGGGATGATCCGAACCACAGCTACCGCGCGTGGGGGAATGACGGCACATCATTCGACAACACGCTGCGTGTAACGGGCAACACGATGGTGGGTGCCTCGATCGCGCAGTCGCTGATCACGGTGTGCAACGGGGCGGGGCATCTGCCGATCGTGCTCGACATGCGGGTGCCGGCGGTGGCGGGGGCGACTCCGAGTCTGAACTTCGGGAGCGTGGCGCAGGGTTCGTCGGCGAGTGTGGCGGTGCAGGTGTGGAACAGCGCGAACGCGACGCTGTGGACGCCGGCGGGTGTGGATTCGCTGCGGTACACGTTGGCCGCGTCGGGCGGGTTTGGGGCGCCTGGTGGGACGTTCGCCGACGAAGCGGGCGGCACGGCCAACACGCACACGATCACGATCGACACGTCCACCTCCGGGATCAAGTCGGGCGTGATCACCATCAGCAGCAACGGGTGGAACAAATCGTCGATCAGCATTCCGATCACGGGCGAGGTCTTGCCGCCGGTGTGCCCGGCCGACTTTGACGGCGACGGGTTCGTGGATCTGTTCGACTTCGACGCGTTCGTGTCGTGCTTCGAGGGGTCGAGCTGCCCGCCGGGGACGACCGCGGACTTCGACAACGATGGGTTCGTCGATCTGTTTGACTTCGACGCGTTCATCTCGGCGTTCGAGAGCGGGTGCTGAACGGTGAGGGAGCGGGCGGAGGCCTCATGCGACGCACGGCGGGCCTGATCGTGATTGCGGGCGGCATGTCGGCTGGGCTCGCGCACGCGCAAGTGTCGGTCGAGTTCCGCAATTCGTTGACGCTGCCGGTGTCCGCGCCGCTCGGGCAGGGCACGGTCGAGGTCGCGGGGCTGAGCGGGCTGACGCACGTCGGCGGGGATCGCTGGCTGGCGGTGATGGACAACTCGGATCTGGTTGTCGACATGCGCGTGGCGATCGCGGCGGACGGATCGATCGTTTCGGCGAGCTTCGCTGGCGTGATCAGGCTCGATGCCGTGCGCGATCACGAGGATGTGGCGTGCACGCCGTGGGGAACCAAGCTGGTCGTCGAGGAAGGGACCCCGGCGGTTCGGGAGCACGCGCTGGACGGGCTTGTGCTGGACGTGCTGCCCGTTCCCGCGGTGTACGCGACGCGACGAGCGAATTTCGGGTTCGAGGGGGTCACGGTCGCGTACGACGGCGGGCACGCCTGGGTCTGCAACGAGGAGGCTCTCTCGGGCGACGGGCCGCTGAGCACGCCCAGTGCAGGGACGCGAGTTCGGTTGCAGCGGCTTGAGCGGACAGGTGGCGGGTGGCAGGTCGGGCCTCAGTATGCGTACCACACCGATCCGATGCACGCCGGGGCGATCAGCGGGGGGCGGAGCGGGGTGTCGGCCTTGGCGGAGTTGCCCAGCGGAAGGCTTCTGGTGCTCGAACGATCGTTTGCGGGCAACCCCTTTCGCTTCTTTGAGACGCGGATGTACCTGATCGACACGGCGTTGGCGACCCGCACTGAGGCGATTTCCTCGCTGCTCGAGCCGCACACGCCGGTCGCCAAGCAGCGGGTGTACATCGGGTCGCACACGAATGTGGAAGGGCTTGCGGTCGGTTCGGCGTTGGCATCGGGCGGGCGGGTGCTGCTGGGGATCGTGGACAGCGGGGACCCCGTCAGCGTGAATCGGCTCGTCGCGTGGGCCGTGAGTGGTGACGTTGAGCCTCCCTGTCGGGCCGACTTTGATGGGGACGGATTTGTGGACTTCCTGGATTTCGACACGTTTATCCGGTGCTTCGAGGGCGAGGGCTGCCCGACGGGCGCGAGCGCCGACGTGGACGCGGACGGGTTTGTGGACTTCTTTGACCTCGACGAGTTCGTCATGCTGTTCCAACTGGGCTGCTAGCCGCGGGGTAAGGCGTGAAGTTCTCGGACGACGCAACCCGGGGGACGTCCGGCACGAAGGGCATGGGAGTTCTGCGGCGGCGTCTCGGGCTGGATTGGGGCTTTGGGATGGGCGAATGGTGTTGCCCCGGGGTGCAACGGGCCCGATGATGGTGCGAAGGACGTCGCCGCGGAGAACGATGTGTCCGATGGGCAGCTTGGTGAGAGAACTGCATGGCACAGAAGAATCGCGTCGTGGTTGGGTGCTGGTTGGTGGGGGCGTTGTTCGCCGGGTCGTTGGGCGCCCAGCCGGCACCGACCCGGGAGCCGATCCGCGAGGGTGATCGGCTGATCTATCCCGAGGGGGCGGCGATCCCGCGCTCGATGACGCCGATCGAGGCGGAGTGGGTGCGGGAGTTCGGGCTCGGGGGCGGCGTGCCGCGGGGGAGCGGGGCCCCGGTCGGGCCGGTGTATTGCTCGCCCGAGTACGACCCGACGCAGGCGATCCTGTTCAGTTGGAACGGCACGACGTCGTGGCTGACGATCATCACGCAGATGGCCAACCGCATCACGCGGTTCGGCAACGCCGAGGCGTGGATCGTGGTGGGCAGCGAGAGCGCGCGGAACACGGCGACGACGCAGCTCACCAACGGCGGAGTGGACATGACGAAGGTCCGCTTCTTTGTCCGTTCGCTCAACACGATCTGGATCCGTGACTATGGCCCCCGGTACATCTTCCAGGGTGATGTCCGCGCGATTGTCGATCACGTGTACAACCGTCCGCGTCCGCTCGACGACGCCTTGCCGGGGTGGATCGGCGGGCAGATCGCGCATCGCGTGTACGCGCTGCCCCTGATCCACGGCGGCGGGAACTTCCACCTCGACGGCAACGACAACGGCTTTGCGACGCGCCTGATCACCAACGAGAACCCAACGCTGACCGAGCCGCAAGTCCTTGATCTCTGGCACGACTATCAGAATCTGGACGTGCACTTGTTCGACCCGTTTCCGACCTCGGTGGATGCGACGCAGCACATCGACATGTGGATGCAGGTGATGGCCGACGACAAGGTCATGATCAGCGATTGGCCGCTCGCGTCGGGGTCGATGCAGGACCAGATCTGCGACGCGGCGGCGTCGTACATGGCGTCGCGCGGGTTCCAGGTTTTCCGCCCGCCGGCGGTCGCGGTGTCGGGAACGCACTACACGTACACGAACGTGGTGATGTGCAACGACCTGGTGCTGATTCCTTCGTACACCAATTCGACTGTGTCGCCTTACAACGCCACGGCGTTGGCGACGTGGCAGGCGGCGATGCCCGGCAAGCGGATCGAGCAGATCAACTGCCAGTCGCTCGTCACCTCGGCCGGCGTGATGCACTGCATCGTGATGCACATTCCGCGTGCCCGCGGGAACGGAAGCCCCACGGCATACCTCGTCGCGCCGCAGGCGCCCGGGCGGTTGCTGCCGGGCGACTCGCTCCCGATCGAGTGGATCAGCGATGATGATCGATCGGTGACAAGCGTCGATCTGCTGCTTTCGACCGACGGCGGGCAGACGTTCCCGCTGACGATCGCGGCGGGTCGGCCCGCGTTGGGCACGTTCTCATGGGCTGTCCCGAACCTGCCGTATGCCGGCAACGCGAAGATCCGCGTGCTGGCGCGTGACGCGTCGGGCAACACGGGGTGGTTCGACAGCCCGTCGTTCGCGGTCGGACGCTGCCCGGCCGACGTTGATGGCGACGGCTCGGTGGACTTCTTCGACTTTGATGCGTTCGTCGGGTGCTTCGAGGGCGGGACGTGCCCGCCCGGCGTGTCGGCGGACTTCAACGGCGACGGGTTCGCGGACTTCTTCGATTTCGACGCGTTCGTGCAGGCCTTTGATTCTGGGTGCTAAGCTCCGGAGCGAGTGTGGGGAGAGGAGAGAGACGATGAAGGGTTGGACCGGACTTCTCGTGGCGTGTGCGGCGTGTGCGACGTCGGCTTTCGCGGACGATCGGGCGGTGATCGATCTGGCCGGCGTGCAGGTCCGCAACGCGACCAATCAATCTCGGTCAAGCTCGCCCGACACGATCGACCCTTCGTGCCGATACACGTACACGATCGACGGGATGGTGCGCGGTCGAGGCAGCTTCTCGCTGCTTTCGATCCTCTTCCCCAATCCCGTGCCTCTCGCGCAGGCGATGGAGACCCTGAGCCCGGGCTCGTCCGAGTCGCTCAGCGGAGTCGTCGAGAATCCGTCGGGCGCGGTGCATCCGACGACGTTGCTGAGCCAGACGCTGAGCGGGCAGCAGGTGGTGCTGGGGACGACGGTGACCTTCGCCGCGACGCTGACCCTGTCGATCGACGCGTCGAACATCGCGTCGTTCTCGTTTACCAACGTCACGATCACACCCTCGACGACGGTCGGTTACCTCGAGTTCGTGAGCGGGTCGGCGACGATCGTGGGCGCCCCGCCGTGCGCGGCGGACTTTGACAACGACTGCTTCGTCGATTTCTTTGATCTTGACGCGTACACCGAGTGCTTCGAGGGCGGGGCATGCCCTCCCGGCAAGTCGGCGGACTTCGACGGCGACGGCTTCGTCGACTTCTTCGACTTCAACGCGTTCGTTGTCGCGTTCGAGGCCGGCTGCTGATTGGTTCTCGGTGTGACGGCTACTTGAGCACGAAGACCTTCACGATGACGTCGCCGATCCCGATCAGGGCGGCGCCGGCGATGATGCCCGCGCAGATCGGCTCGTGCGTGTCGATCCACAGCTTGTGCCCGGTCGACTCCTTCTTCGCGTGGTAGCGGCGGTGCATGAACCAGAAGAAGAGCGCCCCGGCGAACATCGCGAGGGTTGACTCAAAGGGAACGACCACGCCGAGGCCGATCGCCAGCGGGGAGAGCGGGAACTTGTTGCGGCTCTTGATGCGGGCGATCTCAAACACAAGCCCGACCACGCAGGCGATGACCATCGAGATGATGATCGACTGGGTGAGCAGCGTGCCCTGCCCCCCGCCGAAGATCGAGGTGACGAGGTCGGAGACGCCCTTCCACTGGACGGCGGAGGGGAAGGCGAACTGATCGGTGACCATGACCGACTGGAGGTGGTTCTTGTCGGTGGCGGCCTCTTCGGGCTTGTAGCCGCTCATGAAGAGGGCGAAGAAGAGGGGCGTGCTGGCGAGCGAGCCGGCGACGATGCCGATGGTGTGCCCCCAGGCCTGGTGCCTGGGTTTGCCGCCGAGCATGTACCCCGGCTTGATGTCCATGAGGAGGTTGGAGGCGTTGGAGGCGACCTCGACGCACATGACGCCGGTCATGAGGTTGGTGGGGGGGTGCTTGGGGTCGGCGGCGCCGAAGATGAACTGCGGGATCTTGCTGAGCGAGCCGGTGGGCGTGATGCCGGTCATGCCGGTGGAACTTGCGGCGATGAGCGTCAGGACGATGATCATGGGGATGGCCAGGGCGCCGAAGACCCAGGAGACGCCGAACCAGTCGTGGGCCATCCAGACGCCGACGGCGCCGACGATGGGGATCCCGATCCAGGAGATCCAGAGGGGAACCTCGATGTCCTTGAGGACGTCCTTGCCGGTGTCTTTCTTGCCGCCGAAGAGGCCTTTGAAGGCTTCAGCGAAGACTTCGGGCTTGGCGAAGAGGGCGACCATGGAGGCGGTGACCATCATGACGATGCCCCACCAGAGTGCCCAGGTGTTGAGGATGTGGGTTCGCCCGAAGACCGCGTCGCCGGCCTCGACGGAGCCGGACTTGGGCACGATCTCGCCGATGGCGATCATCCAGGGGACGATGACGACGAAGTTGAGCACGCCGCCGATGAGCATGCTGGACGCCGAACGGATGCCCATGAGCCCGCCGGCGCCGATCATGGCCAGGTCGAGGGCGGGGTTGATGCCGAGTTGCTTGAGGGTGACGTTGGCGAGGCGTGGCTCGGTGCCCTTGCTGGCCATCCAGGCGTAGAGGGGGTCGAGGTTGTGGGGGAGGTGCCAGGTCTTGGCGATCTGGTCCTTGAACTTGTCGAGCACTTCACCAAGGGACGTGCCGGTCTTGCCGACGAGGTAGAGGGCGTGGAGCGCCTTGAGGTAGGCCTCGCCCGAGATGAACTGGATGAACCCGGCGACCAGGGCGGCGACCGCGAGGGCTTTGGCCTTGAAGATGCCGACGGCGGCGGCGGAGGTGTAGAGGGTGTCGAGCACGACGCCGCACGCCCGACCCTCTGGGAAGGGCTGCTGTTCGTCGTTGATGAAGCGTCGCTTCATGGGGAAGGCGACGAGCACGCCGAGCACGGAGAGCACGACGTTGAACCAGAACATCTGCCACCAGGGCATGGGCTTGTTCTCGATCCACATGTAGGCGGCCATGCCCGAGATGAGCGGGCCTGTCATGTAGCCGGCGGCGGTCGCGATGGACTGCATCGCGTTGTTCTCGAGGATCGTCATGTCCTTGGCGCCGAAGCGATGGAGCAGGGCGTGGTGCACCTTGAACATCGCGAAGGCGAGGATGACGGACGTGAGCCCGACGCCAAGGGTCCAGCCGGTCTTGGCGCCGACGTAGAGGTTGGTCGCCGAGAGGAGCCCGCCCAGGATGAACCCCGTCATAGCGGAGCGGAGGGTGAGCTGGGGCATCGACCCGCGGTAGACGTTCTCGAGCCACCAGCGGTCCTTCTGCTCGCGGGACCAGGTACGGATCTGTTCGTCGTTGAGGGTCGGGATGGCCATAGGGGCGGCATGATACCGACCCGGGCCGAAGGCCGCGATGTGACCACCGCCCGGTGGTTCAGAGTGGCCTCTGGTCGGCATCCGGCCTCGGGTGCCGGGTCTAGATGCTCCAGCCCATCAGGCCGGCGGCCGTCGCGAGCATCGCGATGAATGCCGCCACAAGGCTCTCGCCGGCGACAAGCCCCGAGGCGAGGGGGACGTTGAACTTCTCGCACTGCCTGGCGCTCAGCTTGCCCCAGAGCCAGGCGATGACCGCCCCGATCGTGAAGGAGAAGGAGTTGGCGAAGGGGAGCATGAAGGCCAGGCCCAGACCGGTGGCGCTGGGCATGTAGGTGCGGAAGCGCTGGGGGACGACGTAGCGATCGATGAGGGGGAGCAGCACGCCCACGCCCGCGCCGATGAGGATCGCGAGCCTGGCCGACATGGGGAGCGACTCGATGCCCTGCGTGAGGACCTGTGCGACCTTGGCCCAGGTCTGGGTCGCGGGTGCGGGGAACTTGGTTTCGAGCACTTCACGCGTGGGGATCATGAGGTACCAGATGGGCACGATCGCCAGCGTGCCGAAGAAGACGCCGAAGAACTGGGCGAGGAACTGGCGGCGGGGATTGGCCCCGAGGAGGTAGCCGATCTTCAGGTCGGTGAGCAGGTCGGCCGAAGAGCTTGCAGCATTCGCGGCGATGCCCGCGGAGGCGAGGTTCGGGACCACCTGTCCGGGCTTGAGCACCGCGAAAAGAAGCTGCATGACCTTGCCCATCGCGCCGATGGGGGTGGTGTCGGTCTCGCCGGTAGCGCGGCAGGCGACGAGGGAAAGCACGAACGACATCGCGATGGCGATCAGGCCCGCCCACCAGGCGATCTGGAACGCCATCACCTGGATCACGAGCATGGCGATTGTGATGGGCACCATGCCCAGGATCATCCACATGCCGGGCACCTCGATCGCGGCAAGCCGATCGGCGTGAGACGAGCTGTCGCCGGTCTTCTTGGCGGGCATGAACGCTCGGACGATGGTCTTCCACTGGAAAGCGAGCGACGTGAGGCTCGAGAAGACGAGCAGGGCCGTGCCCCCCCAGAGCCCCCAGCGGAACATGTGGTAGATCGCGCCGCCTCCGACGACTTCGATCGATGGGACGTAGCCCTCGACAAAGGCCTTGCCGTCGGGGAGGAGGTTGGGCGCGTCCTGAGCGATCAGCGCCGGGCCCAGCCAGAAGTAGAGGATCGCCGAGCCGAGGAGCATCGAGAGGGAGACGCGCAGGCCGACGATCATGCCCGCGGCCACGAGCAGCACGCTGGTGTCGAACCCAAAGCCGATCATCTGCTTGTTGTTGACCTTGTAGAACCCCTCGTGCGGGACCTGGTGCGGGATCAGAAGCCCCGTGGACTTGTAGAAGCTGTCGAGGAACTTGAAGGTGCCCTCGCCCGCGCGGAGGATCGCGACCACCGCGCCGATGCCAAGACCTGCCATGAGGACGTAGGCCTTCTGCACGGCGTCGACGCTGCCCGAATAGAGGCTTCGGAGGGTTTCCGCGGCGGCGATGCCCGAGGGGAAGGCGAGCTGCTCGTGATTGATCATCTGACGCTTCATCGGGATCGCGAGGAAGACGCCCATGAGCCCGGTGCAGAGGGTGAATCCGCCGACGAGCCACCAGGGATGCAGCCCCAGCGTGGTCACGTCCTTGGAGGTCTTGCCGTCGGGGATGATCGCCAGGAGCACCAGCGCGCCGAACATCGTCGCGATGGTCGAGCCCGTGGAGTAACCCGCGCTGCTGGCGGTGCTCGCCATGCAGTTGGTTTCAAGGATCGTCATCGGGTTGCGGGCCGAGCGGAGCAGGGCGTAGAGCAGCAACACCCCGACCGCCGCGGGCAATCCGATCGCCGCCGCCTTCGCACCGTCCCATTGGCCGGTCTGCCAGAGGATGAGCGGGGTCGCAGCGGCCGCCACAAACCCCAGCGCGCCGACGATGTGCAGGAACGCCATCGGCACAAGCATCGAGATCGGGCGGGCGGCACTCCAGATCACGAAGGAGATGACGCTGGCGGTAATCGCCACGCCGAACGCCCAGCCGACCGACAGCGTGGTGTACAGGTTCGAGGCGGACATGAGCATCCCGAGGATGCCCCCCGTCAGCACCGCGCGAAGCGTGAGCTGCTTCATGCGGTCACCCTGGTAGACGTGCGTCAGCCAGTGAATGTCCTTCTGCTCGGCCGTCGCATCCGGGGGCAGCGGCGGAATCCCCGCGCTCGAGGTGCTGCTGTCCGCGCCGCCGGTTGTCGCTGAGCCCATGAATGGTCCTTCGTGTGGCGGGCGAGAAGCCAAGGCTCAACGCCCACAGATTTGTCCACAATAAACCCAACACGAACACGGAGCAACCGCCCGCATCCCAATGAGCCAAACAAATACCAATCGAATCTGCCGCGCGCATAAAAACACCCGGTCACGGGGACCGGGTGCGTAGGAGCTGCTTCGGACCGAGTGTGTTACTTCTTGGTGGCGGGGGAGTCGGCGGGGGTGATGGCCACCACGCGGTCGGGGTCGTTCAGGACGATGTAGATCCGTCCGTCTGGCCCGGTGCGGACATCGCGGACGCGGCCGATCCGGTGCAGGATTTCCTCACGTTCGACGAGCACGCCGTCGCGCACGCGGAGGCGATCGATGTTCGATCCGGAGAGGCCGCCGGCGAAGAGATCGCCCGACCACTGCGGGAAGGCGTCGCCCTTGGCCAGGCCCATGCCGCAGGCGCCGATGGAGGGCAACCAGCGGTAGACGGGCATGGTGATCGCGTCCTGCGGAGCCTCGCCCGTGTGGGGGGCTTCCTTGCGGCCGGCGGTGTCGGGCCAGGGCGTGCGGAACGGGGCGTCGTTGTAGTTGATCCCGAAGGAGACAACGGGCCACCCGTAGTTTCTGCCCTTGAGGATGAGGTTGAACTCGTCGCCGCCGCGAGGGCCGTGCTCCGTGTCGAAGAGATCACCGTTGGCGTCGAAGGCCAGCCCTTGCGGGTTGCGATGCCCGTAAGACCAGATGGTCGGATAGGCGTCTTTGACGCCGACGAACGGGTTGTCGGCGGGGACGGTGCCGTCGTCCTTGACGCGGTGAATCTTGCCGTTGGGTCGGGTCAGGTCCTGGGCCATCTCCATGCGGCCGCGCTCGCCGATGCCGAAGAACAGGATCGACGAGTCCTTGGGGTCAAAGGCGAGCTTGACGCCAAAGTGCAGCCCGGTGGCAAGGTAGTGCTCGGGCTTGGCCGAGAAGATGTTCTGCATGTCGGTGAAGGAGACCTTGTCGCCTTCAAATTTGAGCTTGCCTCTGACGACGCGGGTCATGGTGCCGCGGTTACGCTGCGTCGGGTGCGGATCGGCGAACGCCAGGTAAAGCCAGCCGTTCTTGGCGTAGTCGGGGTGAGCGGCGACGTCCATCATGCCGCCCTGCCCGACCTCGGCGCTCTCGGGGATCCCCTCGATGGTCGTGAGCGTGCCCTTGCGCCAGAGCATGACGGGCCCGCCGCGGTTGGTGACGACAAGCCCGCCGTTCTCGCCGGGGATCCACTCGGCGGACCAGGGCGTGCGGAGCCCCTTGTCGATCACGGTCTCAAGCTTGAACGTGTGGTACTTGGACGTGTAGACGCCGTTGACTGCCTTGGGCGAGCCGTTGGCCTTTCGATCGGCGGCGGCCTGGAGCTCGCGGATGTGGACGACCAGCGCCCAGATCTGCTCGTCCTTGAGGGTTTCCTTGAAGGCGACCATGCCCATGTCCGGGACGCCGTTCTTGATCTTGTCGAAGAACTGGCGGTCGAGCGCCTGATCCATGAGTTCGCGTGTGAGCAGCGTGCGGGTGCCGGCCCCGCCGCCGCGACCATCTTCGGCGTGACACTGGATGCAGTTGCGGGCCCAGAGTTGCTCGGCGGACTGCCCGAGCACGGGCATGGCGATTCCGGCGGCGAGCGCACACACGACAGGGTTGATCTTCATAGGTCCGATGGTACCGGATCAGAACGGGACAGGAAGCGATGTAAGCGGTATGTTTGGTATGGTGAAGGGCGGCAATATCGGTCAGGGACGTGCGTTGAGCCGTCGGCGAAGGTGGGTTCCGGCGATGGCCGCGACAAGCGCCCGCCCAAGGAGAATCGGATGAATCGTGCGAAGTGGCTTCTGGCGTCAATCGTGATCGCGTCGATGGGTGTTTCCGCGCTTGCGCAGCCCGGCGGCGGTGGCGGCGGTGGTGGTGGGCGGGGTCAGCCCGGTCAGCGGGGCGAGGGTCAGCCCGGTCAGCCGGGACAGCGCGAAGGTCGTCCGGGCGGTCAGCGTCCCGGCGGCGGCGAGATGAGCCCCGAGCGTGCGCAGGCGGCGTGGGAGGCGCAGGCCTCGGCCGTCGCCAAGCGTCTGGGCCTCAATGACGAACAGACCAAGGAACTCGCCAGGGCCTACGTCGACGCGCGCAAGAGCCACAACGAAGCGATGAGCAAGGCCCGCGAGGAGGCGATGAACCGCGTCCGCGAGCAGCAGCAGGGCGACAACCCGCCCGAGCAGGGGCGTCGCGGCAACGCCGGCGAAATGGCCCGCATCCTCGAAGAGGTCAACACCAAGGAACGCGAAAAGTTCGCCAACGCGATCCCCGGCTCGCTCTCGGGCGGCCAGCGTGACGGCGTGCTCGCCTCGCTGGGGTCCTTCAACCGCCAGTGGGACGGCCTGACGAGCGCGATCGTGGGCCTCAAGCTCGAGGCCGACAAGCAGCAGTCCGCCATGGAAGCCGCCGAGGAGTATCTCGCGGCGGCGGGGAATCAGCGTCGCAACCGCGGCGAGCCCCCGGCCGATGAACAGGCCGCCCGTCAGGCCCGCGAGAAGGCCCGCGCCGAGATGGAAGCCGCCCGCACCAAGTTTGTCGACAAGCTCAAGGGGATCCTGACCGAAGAGCAGATGAAGACGATCGAGCCCGCGATCCGCGGCGGCGGTCGCGGAGGTCAGGGCGGCGCTCCGGGCGGCCAGCCGGGCGGCGCCCCTGGTGAGGGAGGTGACCTTGATCATGGCTGCCGCGTCCAGGAGATGGCCGCGTGGGGTCGGAAGAGCACACGTCTGAACTCC
>ERZ761603.599-NODE-599-length-29678-cov-38.529555_pt1 | contig 29678 bp, 25 predicted proteins | sample MGYA00511879_ERZ761603 | MGnify/ENA primary metagenome ERZ761603 (study PRJEB28899, sample SAMN02850040) | bioreactor sludge metagenome | biome: EBPR Sludge; feature: EBPR Bioreactor; material: flocular biomat | place: Australia: Thorneside Wastwater Treatment... | reverse complement strand
CCCGAATCGTCAAATTATCCCGCCGGGCGGTATCAAGTCCGACAGGCTGCTAGGCCCCAAGTCTTCATAAGACGCGAGCGCCTGGCCGATTTCCCGCAGATTGATGACGTCGGCGAGCAAGGTAAACGGGGATGACAGCGGTTGCATATCTCGGGAGTCAGCGCCGAGGCTCCCCTTGGGACCCGATTGCTGCTCGGGTGGCACACTAAGTTCTACCACGCCGATGAACAAGTCGCGGCGGAAGTGATTCTCTCGAAGCCAGTCGGTTACCTTAGTCATCGTTGGCTGCCTTTATGACTCCACGGCGTCTTCTGCCTGATTCAGGAACAGCAGTAATCAGGCATGCCGCCGGCAACTTCAAAATCAGCTGCTGACGGCAACGCAGATGCCGGGCAGTCCCATGAAGCTATCTGGACTCCGCGAAGTGCTTCATTTCGCGAAGATGCTTGTGCACCACTGAGATTCGCAGGGAACCCCGTCCCGGTCCCCGTCCATCTCTGTGTTTGGGCAATTCTTCAGGAAAAACGTTGCCTCCTCGCAGGACGTCATTTGCGAGCAATATCGCCGCCCATCGCACTGATAGCGAGCGGGTGCAGCGGTCTGCGTACTCGCCAAAGCGGCTGGCGCTGCGTGAGAAGTAGTGAACCTGGGCGCCACATACTTGTAGCCAGTGGCAAGAATCGAGGCCACCACGACGAAGCCAATCAGGCGGCCGAAGAGCGGGTTCCCCTCACGTGGCGTCCGGTTTGGACGTGGCTGACGGGGTGACTCCACGCCTGGCCGTTGAACCCGCGTCGCCTTCTTCTTGCCATCCTTGTTGAGCGCCACCTCAAATGATATCGGCTCCCCGAGTTTCGGCGGGCCACCCCGTTTCGGGTAGTCGGAGATATGGACAAAGATATCCTGTCCGCCGTTGAGCGGTTTGATGAAGCCAAACCCGCGCCCTTCATCCCAGGTCTTGAGTGTGCCGTTGATACGTGTATCCATCTCCGCAATTCATCGATGCCAGTGCGGATTTCTACGGCTCATGGCTGTCAATTGTGCCCTTGGTGAGCCCAAGACGCTCTTCTATCTCGGAAACCAGGTTATCCGTGAAGGTTCGCTTGCCATTCAGCAATGCCTCGATGAAAGGTTTAGGAGCGAGAATCCCCTCACTGAAGGCGTCTATTCCATGGACCGCTATGTAATGTTCTAACCAGGCACGTCTGGTTTCACTGTTTGCCACTGGCATGCGATTGCTCCTTGTTTTTCGCAGTCCAACCTACGTACATACTCCGGTCGTTTTTGGCCTGGGCTGCGTTTAGGCCCTGATGCTGGTTACGAACTGGCAATGAAATTAGTGTACTCTATTGTCATCAACAAGCTGTAGGCCACGCTAAACGCCTAGAATTGACATAAGGCCTGCATCAGAGTCTATGTGGAGGCTTGTCGAACCAGCGAGAACTGGAAAAGTATCGCGCGCACGCCCACTCGCCATATCTTTCGCGAATGCCGTCACGGGTCACGGCAAGCGTCGGAAAACAGCGGTCGACCTCGGTCTCGTCCAGCTCGATATCCACCCACCGGTAAGGCTCTCGCCAACGACCGCGGCCAAACCGGCCATTCAGCAGCTCCACCACGAACGACGAAAGCGTCAGGAAAGGCAATTCCTGATTTGCAATGATTTCAGCGAGCCAGACGGGATGTTCGGGAAGGTCCATTCCGTCAATCCTCTGCGCCAGCAGCAACTGTGCCGCGCGAAGCTCATCGTAGGGTACCCGCTTCTCGAGCTGGCGGAGGGGTTCCCAGTTAAGGCGGACGGGAAACAGACATAGGTCCTCCCAGCCCACATCCAGACCGACCATCTTCCGTATCTCATTCAGTCCCGCCAAGCGGTTGGTCACGAAATACCTGAGCCGCAGAAGGTCGTCGATATCCACGCCGAAGTCATCTTCGGAACTCCGAACGGGAACATGTCCGGAACGTCGCAGCGCGCGATAGGTTTCCATGTCGACGCCTACGAAGTCGGCAATCTCACGAGCTTCGTGGAGCATTGGCGGGCGCCCGTTGAACTGTTCAGCGCCGGCAAAGACAGGGAACGACTCGGGGGGGCCGGCCAGCGTTCGCGCCACCTCAGAAGAGAGGTACGCGAAGTTCATCAGATATCCGAAGACCAGTTTGGCCAGGTAGTCCTCGGGGGAGAAGCACCTGACATGCCTCAGCTTTTCCCGAAAACGCGGACGCATCGCGGAGAGGACATACGTGGCTCGCTCATTCCGGCATTCAGCCAGGCACGCCAGCAATGTCCGGCGCTCGGCGACAGGCAGCTCCGAATACTCGCGCAGGGGCCGCAACTCGAAACTCAACCATGCCGTGGGCGGCTGAGACATTGCCCGCGTAATGTTGAGGGCTGACTCCCATGACATGGTGGTCACTTCGCCATGGTTCAGCGCGACCCGGAAATCGGCCAGCGCGGAAAAGTCCTCCGCCGTGCGGCATTCGGGCGCGGTCGCCGCCAGTGGTTGCTGCGTCGCGGCCCCGAGCGAGGCGCCGCACTGGCCGCAGCGGGTAACGCTGCCGCGATTCCAGCCCAACGAATGGCCGCATTGCGCGCAATGGCTGATGAGCTGGCACTCGTGACGGGAGCAGACAACGACCGGCGCAAGCTCCCATTCCTCGCGGCAATAGCCTGTTTCGTCGAGACAATGGGGGCAGACGGCTGCTTGCACAAAGGCAAGGCCATAGGTGGGCACCCGACAGCCATGCATCACGACGGCGTCGCTACCCAGGCCGACGAGACGGAAATCGAGCAGGACATTGTGGTCGCCGCAGGCGATTCGTCCAAGCCGGGTGAGCAGCGCCGGCGATTTACGTATCTCCATGAGCTGCGGCCTTAGCGATTGGCTATTCAGCCCGCTCAAGACGCTACTCAGGAAGTCTGCAATGCCGGCGTAGCGGTTCTGCTCGGCCAGGCGAAGCAGGAAGCCGGGGAGCGACTCGTCGGCCGCCGGGCGTAGGTTGGCGTAGCACCCTGGCAGGTAATTGGCGAGGGCGCTGCCGGTCATGAATGGCTTCCGCGGCGCCCGCTTTGTCCCGTCATTTCGCGCTTGACCGCTACACCGAGTTCCTCGGCCGACCAGGAAAACGGGTTGTTCAGGGCGGCCGGCCGGGCACCGACCGCGCTGTACGCCTTTGCAAACAGCTCGTGGGTCGTCATCGGCGGCAACTTCCTGCGGAGGAGGGAATCGGCGCGCTGAAAGAGATTCTCCAGCTCTCGCAGGTGGGCCCCGCAAGCAAAATAGCAGCAGGCGGCGAACGCGTCGTCATCCGGGTCGACACGCTCCGTCAGGTCAAATCGGGACGCAAACTCGCGAATGAGCGCACGAAATTCGCGGAAACTTTCATTCGGGAACATTTGCAGGCGCGGCGCTTCAATCGTGATGGCGAAGCGGCTCGTCAGCTCCGGGGACTGCGCGAAAGGTCGCTCAATCTCATGGGTACCGGAGATGACGATGACCAGCTTGCGATGTCCGGATGCCGCACCGCCGCCGGTCGCCCAGTGCGCTATTGCATCTGGCGGGTTGAAATTCCACAGGTTCTTCAGGAACTCGCCGGAGCGGCTTTTCAGGTCCCGGCTGCCGCGCAGCAGCAGGTTGTGAAACTCTTCGAGGATGATGGCCTGCACCCGATGGGTGAGCAGGGCGCCGTAGAGACGACGCTCCATCTCCCCGGGGTTTCTGCTGGGTGGGCTCTCGGGGCCCATGCCGAGTTGCGCCAGGCAGGCAGCCTGCAGGGCATTTCCGCCGCTCAGGGCACTGGCGTCGAGCCGGATGCAGGGCGTGATGACCTGGGCCCCGACGCTATGCCTGGGCGGCAGGGAGCGGATGGCAAGGTCGATGGCATGGGTTTTCCCGCGCCCTGACCCGCCGCGCAGGATGATGCCGACGCTGTTCCCGCCGCGCTCGGTACTCTCCAGGCCGAGCGCCACTTCTTCGCACAGTCGCTTCTGAAACGGCAGCCGGAAGTCGCTCACGGTTCATTTTCCCCATGGCCAAGGCGGCTGCCCCCGAGGAGCGAGGCGAGGTCGTCCTGCCCCTTGTCCTTTGGCTTCGGCGCTTCGACCGCTGGCATGGCCGCGGCATGCGTTGCCGCCTTGACGTCAGCCGCCGGCGTTGTCCCCGGAGTTCGCCTCTCCGGCTGGGTCTGTAGCTCGCGGAGCTCCTCGGTGAACTTGTCGGCGAGGCCTTCCGCGTCATCCGGCACGCTTTTTTCGTTCAGGCGCTTCATGACCAGCTCGTAGAGTTCGAGCGATACCGGCCACTCAAACTCGAAATTGGTCAGGTGCGCCTCGACCGGGTCGTTCTCATCGGGAAACAAGACCAGGACCGAGCGAATGTCGTCTGGATTGACTTTTACCATGGCTTTGCCGCTATAGATGCGGTACTTCTCGAAAAGTGCCTGGCTGTTGTACTGGCGATTTCTGACCTTGACCCCTTCCCGGGTCACCTTTGCCTCGTAGGTCAGCGCAAAGCTCGTGCGCAGCTGGAGTTCCCCGGTCGGCAGCAGCAGCGGGGCGCGAATCTGACCATCGCGCCAGACCCTGATGCGCGACTTCTTCAATTTCGGGTGGGGCCCCTCGTTGTGCTTCAGGATGTAATCAACCAGTTGGGCTTCGTATTCCGCCACCGTCATGTTCGCCGCGGCTTTGGCACGCGCCCGAAGGCGCGAATGGCGCTCGTCCAGGCCAATGAACTGGCGGTCGACGTAGCCCGGGAGGCGGCTGACGAACTGCTGCTCGACAACGCCGATGAAGCGCTCGACCTTGCCCTTGAGGTCCCCGCGCTTCGGCGGGATGCGGAGAACGATGACTCCGTGGTGGATAAAGACCAGGATTGCTGCGTCGGCGATGAGGTCCATCCCGTTGTCGATGGCAATCAGTTCCTCGATGCCGAAGACGTCCCATGCATTTGCCTTGGACTTCAGCGCGTCAGGCAACCACAGGCTTTTCGGCAAGACACAGTTTCGGTACAGCCGGATGGCGTCGCGGGCAGCGGGCGCGGTGGTGATGGTGTACCCCTTGCAGACCGCCGAACAGTGGTCGATTCCGAAGCCGTTGACGTACACCTGCGGTTCGTTCCAGTGTTCCGTCGGGTAGAGGTACAGGCCGAACTTGGTGTAGTCGAGTTCAGTGCGCTGGCCCGGATAATAAGTGTGCAGGCTGCCAATGGGCCGGACCGTCTGAATGGCATAGCGCTCGCCAAGCAACGCCGCTTTTTTCTCGAACTTGTCGGTTTGGGCAAGAGACACACGAATGGTTTCAAGCGATGGATTGTCTGGGTCACGCCGGCGCATTCTTGCCTCGCTGCTGCTCTCTGAACTTCGCTTGGAGCCCGGTCGCCTCGAGATGGGGGTTGGCCAGCGCCAGTTTCTGGATAGCCGCCGCGGTCGCGGCGTAGGCATCCCGGGCCTTTGTGTCATGCGGGCAATACTCGACGCCCTTGCGCTGGAAGGCAAACCATTCGAATCGGTTGGCACGCCAGCGCAGGAGGTCGTGGTAGATGTGCCAGGCCGACCAGGTTTTCAGGGGCAGGCCCATTTCCGCGTAAAACTCCGCGAGCGCCTGATTTGCCTGTTCAAACGCATTCCGGAAGGCGATGGATTTCGGGGATTGCCCGAAGAACCGGCGCATCCGCAGGACGATGTAGACCTTCGCGTGCCAGTCCAGCATGCGCAAGGGCGACAGGTGCGAGATATCGGTGACGGTGCGGGTCGGTATAGGGGGAGGCTCGGCCGGGTCGTCGATGAACTCGGCCTGCTCCGTGACGACAAGGTGCGCAAGCTCGCCTCTGGAAACGACGAGCGTGTCGCTGGCGCCGTCCTCCTGCAGTTTGACGGTAGCGGCACCCGCCGGAACATCGATGATGGAGAAGTCGCGCTCGCCGATTCTCAGTCGCACGCCACGTTGCAAATCGAAACTGACTAAACGCGGCATAGTTCAAGCTCGGCAAGGCACGGCAGCTCGTAACGCAGGCGCAGTTTGCGGTGATAGGCAAGGTGGTAGAGGACGCCAACGCGTATCCCGTTGTCCAGGGCGGTTGAAACGTATTGGCCCAGGGTGCGCGGGGTGGCGGAGGCCAGTACCGCAAGGGCGTGCCGCAGAACCGGGTCAGGGAAGGTCAGGTGACCGTAATGGCGGAGTTTGCTGATGGTCTGGATGAAGCCCCGGCGCTCCAGGATGTTCCGGTAAAGAATCTGGTAGCGGTAGCCTTCGCGGGCCATGTTTCGGCTGATGGCGCTGAGCCGGGTTCTTGATGAGTCGGTTCCCTATGTCGAAGACCGGCGCAACGTGCTTATCATCCGGCCGCCGGAAACTTTTGAGGCAACCAGAGTGTCGGCCGGGAATCGTGCGAAAACCTCGGAAAAATAACTTAGCTGATTGTTCTGAAAGAAAAAATGAAGCAAGGGCCGGTTTTCACCGGCCTGCCCTCCTCAATTGAGGCTAGGCTCCGCAGGTCAGCGCCTTGTTTGCGCTGACAAAAAAGCTGTCAGGCTTGGATTTGAACTCGGTGTCTGGCTGGCCGTTGTGTGACTTGCACATCGGCGCAATGTAGTTGAGTTTCCGTAGCGATTCGTTCTTCATGTTCGGCAAAATGACGTGCGCCCCTACCTCGGCTTGGGATTCACATCCCTGCACATGGCATTTCGGTGTCGTGGAAGTTTTTGCAAACTTCTTCCAATGGCCCAGCCAGGAGCCACAACTGCAATTTTTGTCAGAGGTTCCATTCAGATTTTTCATCGTGATGGAGCCATTGCCGGTCAGTGTCTTGCTCATGTACATCCCCCTAAAGTGACCACGCACGCGCATGGCAATCCATGATATTGGGATTGCCCCAGGGAAATTCAATGGTCATTGGCCTTGGCTTGTTGATTCGACCTCCAAAATGCGGAACCCCTCATCCAGCGCCTCGACCTTGCGTCGGAAATCCAGTACGTAATCGCCGAATCGATTGATGTGCTCCAGCCGATATGGCGCCAGCCCAGCCAGGACTTCCTGGTTGATCAGAGCCCCCTCGGCCTGGAGTTGCTTTAGAACTCGGCTCATCCCTACCACGTTGTGCAAGATGACCATGTTGGCGATGAGATGGTTGTATTTGATGACCTTGCGTTGCTCGTGGCGTAGGTTTTCGGCGATCTCGCCTTCCCCGCCGAAGAAGAGCTTTTTTGCAAAGCCATTGAATTGTTCCGACTTGTTGGTCTCGGCGTGAATGAGCCGGCGCAGTTCGACATCGCCGACGTATTTCAGCAAGAAGATGGTTCGGACTACTTTGCCGAGTTCCTTGAAGGCGAAATACAGCTTGTTCTTTCGGCTGTAAGTACCCAAGCGGCGCAGGATAGCCGATGCTGAAATTTTTCCGAGCTTGATGGAGACAGCCACGCGTAGCATGTCTGGCAGATGGGTTTCGATCATCTGCCAATTGATGTCGTCGCTGAAAAGTCGGTCGATGTGCGTGAATTTCTTGGTGCTGTCGGGACGATGGAACACCAGATCCTTGATGCCGCGGATGCGCGGCATCAGCTTGATTCCCAGTAAATGGGAAAGCGCAAACACCGTGTAGCTCTGGGCCTGGGTATCGCCATGGATGGTGTCTGGCCGGATATCCGAAGTGTTGGTCATCAGCCCATCAAGGATATGGGTGCCCTCGTAGGTGCCGCAGGAAATGAAATGGCTGAACAACGCAATGAACTTGTCGGAGACATGGTAATAGCCGATACCGCCATAGCCGCCGTAGCGGATGTGGTGCTCGGAAATCAGGTTCTGCTCGTAGAGGTTCCATTTCGTGCCGTCGGCCGAAGCATGCTTGCCTGATCCCCAGTAGCCAGGCAATTCGAACTTGTTGTAGGCATTGATGACTTTGACGATGGCTTTTTCCAGCACCTCTTCCGTTACGTACTTGATGTTGAGCCAAGCGATCTGCTTGCGGCTCATGCCCCGAATTGAGCGCGCCGTCTGGGTCGGTCCGAGGTTGCAGCCATAACAGAACAAGGTGCTGATCACTCGTGGCCGCAATTCCTCGATCCGGCTTTCGGTCCCCATCAAGGGCCGAAACAACTTGTGCAATTGCAGCCAGCGCTCGGTGTCGATCAGTACGTCGACGATACTGATGTTCTCCATGTGCTCGGTGATTAGCTGGTCGATCGCCCTGATGCCGGGCGGTGGTTCGCTGGCTGGCGGTTTCTTCAGGATCAGCCGGCCATCGACGATTTCGGCATAGGCATTTTCGGGAAATTCGGCATCGACCTCCTCAGCCGTCTCCAGTAAAGCCGCCTTCAAGGACTCGGTAAAGGCCCTGGAATCCGTTTCGACACCGGTGACCTCGCCATACTGCGCCAATTCCCGATTCAGGGTGTCGTCATCAACCAGTTGTTCCCGGTAGTCGTCGTAGCGCTCACCGTGCTGAATAAACAGATCGCCCGACTTCAGTTCATCGCGGATCGCATACAGAACCGCCAATTCGAAGTAACGGCGATTGATGGCAACGACCTGACCGTCGGCGCGTTCGGAAATGACCAGCTTCCGCCAGGTCGAGGGGAGCCACTGGAAGTCCTCCTCGACATTCAGACCGACCAACGATAGCGGAACGACTTCGTGCCGGGTGCCACGTAGCGCCTGCAACGCTTTCATCATCCGGATCAGGGTATCGTCTTCACTGCTGCTCTGCGGATTGACGATTTCGATACAGTTCAGCAACTGAGCTCGAACCATCTTGTAAGGCTGGATGAGGAACGGCAGATGATTGCGTCCAGCGTAGGCCATGTGCTCATCGCAGATGGCCACCAGGTCATCGACCTCGGCGATCAGGCTGCCGCCGATGGCTTCCACCCGTTGATGATCCGTGCCGTCGATCCGGTAGGCCAGCAACATCTCTTTCAACTGGCCGATCAGGCGATCAGTTCGCTGGAGGTGTTCCTGCTGGTATTCACCCAGCTTGTTGCGTGCCTGATTGTCCAGGTTCTGGAGCATGCGGACGAATAGGTCGGCCGCATCGTCGAGCGTCTGGGCAAATTGCGAGCGGATGTAGATGACCGCCAGCGCATAGCGCTTCTGGGGCTTCAGTTCCGCCATTTCTGTCGCATCCAGCGAACGGGCGATGTAGCGGTACTGCTTGAGTTTCGGAATGGGAATATCGGGGATGGGGAGTTGGTCGACCAGCAACTGGAGCCTACGGATATGTTGGAGATAGGAGCGAGTTTCCTTGTTGGTCGGTTTTTTTGGTTCGCGCTTGAGCAGGTTCCAGGTGCTGCTGGTCTCGCCCGACTTGACCTTGAACAGGTTGTCGATCAAGGCTCTCACCTTGGCATCAAGTTGGTCGGCAATGCTCGCAAAGTGGACGTCGTGGATCTTTTCCCGGGCCTGGATGCCCAACCGATCGAGCGTGGAGAAGCCGGGTAGCTCGTAGCGATGATGCACCAGTTCTTCAAGCATCACGTTGATGATGTCGGCCACCACATGCCGGCTGTCTGCGGCGGTTTCTGCAACATGCTGCAACCAGGCACGCCCCTGATTGTCCAACGGCCGAACATTTAGGTAGCGTCGCAACGCAGCAATCAATGTGGTGCGCGTCGTCGTTCGGTCGAACTGCCGAAGTTCATCGGCCCTCGGTGGCCGATACCCCGTTTGGGCCACAATGTGTTGGCGAATCACCGACGGGACATCCCTGATGTGGACGAAGTACCCAAGGCGCTGAAACAGCTTCAGGTAGATGAATGCAGCCGAGCGAGCAATGGGACGCTTTACGGTCTTGTCGATGAACGCGATTTCCTCGGGCGTCAGGGTATAAATCTCGTCGAGATCCTGTGCCGATGGGTCCGCTTTCAGGCGAGGATAGGCGGTATCGTGAAGCTGAGTCATGCAGCATTAGTCCCAGTGCCTGCCGCTGGCTGGATCGCGGCAAACTGCCTCCAGGAAACATTCACGGGCGTCGGCAATGCGATGGAGTTCGTCGAGCAGCGCGTAGAGATGGTCGTCCAGGATATTGATAGATGGTGTTGGAACGGAAATCCGGTAGCGGTGGCCATCTTCGTCCAGGGGGTGCGCCTGAAATCGAGCAAGGCAGGTACTCGCCATATCCCGTAAGGCATTGGCGACGGCGCGTCGGCTACCACCGTTGAAGGCCGATAGATCGATGGAAACCTCGATCGTTGTGAAAGCGACCTCGGGAAGATTCGGCAGTTGCGGAGTTGGAGCAGGCAATTTTTCCGACAGCGCCCGATCCAGGCCCCGCTCGAAACGCTCTTTCTGGTCGGAACTGACCCCATCCAGATAGCGCATGGCAGCCTTCACGTCACGCCAGCCCACGTAATTCATCAACTCCCGGATATCCCAGCCGCTCATGCCCGCCCACTGGGCGAACCCACGGCGTAGCGAGTGACTGCTGAAAGCCTCGGCGTCGGCCACGCCAGCCTGGCTCAGCAACTTTCGCAGCATGGGAATGATGCTGCTCGGGGTCAGTTCAGCCTCGGACAAATGTCCCCAGCGGTCGATCTTGCGGAATAGCGGACCCGCCGTCAGTTTGGACAAGGCCAGCCAATCTTCGACTGCCTCGACCGGGCACAGCCGGGACAGCGCCGGGCAGGTGTAACTTCGGCCTTCCAGGTTGCGATCCCCCTTGCTGCGGGGCAAGAAACAGGTCAGACCCTCGCCGGGCTTGATCTCGATGAACTCGATGCGTAGGTTAGCCAGTTCGTCGGAGCGGAACCCGCGCCAGAAACCGAGGAGAACCAGGGCTCGATCGCGGGTATGCCGCAGGGCATTGGCCGAATCTCCCCGGCTAACCGCTGCGGCCGTGGCCGACGTCAGCCAGTCGGCAACACCACGCAGGATTTCCAGTTCCAGCGGCTTGGCCCGCTTTTCCTGGGCCGGATGCAGGGTTCGGATACCTTTCAACAATTGCCGGATCTTCGGGGCTTTCGTCGGGTCCGGAAAACCATGATCCTGGTGCCAGCGCGATAGCGCCGCGAGGCGGTGCTTGAGGGTGTTCAGCGACAGGGATTCGGCGTGCGCAGCCAGGTAGCGGGAAATCGAATCGATGGTTGCCGGCAACAAGCCGCCCCACTCGATCTCGAAGTGCTGGATGGCTGACGCATAGCTGCGTCGGGTGTTAGCCCGTTCGGCCGCATCGAGGTAGAGATCGACCTGGCTCATTCTGGTTCTTTGGGGGACGTTAATGTGCTGCCGTGTACACCCGAAATGTGATTTTCCATCGGCTTGTCGTTGATGCCTGACTGCGACAAGCCTTCAAGAATCCCGCAAGTCGAGGCTTGACGGTCATCAGGACAACGACCGCGCAACTCACGAAGCTGTTTCTCCAGTGCTTGGAGTTCACCGATACGACGGACGACATGCCCGATGTGTTCATCCAGCAAGCGGTTGACCTCACCGCAGTTTTCCTCCGGTGATTCCTTGTAGCGCAATAGCGTCCGAATCTCGTCAAGTGTCATGTCCAAGCCACGACAGTGTCGAATGAAGGTCAGTCGTTCCAGGTGCATTGGTCCATAGATGCGGTAATTTCCCTCGCTCCGCCCAGGTTTTGGCAACAGTCCTTCCCGCTCGTAGTAGCGGACCGTTTCCACATTACTTCCCGCTAAACGCGCCAGTTCGCCGATTTTCATTTTTGTCTCCCTGGTTCGCTCATCACGTCCGTCCAGGCTGCAAAGCGATGATGGCCATGCCACCGAGACATACGGCACTACCCAGCAAGTCCCAACGGGTCAGGGGAATTCCATCGACCTGCCATAGCCACAACAAGGCGATCGCAACATAGACACCGCCATACGCAGCGTAGATACGACCGGCGGCGCCCGGATGCAATGTAAGCAGCCAGGCAAACAGCGCCAGTGACATGGCAGCCGGGATCAGTAGCCAGCGCGGGCGACCCTGCGTCAGAACCAACCAAGGTAAATAGCAACCGATGATTTCGGCCAGCGCGGTGGTGACGAAGAGACCCAATATCTTCAGGAACTCCAACATGCGTTTCTCCTTGAATATTTTCATTGTAGCCGCTTGACCTTGTAGCGACTCAAGGGTTCTTAATGGCGTCAACGAACAGGAGATTGCCATGCCCCCCCATGCCGAGAAGCACCGATCCAATGCGCCAGAGCGTTGCGCGTGTTCAGGTGGCTGCGCGACTGATACCTCCATTCAGAATGCAGCGCGTGTCGCTGTACCTAGCTCCTCAGGGAATTCGAACGTTTTCCGGATTCCCGCCATGGATTGCCCGAACGAAGAAAACGATATTCGCAAGGCGCTCGCTGGTATCGAGGGAATTCGGTCACTACGCTTCGAACTGGCGTCCCGGACCCTGACCATCGATGGTGGGCAGTCTGCCCAGGAAAGCGCGCTACAGGCCGTCCGCCAACTCGGTTTCGAAGTGCTGCCCATCGAGCATGAGAAGACCGAAACCCCATCAGGTTTCGGCGAGATCAGTAAGGCATTGATCGCCCTGGCATTAGCCATCGGCGCCGAGGCTCTGGATTTCTTTGCACCTGATACCCTGCCGTTCAAGGGGCTGGGCATGGCGTTGGCAGCGGCTGCCATCGCTTTCTCCGGATTCTCCACCTATCGCAAGGGACTCGCCGCATTGCGGCGCGGCCAGTTGAACATGAATGCCCTGATGGGCGTCGCCGTAACCGGGGCTTTCCTGATCGGTCAATGGCCGGAGGCCGCTATGGTCATGGCACTCTACGCCATCGCCGAACTGATCGAAGCTCGGTCCGTCGATCGGGCACGCAACGCCATCAAGGGGCTACTCGCCTTGACCCCGGAAACAGCCGAAATTCGCCAGAGCGATGGAACCTGGCTGGAGACACCGGCCGACAAGGTTGCCATCGGTGCACTGGCTCGGGTCAAACCCGGTGCCCGCATCCCACTGGATGGACGAGTGACCGCCGGTAGCAGTGCGGTCAACCAGGCGCCGGTCACCGGCGAGAGCATTCCCGTCGACAAGACGACTGGCGATCCTGTTTTCGCCGGCACCATCAACGAGACCGGCATGCTGGAATTCGAGGTGACGGCTGCCGCCAACAACACGACCCTGGCCCGCATCATTCATGCCGTTGAGGAAGCCCAAGGCACGCGGGCGCCCACCCAGCGTTTCGTGGATCGCTTTGCCGCTATCTACACGCCGGCAATTTTTGCGATTGCCGTGGCCGTGGCCGTCGGTGGCCCCTCGCTGTTCGACTGGACATGGATACAGGCACTCTACAAGGCGCTGGTTCTCCTGGTGATCGCCTGTCCATGCGCGTTGGTTATCGCTACGCCAGTCACGGTGGTTAGTGGACTGGCCGCCGCCGCCCGGCGCGGTATCCTGATCAAGGGTGGAGTTTACCTTGAGGAGGCCCGCAAGCTGCGCGCCATTGCCCTCGACAAGACCGGCACCATCACGGAGGGCAAGCCACGACTGGTGGCCACGGAAGTGCTACCCTCCACCGAGCCGGAGGCGACGATTCTTTCTTGGGCGGCGAGCCTGGCCGGCCATTCGGACCATCCGGTCTCGAAGGCGATTGCCGCCGGCCTTGCCCTCCCTGAAAATGGCCTGACTGATTTCACCGCGCTCCCAGGACGAGGCATCGAAGCCCGACTAGAGGGCAGGAGGCTGGTCCTGGGCAATCATCGCCTGATTGAGGATCGCCGTCTGTGCTCTCCCGAAATCGAGGAACGCCTAGCCGTTCATGAAAGCCAGGGCCGGACGGTGACCCTGCTCGCTTCCGATGATCGGGTGCTGGCCATCTTTGCGGTCGCAGACACCATCAAGGAAAGCTCGCGGGAAGCTGTGGCCGAGCTTCACCGTCTCGGGGTCGTTTCGGTGATGCTCACCGGTGACAACACTGCTACCGCCGCCAGCATCGCCAAGCAGGCGGGCATCGACGATGCGCGAGGCAACCTGTTGCCCGAGGATAAACTGGCAGCCATCGAAGAGCTACAAGGCCGCTTTGGCCCGACCGCCATGACCGGCGACGGCATCAACGACGCGCCCGCCTTGGCCCGAGCTGACATCGGCGTCGCCATGGGCGCTGCCGGAACGGACACGGCCATGGAGGCGGCCGACGTAGTGATTCTGAACGACGACCTGCGGCGCATACCGGAAACCATCCGCCTGTCCCGAAAAACCCATGCTGTGCTCTGGCAGAACATCGCGCTGGCCTTGGGCATCAAAGCGGTGTTTCTTGCCCTGGTAGTCTTCGGGAACGCCACTATGTGGATGGCCGTATTCGCCGACATGGGCGCCAGCCTGCTGGTGGTCGCCAACGGCTTGCGCATCCTGAATGCGAATCCGGAGGCCTGACAACGGAACTTTGCGGCAATTTTCTACCCTGACCGGACCCTGTTACAATGCCCATCATGCGTCGCTGGCTTGCCATCCTCCTTCTCGTTTTCCTGCCTTTCCAGTTCTCATGGGCGGCGGTTGCAGGCTATTGCCAGCACGAGACCGGCGCGGCCGCGCAGCATTTCGGTCACCACGAACACCAGCATCAGTCCGATGGTGCTGATTCCGCCGACGCCAAGGCGCTGAGTGGAGGCGTCGACGGTGATTGCCTCGCCTGCCACGCCAGTTGCGCTGCGGCGCTGACAAGCGTTGCGGTGGTGCCTCTGGTGGCTACGGCTTTTGTCGATCATCCCTGGTATCCGGGAGTTCTGGCTTCGCCGCCTGCGGTTCAACCCGAACGCCCCAATTGGTCCGTCTCCGCCTGATCGGCGGGGCGGGCGTTTCCCAGATTCGCCACTCCTCCGCGTTCGCGGCCTGAGCCGCGCTACGCCTAGCGATCCGTTCTGGATCGCGCCCCGTCGATTCCCCGTGTGTCATTTCATTTACGGAGAATCGGATGTTTCCAAGAAAAACCACCCGCATTGCCCTGGCCCTCGCGCTGACCGCGCTGGCTGGAAACCCGCTGTGGGCGCAAAACACCCCAATCAAGGGCGTTGCCGCGCCCGCCACCCTGCAACAGGCTTTCGAAGCTGCCTGGATTCGGCAACCCGAGGCACAAAGCTTCAACGCCCGGCGCGACGCTGCCGATGCCCGACGCCGGATCGCCGAGGCCTGGACCGCTGAGCCGCCGACAGTCGAACTGTCCGGCAAAACCGATCAGGTCATCAACAATGATGGCGCCCGCGAATACGTGGCCGGCGTTGCCTTGCCGCTTTGGCTGCCGGGCGAACGCTCCCGGCTAGGCTCGCTGGCCGACGCCGAATCAAAAGCTGTCGCCAGCCGGGCCACGGCCGCGCAGCTTCGCACTGCGGCTGCCGTGCGTGAGGCCTGGTGGCTCTGGCAACGTGCCAAGAGCGAACAGGCGCTGGCACGAGAGCGGCTGAGCAATGCCCAGCGACTGGCTGGCGATGTGGCCCGCCGGGTCAAGGCCGGCGACCTCGCCCAGTCGGACCTTCACCAGGCCGAGGGAGCCGCCGCCACGGCCGAGGTGGCCCAAGCCGAGGCCGACAGCACCATGGCGGCTGCCACGCAGCAACTGCGCTCCATTATCGGCACCCTGCCGGCCGATGGCGCAGTCGGTTTGCCTGAGACTTTGCCGACTGTCCCGGCCGACTTTACGACACTGGACGCCAGCCATCCGGCAGTCGCCGAGTTGTTTGACCGCGCCGAGGTGGCGCGCCGCGCTGCCGATCTGGCCAGCGTGCAGACCCGGAACAGCCCGGAATTGGTGCTGGCGACTACCCGCGACCGAGGGGCCTTTGGCGACGCCTACCAACAAACCGTGACGTTCGGCGTGCGCATCCCGCTTGGATCGGACAGCCGCAACAGGGCCAAAGTGGGGCAGGCACGCGCCGAGGCGATTGAAATCGAAGGCCAGTTGCGCCTTGAACGAGAGCGTCTAGCCGCCGATCTGGAGGCCATCAAGGTCAGGGTCGAATTGACCCGCGCCCAACTGGCCGCCGCCGAAAAGCGCGCGCGTCTGGCCCGCGAGTCGCGAGGCTTCTTCGATAAGTCTTTCCGGCTGGGTGAAAGCGATTTGCCGACTCGCTTGCGCATAGAACTTGAAACGGTCGAGGCAGAACGCCAGGCCGGCCGCGCCCGAATCGACCTGGCGGCCGCCATCTCCGCCCTGCGTCAGGCCATCGGCCTGCTCCCCGAACAAAAATGAGGAATTGCAACATGAGAAGAATCCAATTACTGGCTGCCTTGGCTTGCTCGGCATGGATGGCTGCAACGGTCCCCTTGGCGCTGGCCGGCGAAGGTCATGACCACGGCGAGACGCCTGCCGCATCGTCCGGCCCGGCGCTGCCGCGCTTTGCGGCTGCCTCGGAAATCTTTGAACTGGTTGGCGTGGTCAATGGCAAGCACCTGACCCTCTATCTTGACCGCTATGCCGACGGCAGCCCGGTCAAGGACGCCAAGCTGGAACTTGAACTAGGCGGCGTCAAGGTGCCCGTCGAATTCCATGACGAAGGCGAGTTCGAGGCCACGCTGGCGCAGGAACTTCGGCCAGGCAGCCTCGCGGTATCAGCCATGGTGGTCGCCGGTGCGGAAAGCGACCTGCTGGCGGGCGAACTCGATATTCATGAAGAGGAAGCTGCCGACAAGACTGCCCATGTCCATAGCTGGCGCGAATATGCCACCTGGGCCGGCGCCGCTGCCGCCGGCCTGTTTGCTCTCCTGATCCTTGGGCGTCGTCTGCGCGCCGCCCGCAACGCCCGACTCGGAGGCGCCGCATGAATTCCCGTTTGGTATCGACCGCATTTTTCCTGGCTTTCCTGGTCTCCACGCCGCTTGTTCAGGCCGGCGACGGTCACGATCATGGGGATGCGCCTCCGGCTGCCTCCGGCAACGGCCCCCGGCGTTTGCCCGATGGCAGCGTCTTTCTTCCCAAACCGGCGCAACGCCAGATCGGCGTGCGCACTCTCCCGGTCGAGTCTGGGCAACTACCCAAGGCCACGGAACTGAGCGGCAAGGTGGTGATGGACCCGAACGCCGGCGGGAAAGTGCAAGCCATCGTGGGCGGCCGGGTAACGCCGGGGCCGCGCGGGCTGCCGCTACCGGGTCAGGTAGTCAGGAAAGGCGAGGTTCTGGCCTATGTCACACCGGAAGTCGGCGGCCGCAGCCGCTCGCTGGCCGAGAGCCGCCTGCGTCGCCTGCGCGAACTTTCGGACACGGTGCCGCGCAAGATGATCGAGGAAGCCGAGGCAGCCGTCGCCAACGAGCAGTTGGTGGCGCCGGTCAGCGGCGTCATTGCTTCGGCGAGCGTGGTTTCCGGGCAAGTGCTCGAAGCCCGCGAAACCCTGTTCGAGATTGTCAACCCGGAGCGCATGCTGGTCGAAGCGCTGGCCTTTGACATGGCCATTGCCAGCGATGTGGCGTCTGCCTTCATTGCCGTCGGCGAGCAGAAGATTCCGCTGCATCTGCTGGGCGTTGCCCGCAGCCTGCGCGACCAGGCCTTGCCCTTGACGTTCCGGGGCGAAGGCGGCGCGCTGGCGGCCCTGGCGGTTGGCCAGCCGGTCAAGGTCTTCGTGCAAAGCCGGGGCACGGTTTCAGGGATTCGCGTTCCCGCAGCCGCCCTGATGAAAAATCCGGCCAATCAGACCATCGTCTGGGTGAAAACTGCGCCCGAACGTTTCGAGCCGCGCCCGGTGACGACCGAACCCCTGGACGGCGCCAGCGTGGCGGTGACTTCCGGGCTGAAGGTTGGCGACCGCGTGGCGGTTCGTGCCGCGACCCTGATCAATCAAGTCCGCTGACGGGAGTGCTCATGAAACCGATTCTCGATTCAACGCTGACATGCCCTGAGTGCGGGCACGCGGAAATGCTGCGGATGCCAACCGATGCCTGCTTGTTTTTTCATGAGTGCGCCGGCTGCAAAACCTTGTTGCGCCCGAAAGCTGGCGATTGCTGCGTCTTTTGCAGCTACGGCAGCGTTCCCTGTCCCCCCATCCAGCAGCAATCGGATTGCTGCAAGAAAGGGAGAACAACTTAAATGTTTAAGTGGCTACTCGACAACAGCCTCGCCAACCGCCTGCTGGTGATCATCGCCAGCCTGGTGTTGATGGCCTATGGCGCCTACACGCTGACCCGAACGCCGGTGGATGTCTTCCCGGACCTCAACAAGCCGACCGTCACCATCATGACCGAGGCCGGCGGCATGGCCGCCGAGGAGGTCGAGCAACTGATTACCTTCTCGCTGGAAACGACGATGAACGGCCTGCCCGGCGTCGAGAGCGTCCGCTCGGTATCCAGTGCCGGCCTGTCTTTCGTCTATGTCACCTTCGACTGGACGACGGATATCTTCCGGGCGCGACAGATGGTTTCCGAACGCCTGTCTTCGATGGAGGAGGGATTGCCGCCCGGCGTCGTGCCGCGCATGGGGCCGATCAGTTCGATCATGGGCGAGATCATGCAGATTGCCATCCCCATCGACACCGCGAAGATTTCGCCGATGCAGGTGCGCGAATACGCCGACTGGGTGCTGCGCCCGCGCCTGATGGCGATTGCCGGCGTGGCGCAGGTGATTCCCATCGGCGGCGAGGTGCGCCAGTTCCAGGTGCAGCCGAACACCGTGCGCATGGCCGAGCTAGGAATTTCGCATGACCAACTGGAAGGAGCCTTGAAGGGCTATTCGTCAAATACTTCGGGCGGCTTCCTTGAACTCAATGGCCGTGAATACCTAATCCGTAACCTGGGTCGCACATCGCGACTCGACGACCTGAAGAATCTGGCGCTGACCGCTCGCAACGGCCAGCCCATCCTGCTGCGCCAGATTGCCGAGGTGACTTTTGCCCCGGCCATCAAACGCGGCGATGCCGGGTTCGAAGGCAAGCCAGCGGTCATCCTCGGCATCCAGAAGCAGCCGACCGCCGACACCATCCACCTGACCCGCAACATCGAAGCCGCAGTGGAGGATTTGAAGAAATCGCTGCCGGCCGGTATGGAGGCGCCGAAGGTGACCTTCCGCCAGGCGAGTTTCATCGAGGCTTCCATCAGCACGCTGCAAGGCAAGCTGATCGGCGCCTCTGTGTTCGTTGCCGTGATCCTGTTCTTTTTCTTGGGCACCCTGCGCCCGACGGTGATCGCGCTGACCGCCATTCCGGTGTCGATTTTCATGACGGCGCTGGTTTTCAAGCATTACGGATTGTCGATCAACACCATGACGCTGGGGGGACTGGCCATTGCCATCGGCGGTCTGGTTGACGACGCGGTGGTCGGAGTCGAGAACGTCCTGCGACGCCTGAAAGAAGACCGGGCCAACCATCATGATCACCGGATGCACCCGATTGAACTGGTCGGGCATGCCACGATGGAAGTCCGGTCGGCCATTCTCTACGCGACGATCATCATCGTGCTGGTCTTCCTGCCGCTGTTTGCGCTGCCTGGCATGGAGGGGCGTCTTTTCGTCCCGCTCGGCGTCGCCTTCATCGTTTCGACGCTCGCCTCGCTGGTCGTTTCGGTGACGGTCACCCCGGTGCTCTCCTTCTACCTGTTGCCGCGCATGAAATCGCTCGATCACGGCGACACGAAGCTGTTGGCGTGGTTGAAGGCCGGCTACGGACGCAGCCTGCAAGCAGTGCTCAACCGTCCCAAGGCGGCCTTGGCGGCAGGGGCAGCGGCTATCGTGGTGGCCGCTGTCGCGGTGCCGTTCTTTCCGAAAACCTTCCTGCCCCCGTTCAACGAGGGAACGCTGCTGATCGGCCTGCGTCTCAATCCGGGCGTCACACTGGCCGAGTCATCGGATTTGGCCAGGCAAGCGGAGGTGCTGGTCAAGGCCGTCCCCGAGGTGATCCACGTTGGCCGGCGCAGCGGCCGGGCCGAGCTCGACGAGCATGCCGAAGGAGTCCATGTCAGCGAGCTCGATGTCGGGCTCAAACCGGCTTCCGAGCTGACCCGTGCGATGGGGGAAATTTCGGCGGACATCCGCAGTCGCTTGGCCAACCTGCCGGCGGCTATTGCCGTCGGCCAGCCCATTTCGCATCGGATCGACCATATGCTGTCGGGTGTGCGCTCGCAGATTGCCATCAAGATTTTCGGCGACGACCTCGATACGCTCCGCGGGCAGGCTGACGTGCTGCGTGGCAAACTGGCCGCCATTCCGGGCATCGCCGATCTCGAAATCGAAAAGCAGGTGCTGGCACCGCAGATCAAGGTGCGGGTCGACTACGCGGCGGCGGCGCAATACGGCGTGCCGACGCCTCAAATCCTGACCACCCTGCAAAGCCTGGTCGAAGGCGAGAAGGTGGCGCAGATCGTCGAGGGCAGTCGGCGCTTCGGCTTGGTCGTTCGCCTGCCGGAGTCTTCGCGCTCGTTGGAGGGCTTGGGTCAAATCTTGTTGGAAACGCCCAGCGGGCGCATTCCGCTCTCGAGGATTGCCAGCATCGAGGATGGCGATGGGCCGAATCAGGTCAGCCGCGATGACGGCAAGCGGCGCATCGTCATTTCAGCCAATGCTCAGGGCCGGGCTTTGTCTGAGATCGTCGGCGATATTCGCAGGGTGGTCGGCGAAACAAGGATGCCGGAGGGCTATTTCGTCACGTTGGGCGGCCAGTTCCAGGCGCAGGAGGAGGCTTCCCGTTTGGTCGGGCTGCTCTCTATCGTTTCGCTGGTCCTGATGTTCGTGGTGCTGTTCAGCCGATACAAGTCGGTCACGCTGTCGGCGTTGATCATGGCCAACATCCCGCTGGCCTTGGTCGGCGCGGTGCTCGGCCTGTGGCTTTCCGGGCAGCCGCTGTCGGTGGCGGCACTGATCGGCTTCATCACGCTGGCTGGCATTTCCGTTCGCAACGGCATCCTCAAGGTCAGTCATTACATCAACCTGATGCGCATGGAGGGCGAGAATTTCGACCACAAGATGATCCTGCGCGGTTCGCTGGAGCGCCTGTCGCCGGTGCTGATGACAGCGCTGGTTACCGCCTTCGCGCTGGCACCGCTGCTCTTCGAAGCTGAGCGGCCGGGCACGGAAATTCTGCATCCGGTGGCCGTGGTGATCTTCTCGGGCCTGATCAGCTCGACCCTGCTCGACACTTTCCTGACCCCCGCCATGTTCTGGCTGTTTGGCCGCAAGGATGTGGAACGCCTGATGGCTGACCGCGACGTCGGCGCACTCTGATTTTTTCTCAATGAAAGGAACCAAGATGAAAATGATGCACCTGATTACCATCCTCTCCCTGGGACTCTCCGGCTTCGCCTTTGCTGCTGGTGGTCACGACCATGGCCATGAGCACAAGCCCCTGCATGGCGGCATCGTCGCCGAGGTCAAGGATATGGACTACGAACTGGTCGCCAAACCGGAGCAGATCCAGTTGTTCGTGCGAGACCACGGTAAGCCCGCTGACATCTCGAAGGGGTCGGCAAAACTCACCGTGCTGACTGGTAACCAGAAGCAAGAGATCAATTTGCTGCCCGACGGAGATCGCTTTCTCGCCAAGGGAGCATTTGGCATAACCTCGGGCGCCAAGGCCGTGGCGCACGTAAACCTTGGTGGACCGGCGGTCACGGTGCGATTCGTTCTGAAGTAAAGCAATTGCGGTACCTCGGCCATTCGGAATTTCATCTGGATGGTCGAGGTGTCCGAGCCATTGGATGGGCGACATAGTTAAGCGTCCCCTCTCCAGTGCTATGCCGACTGTCGCAGAGTCGTAGTTCTGAAGGTCTGCCATGCCTCAACTCAAACACTTACCATCCGGGCCATACACGCTGACCGACATACTCTTGGTCTGGTCGATGATCCTCGTGGTGTTCGGAGGCTTCTGGCTTCTCAATCGTTATCTCAAGAAACGCCAAGAAAATAAGTCTTATTCCAGACGACTTGCGGATCGTTTTCAGGCACGCAAAAAACATCGCGAATGATGTGGTAATGCCACTTTGGTGCGACGCGTATTTTGCGCAATTTTTGTTGGGCGCTTTTGCGCGCAAAACGTCGGGATGTGATCATCGATTTCGTACCGTTTCTACATGAATTTTCCGCTCAGCCGCCAGTCACAACAAATAATTAACCATTATCACGTCTTAGTTTTACTGTTTTTTAAGCCTTGAATTATAAATATTTAGTATGTAATATTGTATTACATACCACAGTACGAAATTCGAGGGCGTCATGGCCAGAGCCGGAATCTACAAGTCAGAAGTCGTCAGAGCACGGAACAATCTGTTGGCGATGGGACGCCATCCGTCGATTGACGCCATCCGTATCGAGCTTGGCAATACTGGCTCGAAAGCCACGATTCATCGTTACCTCAAGGAAATCGAGGAAGAGGAAGGTGGCAATGCCGGCACTCAGGTCGCGGTCAGCGAAGCCATCCAGGATTTGTCGGCCCGGCTGGCGGAGCGCCTGCATCAGGAAGCCGACCAGCGCTTGGCAGCACTGACTGATAAGCACAAGGCGGAAATTGCGGCGTTGAATAACGCTATGGCTGCATTACGTAACGAAAGCGAATCGTTCCGTGGGCAGGTTGAGCGCCAGGCCATCGATCTGTCCACGGAAAAAACCGCACATGCGAACACTATGGCGGCGCTCCAGGAAGAAAGGATTGCCCGGGCTCAAATGGCTCAGCGCATTCAGGACATGGAAGGGCAGCTAGCCAAGGAGGAAACGCATCGTCTTTCCTTGGAAGAGAAGCATCAACACGCCCGGGAGGCGCTGGAACATTTCCGTGCTGCGGCCAAGGAACAACGGGAACAAGATCAACGGCAATCCGAACAACAAATTCAGTTCCTGCAGGGCGAATTGCGTTCTGCCAAAGATACGGTGAATACCCAGCAGCAGGAGCTCATCCGCAGCCATGAGGACAATGCTCGGCTATCGAGCGAACTGACCCATGCGCGCAGTGAGCTGCATCGACAAGAGGGCGAGATACGAACGCTGCGTTCGGCTAAAGAGCAACTGGCCGTCGCCGAGGTGAAAAACCAGCAGCTGTCGGATCAGTTGGCGCAAGCCAACGGGCGAGTGGCCGATCTGGACAAGGAAAATCAAGCGAACGTCAGCAAGCTACGGGAGGCTGCGGAAACGGAGCAGCGGCTGGAATCCGAACTGATGGCGGCAAAATCCGTTGTCGTCAGCCACGAGAAAATCTTTGAAAGGCTCGCGGCATTGCAGGCACCACAGGCAAAGAGCGTCAACGCAAAGAAGAATAGTGTTGACAGTCAAAATTCGCTTTTTAATTCAGAAGAGTAGGCCGATTTTCGGGGAATTTTTCATGAATCCCGGCCAACCCTCAACCACGCTGGCGACCCTGCAATACGCACTCAAGCGCGGTATCGAGGCGGTCTACCAACTCGAAGAGAGCGAACTGATGGCCGAGCCGTTGCCCAGCCGCGACAACCGCCAGTCCATTCTCCTCTATGAGTCCGCGGAAGGTGGCGCCGGTGTCCTCACCCGCCTGGCGACCGAGCCGACGGCCCTGGCCCGGGTCGCCGAGGAAGCGCTGCGCATCATGCACTTCAAGCGGCCCGCCGATGGCTTCTGGAAACACGAAGGCCTGGAACAGGAACTCGATGAGCAGGGCAATCCGCCGTGTGAAGCCGGCTGCTACAAATGCCTGCTGTCCTATTACAACCAGCCGGACCATACGGTCATCGACCGGCAGGATATCGAGAACGACGGCAAGGCCCTCGACGTTCTGTTCCGCCTGACCCGGGGCCAGGGAAAAACCGGCAGCTTTGGCCGTTCCCCCGAGCAGCAGGCTGGTGAGCTCGCCCGAATTTCAGGAAGCAGTCTCGAGCAAGCCTGGCTGGCCTACGTTGATACGCACGGTTATCGCCGTCCGGACCGGGGTCAGGAGAGCATCCCTCACTGCAATACCTGCGCGGATTTCATCTACGCGGACTGGAAGACGGTCATCTACATCGACGGCCCCCACCACGAACGGCCCGAACAGCAGGAGGTGGACAGGGCAATCTCCCGCCGGCTCGAAGATTCTGGCTTTCTTGTGGTGCGCTTCCCCAAGGAACAGAGCCGCTGGGAAGAGATATTCAGGGCTCACGCCGACCTTTTTGGTGCAGGAATCAAGAGTTAAGAAGAACCGATGAATACAAGAGTGAGTTTTCAGCCGGGCAGCCTCGTTTCTGCCCGTGGTCGCGAGTGGATTGTCCTGCCGCAGTCCGACCAGGACACGCTGCATCTGCGCCCGCTCGGTGCGGCCGAGGACGATGCGACCCTGATTTACCTGCCCATCGAGCCGCATCCGGTTGGTCCCGCGAGTTTTGCATGGCCGACCGTCGCCCAGGCCTCCAACCATGCGGCCGGGCAACTGTTGCGGGATGCGCTGCAGCTCAAGCTGCGGACCGGTGCCGGGCCGTTCCGCAGCTTTGGCAATATCGCCGTCGAGCCACGTGCCTACCAGCTCGTGCCCTTGCTGATGGCGCTCAAGCAGGAAGTCGTGCGCCTGCTGATTGCCGACGATGTCGGTATCGGCAAGACCATCGAGGCGGCGCTCATCGTGCGCGAGCTCCTTGACCGCGGTGAAATCTCCCGGCTGACGGTCTTGTGCCCGCCACACCTGTGCGAACAATGGCAGCGGGAGCTGAAGGAGCGCTTCCATATTCACGCAGTGGTGGTGCGCAGCACGACGGCCGGCCGCCTGGAGCGCGGATTGCCGGCCAACCAGTCGGTCTTCGAGGCCTACCCATTCACTGTCGTCAGCCTTGACTACATCAAGTCCGACCGGCGCCGCGACGAGTTCCAGCGGGCCTGCCCGGAATGTGTGATTGTCGACGAGGCCCACACCTGTACCTTCAGTGGTCAGGGTCGTCAGCAGCGCTACGCGCTGCTCAAGGGGCTGGCCCAGGACCCGGAGCGCCACCTGATTCTGCTGACGGCGACACCGCATTCCGGTGACGAGGAAGCCTTTTACAACCTGCTGGGGCTGCTAAACCCCGAATTCCGCGAGTTGATGAATCTTGGACCCGATGCCCGCAGACCACTGCGGGAAGAGCTTGCCCGCCACTTCGTCCAGCGCCGCCGTCCTGATATCGACGAATGGCAGGATGGCCAGGTCTTTCCGGAGCGCTTCACCAGTGAAATCACCTACCAGCTGACCGGCCAATGGGGCCGCCTCTTCGATGAAGTGCTTTCCTATGCGCGAAGCCTGGTGGAACGGGCCGAAGGGGAGGGGGCACTGCGCCAGCGCATGAGCTGGTGGGCGGCGCTGGCCCTGTTGCGCTGCATATCCTCATCGCCGGCCGCCGCCGTCAATGCGCTGCGCACCCGGCTCGAGGGCGGCTCGCTGTCCAGCCCGGAGGACGACACCCTCAGTCTCGAGGAAGCCGAGGTCCAGGGCCGGGAGCGGGTGCTCGACGGCAGCGAAGACGACCTCACCACGCAGGACGTCGAGCCGGCGGCCTGTACCGAGGACAGCCTGCTGCTGACGGAGCTCGTCGCCAAGGCGGAAAAGCTCGCCGGTCCGGGTCAGGACCCCAAGCTCAAGCGCCTGATGGACCATCTCAAGGAACTCACCGCAGCTGGATTCCAGCCGGTGGTGTTCTGCCGCTATATCGCGACCGCGCACTACGTCGCTGAAAACCTGCGCAAGGAATTCAGGAACCACGAGGTCAAGGCAGTCACCGGCGAGTTCGCGGCATCCGAGCGCGAAGCCGCCGTTGAAGCCATGGGCGAAAGTGACAACCGCATTCTGGTGGCGACCGACTGCCTGTCCGAAGGCATCAACCTCCAGAATCTTTTCACAGCGGTGGCTCACTATGACCTCTCCTGGAACCCCACGCGTCACGAGCAACGCGAAGGCCGGGTCGACCGTTTTGGTCAAAAAGCCCGCGAAGTCAGGACCACCATGCTGTACGGACAGGACAATCCGGTCGATGGTGCGGTGCTGCACGTCATCCTGCGCAAGGCCGAGAGCATCCGCAAGGAACTCGGCGTGCTCGTCCCGATGCCGGACAATGAAGGCAAGCTAACCCAGGCCCTGGTTGGCGCGGTTCTTCTGCGTAAAGGCAACACGGTGCGGACCTCCACGCAGCAGGCACTGGATTTTGGGCAGCCGGAGCACGATATAGAGACCGCTTGGCAGTCGGCGCGAGAGAGAGCGTCGAAGAACCGTACCCTGTTCGCCCAGCGCGCCCTGAAGCCCGAGAATGTCCTGCCGGAATGGCAAAAGACCCTGGCCGTGCTTGGCGGCGAGGATGACGTGGCGCGCTTCGTGCGCCGGGCCGCCACCAAGCTCGGGGCGCCACTGGAGGCGACGACCGGAAGGTATTCGGGACACTGGAAGCTGCATGCCGGCAGCCTGCCCTCTGCGGTGCGGGACCGCCTTGAAGGGGAAGGGCTGACCGGGACGCTCCGAATCGACTTTCACCAGCCACCAGCGCCCGGCTCCCTGTTCATCCATCGCACCCATCCGCTGGTCAGCTGCCTGGCCGACCACCTGCTGGAACAGGCGCTCGACGACGAAAGACTTGATGCCGGCACTGAGACCGGCAGCGTGGCCCGGGCCGGGGCCATCTTTACCGGGGCAGTGACGATACGCACCACGATACTGCTCGTCCGCCTGCGCCATCAGCTCACCGTCACCCATCGCCAGCGCTCCCGCCTGCTGCTATGCGAGGAAACGGTGACGGTCGCACTCGAAGGTTCGCAAGCTGACCGTCTGGTCGATGACGAAGCAGCCCGCCAGCTGATGGAGGCCGAACCTGCACAGAACATGCCGACGCCCCTGCGCGACCGCCATCTTCAGCAATCGCTGGACCTCCTGCCGAACTTGCGTTCGGCGCTGGAGGAACTGGCAAGGAAGCGCGCGCAGACGCTCCTCGAAGACCATCGACGCGTCCGCGAAGCCTCCAGGGCGGGCGGCGAGTACCGCGTAACGCCCAGCCTGCCGGTGGATGTCATGGGCGTGTTTGTTCTCGTCCCCGCTTGATGGCTGAACAAGAAAAAAAGGACTGACAAAAATGGCCCGCCGTTCCTCCAATGAACTTGCCTTTACCGCGCTCGCCATCGAGGGCGGGTTACTGGCGCCGGATTTTCTGAACAAGATTGCCCACCTCGATGCGTCGGAGCAGGCCGAGACCGATTACGACACGCCGCGGGGGCTCAAGCTCCGCGACGAGATTGGCCGCTACTGGAAAATCGCCCAGAACCTCTGGCAGAATTTTGATGCGAAGCGGGCCCGGAGCGACCTCACCAGCCAGAAGGTCACCGTCGGCGAGTTCCTCGAACCCTTCTGCCGCCAGGTACTGGGGTTTAACGACATCAGGCGGGTCGGCCAGATAACGCGTGGCGACCGTGTGTTTCCGATTGGCTACGCGGCGGGCAGCGGCCGGGTCCCGCTGGTTTTTGCGGCCCATGACCAGTCACTCGACAAGCCAGGCAGTCACCACGGCGACGGAACCCGCCGCCGCTCGCCGTTTCTCCTGACCCAGGAATACCTGAACGCGACGGATGAAGCGCTGTGGGCCGTGGTCAGCAACGGACTGAAGTTCCGGGTCCTGCGCGACAACCCCAGCCTCACCCGGCCGGCTTACGTCGAAGCCGACCTTGAAGCCATCTTCAGCGAAGGCTTGTACCCGGATTTCGCAGCCCTCTGGCTGCTTGCCCACGGTAGTCGTTTTGGCAAGGTCGATGCGGAACCGGCCGACTGTCCGCTGGAACGCTGGCGCAATACTGCCCAGGAAGACGGCATCCGCGCCCGTGACCGGTTGCGGGTCGGTGTCACCGAGGCACTGCGCTCCCTGGGCACAGGCTTTCTGGCCCACTCGTCCAATTCGGCCTTGCGTAGCCGCATCGAGGCGGGGGAGCTCAGCACCCAGGCCTACTTCGAACAACTCTTGCGCCTTGTCTATCGCTTCATCTTCCTCGCCACCATCGAGGACCGCGAACTGGCATTCGCACCGGACGCCACACCTGAAGCCAAATCCCGCTACCTGGCCGGCTACAGTCTGGCGCACCTGCGCAAACTGGCGGCGCGCCGCCGCAGTTACGACCGCCACAGCGACCTCTGGCAGGCGCTGACCATCACCTTTGCCGGCCTCGGTCAGGGGCAGGCCGCCCTCGGCTTGCCGGCCCTGGGTGGCCTGTTCCATACCGAACAATGCCCCGACCTCGACAGCGCCCATCTGGAAAACCAGGCGTTGTTGTCTGCCCTGTTCAGTCTCTGTTTCTTCCGCGAAGGAGCCGCGCTCTCCCGCGTCAACTACCGCGACATGGACTCTGAAGAACTGGGCAGCGTCTATGAGAGCCTGCTGGAATTGGTGCCAAATCTGACGTCGACCGCAGCAGTCCGTAAATTCGGCTTCATCGGTGACGAGGAGGAGGGCAGCACCAAGGGCAACGCCCGCAAGCTCACCGGCTCGTACTACACGCCGGACAGTCTGGTGCAGGAGCTCATCAAGAGCGCAATCGACCCGGTCATCGCACAGACACTGGCCGCCAACCCCGGGGAACCCGTCAAAGCGCTGCTCGACCTCACCGTTTGCGACCCTGCCTGTGGTTCCGGGCATTTCCTGCTCGCTGCAGCCCGTCGCATCGCCGAGGAAGTTGCTCAACTTTCCGCGCCCGACGGCAATCCTCTGCCTGCCGATTACCGCCATGCACTGCGCGACGTGGTTGCACGCTGCATCTACGGGGTCGACAGAAACCCGATGGCGGTCGAGCTGGCCCGTACCGCGCTATGGCTCGAAGCCTATACCCCCGACCGGCCGCTTACCTTCCTCGACCACCACTTGCGCTGCGGCGACGCGCTGCTCGGGGTTCTCGACCCCGCCATCCTCGAAAACGGCATCCCGGACAAAGCCTTCAACGCACTCTCCGGCGATGACAAGGCGGTGGTCGCCGCCATCAAGAAAACGAATCGCGACGCCCTCAAGGCCATTGCCCGCGCCGACCATCAGTCCCGCCACATGCTGAGCCTGGGGCTCCGCGTGGAGGGCGGTAACGCCAACCTGGAATCGCTGCCTGACGACACCTTGGCGGCACTGGACGCCAAGCGCACCGCCTTTGCGGAATCCGAGTCGCGTATCGCGGCATCCCGTGCACGCCTGGCAGCCGACATTTTTGTTGCAGCCTTCGTGCTGCCCAAGACCCCGGAGAACGCGACGACGGTTCCAACCAGCCAGGACCTCTGGTTGGTTTTGAACGGCGACGCGCCACGGCAGGGCGTCGCCGAGCTTGCCAGCCAGGCTGCCAAGACTGCTCAGGCCTTCCACTGGTGGCAGGCCTTTCCGCAGGTGCAGGCCAAGGGGGGGTTCGATGTCCTGCTGGGCAATCCGCCGTGGGAGCGCATCAAGCTGCAGGAGGAAGAGTTTTTTGCCAGCCGCAGCCCGCTGGTTGCCGAGGCTCAGCACAAGGCGGAACGTGGCCGGCGCATCGGATTGTTGGCCGAGGGAATGCTGTTGCACACCCTCTACCCGGAAGTCGAGGCAGCACAAGGGCTGGCCCCGCCCAACCGGGCAGAGCAGGCGCTCTATGGCGACTTTCTCAGAGCACGCCGCATTGCCGAGGCGGCCAGTCTCTACGCCCATGATGCCGGTCGCTATCCGCTGACTGGCGTCGGTGATGTGAATACCTATGCGCTGTTCGCTGAGTCTTTTTCGCAACTGGTCAGCGAAGGAGGGCGGGCGGGCTTCATCGTGCCTTCAGGTTTAGGCACAGACGATTCTACGAAGCGCTACTTTCAGCACCTCGTAGCAACAAGGATGCTTTCTTTCTTCTGGCGGTGTCCCGCCGAGTGGTGTAAGAGCTGAAGGTGTTGGGTTTGCCGTGGG
>ERZ761603.597-NODE-597-length-29687-cov-14.964599_pt1 | contig 29687 bp, 23 predicted proteins | sample MGYA00511879_ERZ761603 | MGnify/ENA primary metagenome ERZ761603 (study PRJEB28899, sample SAMN02850040) | bioreactor sludge metagenome | biome: EBPR Sludge; feature: EBPR Bioreactor; material: flocular biomat | place: Australia: Thorneside Wastwater Treatment... | reverse complement strand
TCAGCATGTGGCTGCTGAATACAGCCCTTCAAAACCGCATTCCTTTCAATAAGCCGCACGGAGTGGCCATCAGTAAAATAAATCCCAACGGTTTTGAGGTAAAAGTGCCTTACAAGCGTAAAAATCTGAATCATATCAAAGGTATTCATGCCACACGCCCCGGACCATCGACTGCCTACCGACACCGATGACGGCATGCTTCTCATCATCAGCGGGCCCAGCGGTGTGGGAAAAACCACTATCACCCGCGGCGTTGAACGCACGATTCCAGATGCTGTCTTCAGCGTCTCGGCCACCACCCGGGCAAAGACCGAGGCAGACGTGGAGGGCGTCGATTACCACTTCGTGAGCGATGAGGAGTTCGAGCGCATGCGCCGCGGCGGCGAGTTCCTCGAATCCGCGGGTGTGTACGGCAAGAAGTACGGCACCCCCCGCGCCTGGGTGCTCGAGCAACTGAAGCGCGGCCGCCTGGTCATTCTCGAGATCGATGTCGAAGGCGCCAAGCAGGTCAAGGCCGGGATCCCCGGCGCGTTCGCCATGTTCATCCTGCCCCCCAGCGAGGAGGATGTCCTCGCTCGTCTGCGTGCCCGCAAGCGCGAGAGCGAGGAGCAGATCCAGCAGCGCTTCGGCCACGCAAAGCGCGAGATCGAGGCCGCCCGCGCGTGCGGCGTGTACGACACATTCATCATTAACGATGAACGCCAACGCGCCATCGACGAGGCCGTGGCGAGAGTGAATGAAGCTCGACAGGCCCGGCGTTGCGTATGAACCTGGGTTCACTCTCACACCGAAGCCGCGTTTGCCGTGGCAGACATCAACTCGGAATGGCGGTCTGGCACACTGCCTGCGGTGGGCACCGTTCGGTTCACAATGACCACAGTGAGGTCGTCGGGCTGGGGTGATCCTGCCGAGTACTCAACGACATCGGCGTGCAACAGACTGATGAACTCTTTCGGCGGGAGATGCGAGTGCGCAGCGACAAATCTCTGCAACCGGTCGATTCCGTACTGCCGGCCCGTGGGATCGGACCACTCGAAGAATCCATCGATGGCGAGCACCAACGTGTCCACGGCTCGAAGCGGACAAGGCGGGGGAGACTCGAACGTGATATTGGTCGATATGCCGAGCGGCAGGTCATCGGCGGCCCAAGCTTCAACGAGCTGATCCGCCGCGTGGTAGAAGAACATCGGGGCCTGCCCGGCGGACAACAGGAATCTACATTGAAATGAGCCGCACGAGGTGCTCCTGCAGCACGGAAGTCAGAATGAACTCCGTGTTCATATTCATCCAGCACCGAACGCGAAGTCCGCATCGCTTCAACTTACGATGATCAGGCATTGAACCATGGAGTGTTCCGCAACAAGCGATACAAACTCCCGGAAGCCCGTTGGGTGACATCGGCACGAAGGCCTTTGCGGAGGCTATTCAACGACGTCCAGCCGGAGTGTTCAGGCCATACTCGGCTGCTTTTTACTGGTCCTCACACGCCACGGGCCTGGTGCAATCGGCGGTACGGCAACGTACTCCGCTAATGTAAACCTGACCGGCGGCTATAATGAAAATCAACCGAAATATAAACAGCGGGTTGAAGAAGTTTTGGGTAGGTTAGATAGCCTGTAGTTGAATCCGACTTCGGTGAGAGTTCCGCTTATTTGTGCCGGCATTCACAGCATGGAACTCCTAAAGCGAGTAGACCGTCATCGAATGTAATTCATGCGTCGCGTACTTGAAGTATCCGCAATCGCTGAGGCTTTGACCGGACTGGCCTTGGTGTTGAGCCCGCAGCTTGTGACCGGGCTTCTGCTCGGAGCGACAGTCGAAGGCACGGGCATCATCGTGTGTCGTATCGCTGGTTTCGCGCTCTTAGGTTTCGGGCTGGCGTGCTGGCCCGGCGCAGCGGCCAAGCCCGCGCAACTGGGCATGCTGGTGTACAGCCTTGCGGCGACGATCTACCTCTCGCTCCTGGGCCTCGGCGGCGATGCGAAAGGACTCCTGCTCTGGCCTGCGGTTGCGGCGCACGCGATCATGACCTTGCTGCTGGTGTACGGGTGGTCCGGAGCGAAAACGCCCTCCTGAACAATCACACACGAAAGTACTTCCACCTATGAATACAAGGCGCCACCTGCTCACGCTCACGCTCCTCGTAACCGCGCTGCTTTTTATCTGCCCGGCGGTGGCATCGGCCCAGCAGACCACCGGAACACCCGGTTCACCGGACGCAACCACCACCACGGACGGCAAGCACCTCCCCCCCCCCAATCCACCATTCGGTGGCGTGATCAAACTGAAGGCCACCGATTCAACCCCGTGGTGGGCGCCGCGAGTCGTGCCGCCCAAAGGCGCGCCCAACGTGCTGCTCATCATGACAGACGACTGCGGCTTCGGCGCGCCGGAGACGTTCGGAGGTGTCATCCCCACCCCGGCGCTGGACCGCGTCGCGAGAGCAGGCCTTCGTTACACGAACTTCCATTCCACTTCGCTCTGCTCTCCGACGAGGGCGGCCCTGATCACCGGGCGGAATCACCACGTGGCCGGCTTCGGCGTGGTGGGTGAGATCATCACCGGGTTTCCGGGGTACGACTCGATCATACTGAAAGCCAACGGCACCATCGGAAACATTCTGAAGGACAACGGTTACGCGACTTCCTGGTTCGGTAAGAATCACAACACTCCATCCTATCAGGCTACCGCCGCGGGGCCATTCGACCAATGGCCAGTAGGCATGGGCTTTGAGTATTTCTATGGGTTTGTCGGGGGCGACGCCAGCCAATGGCAGCCGAACCTGTTCCGTAATACGACGCCTATCTATCCCTTCGAGGGCAAGGAGCCTGGCACCTGGAACCTGACGACCGAGATGGCCAACGAGGCGATCCAGTACATGCGGAACATCAAGGCGGTCGCGCCCGAAAAACCGTTCCTGGTGTACTACGTCCCCGGCGGCACCCATGCACCGCACCACCCGACCGAGGAATGGATCCAGAAGATCAGCGCCATGAAACTCTTCGATGGCGGCTGGAATAAACTCCGCGAAACTATTTTCGCCAACCAGAAGCGGCTCGGGATCTTACCGGAGAACGCGCAACTCACTGATTGGCCCGACACACTGCCTTCGTGGAACTCGCTGGGCGAGGCGGAAAAGAAACTCTTCGTCCGGCAGATGAACGTGTACGCGGCGTACCTCGCCTACACCGACCACGAAATCGGCCGTGTCATCCAGGCTGTCGAGGACCTTGGCGAACTTGACAACACGCTGATCATCTACATCAGCGGCGACAACGGCGCGAGCGCTGAAGGGATGCTCCACGGCACGCCCAACGAGTTCACTACTTTCAACGGTGTAGCAGTACCCATTGCAGCGCAGTACCTCTGGTATCCCTTCTGGGGATCGGAGAAGACGTTTCCGCACCACGCCGCGCCCTGGGCGTGGGCGATGAGCACGCCGTTCAAGTGGGTGAAGCAGGTGGCATCGCACTTTGGCGGCACCAAACAAGGCGTGGCCATGTCGTGGCCTGGACACATCACCGATGTGGGCGGGATTCGCGACCAGTTCCACCACATGATCGACATCGCACCCACGATCCTCGATGCGGCAGGCATCCAACAGCCCGAGACGATCAACGGCACAGCCCAGCGCCCCATGGACGGTGTCAGCATGGTGTACACCTGGGGCAAATCCGGCGCTGAGACCCCCTCGACCCGAACAACGCAATACTTCGAGATGCTGGGCAACCGCGCCATTTATCACGAAGGGTGGGTGGCCTGCACGACCCCGGCGACGCTCCCGTGGGAACTCAGCTCCAAGCCCGCGCCCGATGTGATCACCGGGTACATGTGGGAACTCTACCACGTGGAAGTCGATCCCACACAGTCTGATGACCTCGCGGCCAAAGAACCGGCCAAACTGAAGCAGATGCAGGATATTTTCTACGCCGAAGCCGAGAAGCACGATGTGCTCCCGCTCGATAACCGGACGTTGGCACGGTGGAACGCTCCGAAACCGAGCCTCACTGCAGGCCGGACGGAGTTCGTGTACACCGCGCCGGTAAGCGGGATTCCCAAGAGCGGCGCTCCGAACACGCTGAACAGGCCCTATACCATCACCGCCGAGGTCACGATCCCCAAGGGCGGCGCGGAAGGGATGATCGTTACCGAGGGCGGCCGCTTCGGCGGCTACGGTCTGTTTTTCAGCCCCGCCTTCCATTGGTGGGGCGAGACGGCCTTCTTCCGGGTGCTGGGGTGGGCGGTGCTGGTACTCGGCTTGCTGCTGCTGTGGCGAGGTCAGAGCAAGAAATGGACCGGCTTCAAACTGAGGTTCAGTCAACTCATGGTCGGCTCCGCCGCTCTGCTGCTGATCGCTGTGTTCGCCACCAGCGTGATGAACATCGGGCGTGGCAAGCCGGTATTCCTTTACAACCTGCTCAATCTCAAACGCACGGTCTGGTCCGGGCCAGCGCTCGGCGAGGGCAAGCACACCATCGTGTTCGAGTACAAGCCCGATGAACCGGGCCTGGGCAAGAGCGGCAAAGGCGTGCTTTGGGTGAATGGCACGGAAGTGGCCCGGAACTCCATGAAGCACGGAACCCCGATCACCTACCCGGAGGATGAGAGCTTTGACGTCGGCAGCGATACGCGTACAGGCATCGCGATGCTGGAGTACCGCTACAGTGTTCCGTTCAAGTTCACCGGTGAGATCAACAGGGTCGCCTTCAATATCGAACCGATGCAATCGGAATCTGATCCCTCGGCGGAAGTGCCGCCTATCGCCGCACCGGAGCCTGATCCAATAGATACAGCGAAGCGATAAGGGGGGCAAGGGAGCGTGTCATAACATCGACAATAACTCAGTCCGCCATCCATATTGATGCGTCGCCAAGAACTTCCTTGTAGTCCCCACAATCCACTTGGACCCGCTGATCATCGCATGCTTCGTGATCATCCTGCTTCGTGACTCGGCCGGTCCTGAGCTGATGTCCCACCTGTTGCAGCACGATACCCGTCTGCAACGCCAACCCCGCCTCGGCATGTATTCCGCGGCTCTCCGCGAGATTTTTTCGCATCGTGTAAGCCTGCATTCACAGTCTGAACGCGTCTCTCGAACGCCACGAGGTAACACCCCCCTTGTTGGAGAGAAATGCCGCGAACGGGTGAAGTGTTACGCACCAGATCCTCTGATCCGACGAGTCGCAATCTCGATCGTCACATCACACGCAACTCATGCCTCGCCGCCTGCGACATAGTGTGCCCATCAATCCCAACCCAACTAATGCACCCGCCGGTGCCGGCAGCACATTCACAGTCGCCATGATGTGCCCAGAGTTGTCAGCATAGTGGCCGGGATTACTCGTTGGATTCCCAAAGTCCAGCGCATCGACAAACCCGAGGAACAAGCGTGTTGCGCCGAACGGGATGTAAAAACGCTGCTCCGTATCAGAGGCATCACGCCCATCACCCATGAAGAACGACTGCGCGATGAGTGGCGAAAACTCAACTTGACTGTTTGCATTCGTCACATTCAGCCGCGGCGGTGCAGGATTACTCGCGCTTGACGGACCTAGAAACACGCCTGTCAAAAAGAGAGTGCGATTATCGTGGATCAGCCCTGAAATCCCGCCCCACGACAGAACATCGGTCGTTCCACTCGCGGACGTCCCGCCATCAGCCCCGTGCAAAGGAAATACAGCCCCAGCGCTCACCTGTCCAGTCACGGAGGAAAGCCAAACATAACCTCCAGGAACATATGCGACCGGAACCATGATCGGCAATACTCCCCCGCCACCGCCACCCGGAGCAGGAGGCACCGCATATCCCGCGCCGAAGATATTACATCGCGCCTGAACCTGAACGATGGTCGCGTGTGCTACACCGGTGCAGGCATAAAACGCCAGAATATACATTGACTTCATTTCTTGTCTCCTCTTCCTTATCCGTCCATCGGATCTCGCTGAACACCAATATTTTACTATTGGATCCTTTGGTATTCTATTACGCTCGCACACTCTCGTCCAGGATTCACACGGATCGAATTTTCATGCTGATTCTGCCTGCCACATCCCATGTGGTACCGAGTGTCTCCTGGGCAAACGTAGATGCCCCCTTCGCAGCACGTGTGGATCATCTGCTCCTCGCCCATACGCCAGAAGAAATAACCATCCTGCGGATCCTCGAAGCAAAGTACCCGCGAGAATGTGGAAGTACGGAAAGTCCTTGTAGAGCTACTTCGAATTCGGCTACTTCGATCGATACCGCTTGTGCGGCCATGCTTGGAGCCCTTCGGACCCTGTAGGGTGTGCGGAGGAATCGTGCAAAATCGGCGGCATAGGTTGACTTTCTTATACACCGCGATTGCCGGTAATTTCAATGGCCCCGGTGGGACTCGAACCCACACTCCCCTTTCGGAGAAGCGGATTTTAAGTCCGCTGCGTCTGCCGTTCCGCCACGGGGCCTCGTGTTGTCCGAGTTTATGGTGGGCCGCCGGATGCGGGAGCGTTCGGGTCGATCCTCGCTTCCATCCACGCGAGGATCTTGTCCTGCGTCCATGCGTGGAAGGGGTTGCTGCGCAGCCGCATCAGGAGTCCTTCGGAGATCGCCAGCACGCCGTGCTCACCCCGTGCGTGCAGACGCCCGAGCGGCAAGAGCGGCGAGTCGCCCTCGCTCCCGTAGACCGGATCATCCGGCGCGATCGACAGCGCGACATGCGAGAGCGAGAAGACATCTCGCGGCCACGACATCGTCAATGCCTCTTCACTCCGCACGGCCCCCCGTCGCGATTTGGCGATCAGCCCCGGTGTGCCGGGTTCGCCGCCGGTCACCAGCGTCAGGCTATACGGCATGCCCTCCTTCGACAGGCTCGCCGCCAGGTCCGCCCCGTAGTCGCGCTTCAGCAGTCCCTCCAGCCTCGATGCCCGGTTGATATCGAACAGGATCAGTTCGCCCCCGCCGGGAGGCAACTTCGCCATCAGTTCATCGACCAGCGCCCCGACCACCACCGTGGAGTCCGCCGCGGACTGCACCGCGAGGATGGTCGGAAGTTCACCCATCCGGCCCGCCGCGGCCAGCGCATCGAGCCGTGCCCGTAGTATCTGGGTGAGGCGATACCCCTGCAGACTCGCATTGATCGGCCATGAACTGTACTTGAACGGGTCGATCTCGGGCTGCACGGCGGACCAGGCGAGCTTCGGCTCTCCGCTGAACGGCGTCACCGCGGGGTACAACTCCGTCAGACCCGCGAGCGGCGTGATACCGATCATCGGCGAGATCAGCACCAGGCCGACGGGACAGGGGCGGCTCGGATCCCCCACCGTCTCAGCGGCGTACTGAACACTGAGCGCACCGCCGTTGGAGTACCCGACCATGAGCAGCGGCGTCCGAGGAGGCACACGCTCGGCCAGGCCTCGCATCGCGACACGCACCGCGGCGGACCAATCTTCGCAAGTCGCTCGCGCCAAGGCCGCGGGGCAGGTGCCGTGCCCGGGCACGCGCAGACCGATCACCGTCACGCCCCGGGCGTGCAGCGCCAGCGCGAGGGAACGCAACGAATAGGGCGAATCGCTCAAGCCGTGCACGAGCAGCGCTCCCGCCCGCGGCGGATCGGCCTCGAGCACAAAGGTGCGGTTCCAGTTCCGCTCGAAGAGATGGCCCGGAAAGCAGGGTGATGCCGCCTGAAACCTGCAATACGACCCGACACGCTCAGCGGACCACGGTCCCCGGCAGAGACGATCGAGTTGGTCAAAGACCCGCTCCTCCCTCGCCAGGTACTGATCGAATGTCTCACCGCGGGCCTCATCACGGGCGCGGAACTCATCGGGCGGGCGCTGAACGTGCCACCCGTTCAGGTCGGGCAATGACCGTGCATATGCCACCCATACCCGGACCACGGTAAACGCCACGATCAACGAGATGACCGTCAAGTTCAGGACGGCGTAGAGGGCGATCCGCGTCGCTCGCGAACGAAGCCGTGATCTGGCAGGCATGGGCAAAGGTATGGACGCACGCCAATCCATGCCTTGTCTCTCGAGCGCCGCATCAATCATGTCATCCTCCCTCGTGCGGCCGCGATGCGGAGAATCGGGGCTCACCAGCTGGCGCGGCGGCGTGAGAGTGACTATTCTCGATCGACTCAGACAGCACACACCATGAAACTCACGGTCCTGAAAGAAACGGCGGACGGTGAACGACGCATCGCCCTTGCGCCCGAATCGGTCAAGAAACTCACCGCCTCCGGTTACGCCATCACCATCGAGCAGGGCGCGGGTGAGCGGGCCTTTTTCACCGATGAGGCCTTTACCGCGTCGGGAGCGACCGTTGCGCCGGATGCAGCCTCGGCCCTCGCGGGCGCGGGCATCGTGCTCCGGCTTGGCGCCCCGACGGAATTAGAAGCCGCGGCCCTGAGTCGGGGTCAGGTGCTCATCGGGTCGCTCATGCCCACCCGCCATCCGCGCCTCATGCGGGCGCTCGCGAAGCACGGCATCACCGCGATCTCGACCGACGCGATCCCCCGCACCACCAAGGCCCAGTCGATGGACACGCTCAGTTCGATGGCGAACATCGCCGGCTACCGCGGTGCGCTCATCGCCGCGATGGCGTTGCCGACGTACTGCCCCATGTTCATGACCGCGGCGGGAACCATCTTCCCCGCGAAGTTCTTTGTGATCGGCGCGGGCGTGGCGGGCCTGCAGGCCATCGCCACGGCTCGCCGCCTGGGGGCGCAGGTCTTCGCCACCGATGTCCGTCCCGAGGTCAAGGAACAGATCGAGAGCGTGGGGGCCAAGTACGTCGGCATCGAGCTCGTCCAAAGCGCCGCCGCTGGGGGCGGCTACGCCGCGGCACTCTCCGCCGAGGACACCGCCCGGCAGCGAGCGTTGCTGGCCGAACAGTGCACCAAGTCCGACGCGGTCATCACCACCGCGCTGATCGGGGGCATCACCGCGCCCCGGCTCATCTCCGCCGAGATGGTGCGCTCGATGAAGCCCGGCTCGGTGATCGTGGACCTGGGGGCTGAAGGGGGCGGCAACTGCGAACTCTCTCGCCCGGGAGAGAGCATCACCGCGCACGGCGTGACCATCGCCGCACCGTTGAACCTTCCCTCCACCATGCCCGCCGATGCCAGCCGTCTCTGGTCGAGGAACATGACCAACCTGCTCCTCGCGTACTCCAAAGGGAGCGGGTTCGTGCTCGACCTGAAGGATGAGATTCTCTCCGCCGCGACCATTACGCACGAGGGCGAGGTTCGCCACGCCCGCACAAAGGACGCACTCGCCGCGGCGTCAACCTGATCCCGCTTACGCCGTACCCAACGGAGCCGTTCAATGCCGGATACGTCCCACCACCTGTCGAACCTGTGGCTCGCCGCGGCCCCCTCGGGCGGGCTTGACCTCGTGTCGATGCTGTTCGTCTTCATGCTCTCGACGTTCATCGGCATCGGCGTGATCCGGCGCGTCTCGCGCTTGCTGCACACGCCCCTCATGTCGCTGACCAACGCGATCTCGGCGATCGCCGTGATCGGGGCGATCATCATCGCGGGGGGCGAGTCGTACCCGCCGTGGGTGCGGCTCATGGGCAGCATCGCCCTCTTCGCTTCGATGACCAACATCATCAGCGGCTTCATGATCACCGACCGGATGCTGCGGATGTTCCGCGCCGGGCCGGGCGGTGCCGGGGGCACCGGGGGGCCGCAGAAGTGAACGGCCCCCACCCCCTCGCCGCGGCGTGGTCGCTGCCCGGCATCACCACCATCATCGAACTGGCCTACCTCCTCGCGGCGGGCCTGTTCATCATGTCGCTGCACTGGATGGGGGATCCGAAGACCGCACGGCGGGGCGTTTATGCCGGCGTCTTCGCCATGACCCTGGCCGTGCTTTTCACCTGGGCGCGGCCGGAGGTCAACCGCCACCTGTGGATTCTGATTCCCATCGCGCTGGCGATCGGCCCCGGGTTGTGGCTGGCCAACGTGCCTCTGACCGCTGTGCCGCAGCGAACGGCCCTGTCGCACGCCTTCGGAGGTCTGGCCGCGGGGCTGGTCGGAACGGCCAAGTTCCTCTACTGGTATCACACCGAGCCGGACATGCTCAGCGCGTTCCGCGTCGGCGCGATCGTGCTCGAAGTCCTGCTGGGCTACCTCACGTTCACCGGCTCGATCATCGCCGCGGCGAAACTGCAGGAAGTGAAGTGGCTCCCCCAGCGGCCCTGGGTCTACCGGGGTCAGCATATCGTGAACATCGCGGCGTTCGGCGCGGCGGTCATCATCGGAGCCATTCTGATCGTCTCCCCCACGGCGGCCGCAGCGCCGTACCTCTTGGCGGCGCTGGTCTTATTAGCACTCAACTTCGGCTGGATGCTGGTCATGCCCATCGGTGGGGCCGACATGCCCACGGTCATCGCCATTCTCAACGCCTACGCGGGCCTCGCGGCGGTGGCGATGGGGTTTGTGCTCGACAACACCCTGCTCATCACCGCCGGCGCCCTCGACGGATCCAGCGGGTTGATCCTCTCGATCATCATGTGCAAGGCCATGAACCGATCCTTCTCGAACGTTCTTTTCGGGGCCTTCGGGCAGGTACAGCAGAAAGCCGCCGCCGGTGAGCAGAAGGTCTACAAGCCCGAGACCCCGGAGGACGCCGCGGCGGTGATGGCCCAGGCCTCGCTGGTTGTCATTGTCCCGGGCTACGGCATGGCGGTGGCCCAGGCGCAGCACAAGGTGCGCGAGTTGTACGACCAGTTGCGCAAGCGAGGCGTGACGGTGAAGTTCGCCATCCACCCCGTGGCGGGGCGGATGCCCGGGCACATGAACGTCCTGCTCGCCGAGGCCGAGATCCCCTACACCGATCTTGTCGAGATGGACGAGATCAACCCCGACATGCCCCAGTGCGACGCCTGCCTCGTGCTTGGGGCCAACGACGTTGTGAACCCCGCCGCGCGGAGCGATCCGTCAAGCCCGATCTACGGCATGCCCATCATCGACGCGGACAAGGCCCGTGCCGTCTACGCCGTCAAGCGGAGCAAGAACCCTGGCTTCGCGGGGATCGACAACGAACTCTATTTCCTCGACAAGACACGGATGCTCTTTGGTGATGCGAAAGCCGTGGTAGGCGAGATCACCAAGGCCCTGTCGGGAGGCAGCGGGCTTCACTGACCGGCGGCGGGCGAGAGTTGGATCACCATCACCTCGCGCGGTGCCAGTGTTTCTCGCGGCACAAACGCGCCGGCCTCCAGCCTTCCCACGGTGTCCCCGGTCAGCAGGTCTACGCCACGTCCGCCGGTGTTCGGGGGCAGGTCGAGTGCGCAGGATCCCACCGCGTCTTCCGAGAGGTTCGCCACGACCACGATCGCCGTCGACTCAAGTCGTCGCAGGAAGGCCCACACACGCTCATCGCCTGTATTGAGAATCGTCATGTCGCCTGTGCGCAGGGCGCGATGCTCGTGACGAAGACGGATGAGTTTCCGGTACCACGACCACAAACTGTCGGGCGACCGAGCCTGGTCCGCCACATTCCTGGTCGCGGCATCGGGGTTGACGGCCCGCCACGGCGACGCCGTTGTGAAACCCGCGCCGGCCTCGCCCGTCCACTGCATCGGGGTTCGGATGTCCTCATCGGGCTTCACACCCACCATCCCGATCTCTTCGCCGTAGTAGATGAACGGGAACCCTGGGCTGGTGAGCAGCAGAGCGGCTGCGAGCCGGGCCTTGTCGAAGGCGTCCCGTTGAACACGCGAGGCCCGTCTGTCCCCCCCGCCGAAGCGCGACATCACCCGGTCCTGATCGTGGTTCGAGAGGAACGTCGCGTACTGCCCCTGCGGGTACGAGGTCAAGTTCAAAGCCCACTGCGCCGCCAGGCGGTCTCGCTTGCCCGCGTTGATCGCGTCGATCGTGGCGTACGCCGTGTCGAACTCGAAGGCGGAGTCCAGTCCGCGACCCACGTACGGGGCCACTTGAGCGGTCGGGGCCCAGACCTCACCCACCGCGAACGCGTCGGGTTTCACGCCCTTGTAGAACCCGCGGAACCCGCGCAGCCACTGGTGCGTGGCTTCGGTGCTTTCCTGTTGTCGGCCCTCCTCGATCAGGTGCCGGATCGCGTCTACCCGCAGGCCGTCCACCCCCAGGCGCAACCAGTACGCCGCGGCCTCGTTGACAGCCTCCGTCACGGCCTCCTCGCGGAAGTTCAGATCCGGCATCACGCGGGAGAAAATGCCGTAGTAGTACCCGGCGGCTCCACTCGCTGGCCCTTCGGCGGGCCACGGGTGCCAAACTCGCTGGTTCCAGGGTCCTTTCCAGTCCGGAGCCTGATCAGTCCAGACAAACCAGTGGCGGGTCGGGCTGTCGGGCACCGCCGCGGCCTTGAACCAGGGGTGCTCCCACGAGCAGTGGTTGGGGATCCAGTCGATGATGACGCGGATCCCCCTCGCGTGGCATTCGGAGAGAAGCCGCTCGAAGTCCTCCATGGTGCCGTACTGCTCGTTGACCGCGCGGTAGTCGGTCACGTCGTACCCGTGGTAACTGGGGGAGGGCATGATGGGCATGAGCCACAGCCCGTTCACTCCCAGCGAATGTTCGTCGCCGCTCAGATAGCCAAGCCGATCGATCAGCCCGCGCAGGTCGCCGATTCCGTCGTTGGCGAGCGGTCCCTCACGCGAATCCGCGAAGGACCGCACGAAGACCTGGTAAAAAACCGTGTCGTTCCACCACGCGGCCAGGTCAGGCGTCATCCGCTCGACCGCCATCGGGGCTTCGGCACGCGCTTCGGGATTGATCGTCGATTGCGCCGTTGCCTCACGGACGGCGAGTATGACGAACGACAGCATGACGCAGAGGCGGAGTGTGATGACGCGGCTCCGGGTTGAAAACAACGGTCTGGTTGAGTCACCCGGCCCCGCGCCGGCACGACTTCCTATGATGGAATGTAGCGGTGAAGCGGCGCATCTGTTCGACCTTGTGCCCCATCGAAAGGAGACGCATGAATCCGGTTCCACTCGCGTGTCTTGCGATCTTCTCGCTCCCGGTTTGTGCCGCATGGCCGCCCGATCTGTCCACGAACGTGCAGTGCGGCGATGTCGTCGGGTACGCGACGTTCACGGTGACAGGTGTGTGGAACGATTCGTGCGTGCCCACCGGCCTCCGAGCCGAACGCCGAAACGACGGCACCGTCCTGCTGACCGTGCTCCACGAGTTTACGAACATCCCCATCTGCCTCCCGGTGCTCCGCCCGTACTCGGTCCGCACCGACCTCATCCTGCCCGATGGTGAGTATCCCGTGCTGGTCGCCCTCGACAGCACGGTCGTGCCCGACCGCGATCCGGTGCGCATCGGCGAGGTTCTTGTCCGCTGTCTGCCCCGTTGCATCGCCGATTTCAACCACGATGGCGGCGTGGATGGGAGCGATGTCGAAGCGTTCTTCATCGCGTGGGAAGCCGCCGACCCCGAGGCTGATGTGAACTTCGACGGGGGCGTTGACGGAGCCGATGTGCAGACTTTTTTCGAGCTTTGGCAGACGGGGGGATGTTGATCGGTCGCCTGAGCGCTCCGCGGCAGCACGCCTTCCTGATCCGGAGGAACCTCGGCGTGTCGATCGGAGTGTACGGACGCGCCACTGCCGTGTTCCCGGCGGCATTTTCTCTCGCAGGTGAATGAGTTGCCAGACGCTGCTCCCGACAACAGGACGGGGCGCGTGTACGATTGGCCCGCAATGCCCCACATCATCACCGAACCCTGCATCGCCACCAAGGACACCGCCTGCGTGCAGGTCTGCCCGGTGGACTGCATCCACCCGACCAAGAACGAACCCGACTTCGCGGGGACCGATCAGTTGTACATCGATCCCGATACCTGCATCGACTGCGCCTTGTGCGTGGATGAGTGCCCCGTCAAGGCCATCTACCAGCAGGAAGACGTGCCCGCCGAGTGGGCGAAGTACATCCAGATCAACCTCGATTACTACAAGAAGAAATAGACCCCGGTCTGGCCCGCGGTCCACCCTCCTTCGGAAAGCGGATCAATACAAGCGGCCGCCCCGCGGCGGCCGCCAGTTGTTGACCGGTCTTCAAGATCCCGCTCAGCAGCGGCCGTCCGCCCAAGCGGTGAAGAAGACTTCGACATCGGAACCATCGACGCCGCCATCGCGGTTCACATCGGCGCTGGGAACGCCCGCCTCGAAGGCGTCGTAGAAGGATGCGATATCCGCTCCGTCAAAGCCGCCATCATGGTTGAAATCGCCGATGCAGGTGTACAGGTCCGGGGCCGTGACCGTGGCCGAGACCGCGCTCGCCGAACCGACGGGACCGGCGGTGAAAAGCGACACCGTCACATCGCCTGTCGCGGGCGGCACGTTCGAGGTGAAACGGAAGTTGTACAACGTGCCCCATCGCAACGCGTTGGCGTTCTGCGCGGGTGTCACCGCGGGCGGGCGGAAGGTGATTCCGAAGGGTGTCACCGTGCCGATCCACGGGCTGTTGTCCCAGGGCTCTCCGGAATGGGACGGGATGCCTGAGAAGCCGACGTTTGATACGTTCGCCCCGGTGGGGAGCGGCACGGTAAAGGCGCCGCCGGCACGGTTGGATGTCAGATTCTGCACCGCGTACTCGTAGTTCCAGGTGCCGTTGCCGTTGTCGGTCGCCTTGCCCGCGACCCAGAAGCGTGCCACGATCGGCGGGCGACCGGGCATGGGGTTCGGCTCGGTATAGTCCATCGGGGCGAGCGCGACGGTCGGGTCGGATGCGCGCCAGGCATGGATGGCTGGCTCACGGGCCACGAACGATCCGGTGAATGACGGACCCGAGACGCCGTTGAACACCATCCGCTGGTACGAGTTGTTGTTGTTGCCGTTGCCCCACTGGGCATCGTCCTGGGTCACGTACTGGCACTCGCCGAAGTAGAGCGCCCCTGGGTTCTGGGCCGCGAGCACATCGCTCTCTCGCACCTGAATTCGGCGTGCGATCTGCCCTGACCAGCCCGGTGCGCTGAACGGGAACGGAAATACGCCCGTCGTCGGGTTCACTTGCGAACGAGGCCCGAGGTTACCCTGAGAGCCGTTGAGACCTGATCCGTACGCGTCGGAGCAGTTGGGGCCGAGTTGTGAACCACCGTTGGGCGGCGGCTGACACGTGCCGCACGTTGCGCTGTTCGTCGATGAAAACCCGTGCTTCAGCCATGACTGGCCGATCTGCTCGAACCGCCCGTCCTTGAGACGGAAGATGTTCTGCGCGATCACCGGGTGCAGGTTGTTGTCCGCCTGCCACTCCGCGGGAAAATCACCCATGTTGCACGCGTCCGTGCCGATCGCGTACGACGCGATTCCACCCACGGTGGCGTAATGGGCCACGTCCGTGAATCGAGCGATCCACACATCCGGCCCGCGGCTGGGCGGGGGCGGGGGGTCCTCGTAGGACACGGTGAGTGTGTACGGACCGCCGTCTTGCGAGCCATACGCACCGACTCGGATCAGGTATGTCTGCCCCGCTCGGGCGGCGACGCTGGTGCGGGATTGCAGGCCGCACGAATCATCGTTGCACGCCACCGCGTTGGACGCGTTTCCCGGGCAACCCGTGTGGATGGAGAGCACCGTGTCCCAAGACGCCGCTCCGCAGGTCGTCACAACAAGCAACTGGTCTGACTCGGGGGTGATGCTGAACCACTGATCTCGGCTGAGCGAGCCGACGCACGACGCGACCCCGTCATTGGTGGCGGAGTTCGTATTGCCCGCGTAGACCCCGGGGATGATCCGTGTCGCGCTGCCGCAGGCATCGGCCTGGCCCCACGCGACACCCGCGTATGACAGGAAACACGCGGCGAGGGCCGCACATCGGACTGCAGGCTTCTTCAACACAACGGACCTCCTTGAATCATCACGCACGACCCCGCATTTGCCGGCTCGACGTACACAGATGCGGCGCACAGACCGAAACATTGCACTCGAAAAAGGGCCCCCTTCGACTCAGCAGGAAGCCCCCTCCCACAACACGAAAAACTCGTACAGATCGTTCCCATCCACCCCCCCGTCCTCGCTCACATCGGCCTCCGGGTCGCCGTACTCCCACGCGCTGATGAAAGCCGTGATGTCGTCCCCGTCGACACCGCCATCGGAGTTGAAGTCGGACAGACAGAGCGGTCGAGAAATCACGTACGTCGTAAAACCGATGCGCCAACCGCCATTCAGAAACCTGGAACCCTGAAAGTACAGCGGGTGCGGGTACAGTGCCGGCCCTGTCGATGGATTGACGTACGAACCGTACAACCCCAGATTCGATCCGGTCCCGGTGAACTCGATGACGAAGGTCGCCCCCATCGGCATGAGCAGCGAGAGCGACGGGACTTCTTCGCTGAAATCCAGCGTGTGCATCTCCGGCCCGGTGAGATTCTTACGGATCGTTCGTTGCGCCAGAACGGGGCCGTTGCTCCACGCGGTGCCGGGACGGATTCGCAGCGTGATGACTCCCCCAGCCGGCCCGCCCGAAGTAAACTGGATTGATGAAAGGTTTCCAGTCAAGCCCGCGCGAACCTGTTGCTGCCACACCAGGTTGGTTCCGAGCGTGAACCATGCAGCCTTGTTGTCTGTGGGGCTTTGCTGACTACGCTGGTCGATTGTGCCCAACTGCGCACTCGCAGAGGCCGCGGCGCACCATACCGCCGCCGCACACAACACGCCCTGAACGTACCTCATCGTCAGCGCCTTCCTGTCCTGAACACGATCGAAACCCTCGGTATCCGACGCTCCATCAAGGAAAAGTCTAAGCCGGTTGCTCGCGGCGAAGCAGTTGAACTAACGTGAATTTGCTGTTCTGGAAGAGTACGTTGAATAGAGGCAATGGGTACGACAAATTGGCAAAATACCTAACATATTCCGCATATACGTCGCCAACATACAAGTACTTTGTGAAGAGCGGATTATAAATTGATAACAAGAGAATTAAATCCGTATATTATTGGTCGTATCCTATCTTGCCTTTACTTACCAGGGCTTGGGAGTTGAGTACCTCTTAGTTCGACCCGTCTGCATGTCAGTTTCGAGCGTGTCTCCCGGGAGATTACGATGAATGTGAATGTTGTTTCGGTAGTGTCGTTGATGTTGATTGGTGGCTCCACAATTGCACAACAGCCCGCAGCAGAGGCGGCGAAACACGAGTTGGTGATGGACTCGGTCGCCCGAACCAGTTCTTTGGCGCAAGACTCACCGAGCGGTTGGAAGAACGGCAAGTTCACGCTCACCGACGGCGGCCCGAACTCGATGAATATCGGGGGAGTGCTGCAGTTCCGGTACAACGGCAACTTCCGCGAGAATCAACCGGACGGGAACGAATACACCGGGGGTTTTCAGACCCAGCGCGCCCGACTGAAGCTCGACGGAACCGTGTGGGACAAGGCACTTTCGTACAACGTGATGATGGAAATGGCCTCGAGCAGCGGGGCGTTTCTCCTCGACGCCGAGGGAAGGTACACTTTCGAGAACAAGGCGTACGTGCGGTTCGGACAGTACAAGCCGCTTTTCAATCGTGAAGAACTCATCTCCGATCAGTTCCAACTCGACATCGAGCGCTCTGTCACAAACTCCGTCTTCACCATGGCACGCTCTCAGGGAATCGGGGCGGGGTGGCAGAACGAAGCGTTCCGACTCGGCGCGGATATCACGGACGGGTCGAACCAACTCAACTCACCCTGGTCCGGAGGAACCGAGGCCGACTTTGCCGTAACCGGCCGGGCCGATTGGATGATCGCGGGCAAGGACTGGAAGCGCTTCAGCGACTTCACATCGTGGCGAGGCTCCGAGTTTGCCGCGATGCTGGGCGGCGCGTTCGATTACGAGACTTACGGCGACACGGGCGGCGGTGCAACCTCCCGCGACCTCGTCAAGGCCACCGCCGATCTGTCACTCGAAGGCAACGGCTGGAACGCCTTCGCGGCGATCCTGTGGCAACAGAGCGACCCCGACAGCAGCCCGACCGCCGAGGCCATCGGCGCTGTGGCGCAGGGCGGTGTTTTCGTGGCCGACCAGGTCGAGTTGTACGCTCGGTACGACGGCGTCTTCCCCAACGAGGTCGCGGGGCCGGACAACTTCAACACCGGCACCGTGGGCATCAACTACTTTGTCACCCCGCAGAGCCACGCCTTCAGGCTCAGCGCCGACTTCATTTACTACTTCGACCCCGAGTCCGAGTGCGCGATCATCCCCGCACCCAGCACGACGCTCAACCTGTTGCAGGATGATGAAGGCGACCAGATCGCCTTCCGCCTCCAGGCCCAGGTCATTTATTGACCGATGCCGGAGCACTCCGGGGCAGCCGAAGGACCGCGATTTCCACGGCCCGTTCAGCATCGGCCAGGCCGGACTTGCTCCGGCGATCCGCATCGACTCCAGCGCGAAGAATAGTGAGCGCTCGGGCCGGATCGAGCGTGCGGGCAGCCTCGATGAATGCCTTATCCGACCCGCCGAAGAGTTTGAGTTTGTACGTCATCTGGTACGGGTTCCCCCCGGACGTGATGATCCGAGTCAACGAGTGCAGTTTTCGCGCCATGTCGTTGAGCGCCCACAGGATGAGGGTCGCCGGGGTGCGGTTCACGTCCATAAGGTGACGCACTTCGGCAAGACGCTGGGCGGCACCGCTCGACAGTAGTTTCGCCTGGATCGACCAGACCTCTTCATCGCGGCTTTTCCCGACGAACGCGGCGACCAACTCGCGGGTGATGCGGTTGTCCTCCGCCGCGGCGGTGGCGAGTTTTTCCAGCTCTGTATCGAGCCGCCCCAGATCGGCCCCGATGCGTTCCACGAGAAGGTCCGCCGCTTCCTTGTCGATCATCGCTTTGTGCCTGGGGAGGGCGTTGGCCGCGACCCACGATCTGGCCTCGGACTCGGTCGGCGACTCGCAGGATTCAAACCGCCCCACCGCCTCGATCGCCTTGCCGAGATGACCGGGGATCAGCGATCTGGCCCGGATCACCAACGTCGCGCCGTCACTGGGAGACTCCGCGTACCTTTGAAAAAGCGGTCGGGTGTCCTCCTTGATAAGCGCATCGGCCTCGTCGAGCACCACCATCTTGTGAGCAGCCATCAGACCGAAGGATCGGCACTCGTCGAGCACATCGGCGGCCTGGGCACTCTCGCCGGAGTAGTGAACAACGTCCACCTCGCCGTGCGCCTTAACGAGCAGGTCACGCAGCGTGTGGGTGCGTTCCATCCGCTTGAACGCGTCAGGCCCCACCAGCGCCACCACGCGGCACGCCGCCGTTAACTCATGCCCGCCTGCACCTCGAGTCTCTGCTTTTTCACGCCTCGCCATGCCCCAGCGTAGTCGCGGGATGGGCGCCTACGCCGCGAGACGGAGTTCACCAGCCCGGCGTCCTGATGCGATTGCCACGGCGGTCACATCGTCCGCCTGGTGGAGGCTGCCCGCCTGCTCGTCGATCAGTCGCTCGAGGTTGCCCAGCAGAACGACCGGGTCGGCGCCGCCCGCGTGAACCTCGCGGAGAACCGCCGCGGGATCCACGCCCGTGCCCCGGGCCGGCGCACCGTCAGCAAAGACACTTTCCAAGCCGTCTGTGTACAGCAGCAGTGTTTCATCGGCTTCGAGGACGGTCGCCGCCTCACAGAACTCACCATCGGCCAGCAGGCCCAGGACAGGGCCCTGCGCATCGATCTCTCTCGCGTTGGTTGGGCCTACCACCAGCGGACGAGGGTGCCCCGCGCTCGCTACCTTGAGGGCGCGTGTACGTGCGTCGAGCACTCCGTACACCGCGGTGGCGAACCACGCGCTGCCGCGGCAATGTTCGCACAGGCGACGGTTGAGCCGTGAAAGGACTTCCGCGGGTTCCAGTAATCGAACACCCCCGCCCCCCGCGGCCTCGTGCGTGGTGAGCGCGTGCGTCAGCACCATCGTCAGCAGCGCCGCGGGAACTCCGTGCCCGGCGGCATCCGCGAGCAGGAATGCCAGTCTGTCCTCACCCGCATCACGCAGGCAGCAGACATCGCCGCTCACGAAACTCACCGGCCGGCTCATCACCCCGAACGACAACCCGGGGATCTTCGGCAGCGGGCATGAGGTGAACTCCCGCTGGATGGACGCCGCGAGGTGCAGTTCCTCGTGCAGCCTGTCCATCTCATCGCGGATGCTTCTCTCGCACCGGCGGGTCAGACCCACCTCCCGTTCGAGCAGATCGACATCCGCCTGGCGAGCCAGAAGCCCGTACAGCATGGCCGCGAGCACCGGCGGCGGCGTGTCGATCGATTCAAAGAGTACTCCACCCCGCTGGAAGGACCGCCACGGCGATGGATCGGTAAGGAGCAGAATTCCCGGCAGATGAGCCGCACGGAGTGCTTCGGCGGCGATATCGATGCGCCACGGCGCATCCGTCGGCCCGAAGACCGCGATCACCGCCCCCGGATGACGCTCTCGCTCTTCGGCACGGGACAACTCCGCGAAGAAAGCCTCCCCATCGACCGCTTCGAACATCGGCGCATTACCACACGGCCACGCGACCCGCATGGGAGACAGCCATCGTGCCGAGGCTCCGGATAGACTCGGGGATGCGCTGAAGATGATCGGTCTGCTGTGCATCCCCGGTTCCGCATGTTCTTGAGCAACCGCGAGGCGGCACAAGACGAACTCAAGCCGCCATGGCCCGCTTCCTGTTGACGGCCAGATCCGCGAGCACCCCCACCCATTTCTCGAATGAACTGACGAGATCGGCCTTGTCGATGTACTGATCCGCGCCGGACTCCGCCGCGGCGGTAACGATCCCGGGATCGCTGGAAGCCGAGAGGAGCACAAATGGGACCCCGCCGAGGAACGCGTCGCCCCTTACCAAACGCACCGCCTCCAAACCGCTCATCCCCGGGAGTTGCAGATCGCACAGAATAATGTCGGGTCTGGCTGTTCTCGCCACAGCCAGGCCCGCCTCGGCGCTGGGTGCGAAGGAGAGCGCATAGCCCCGGTGCTTCTCGAACAGGAACGCCAGGAGCCGCGAAGCCAGCGGATCGTCCTCGATCGCCAGTACTTTGATAGTCGGAGCGGGCTTCTCCGCAACTTGCCCCGACTCGCCCTTGCAAACACGATTCCTCCCGCTCTGTTTGGCCGCGTACACGCCAAGATCAGCAACGTGGACGAGCTCCTCCGGCGTACCGAACGTCAACCCCGCCGCGGGATCATGAGCCGCAACGCCCAGGCTGACCGTCACGGGCAGCGTCAGACCGGGCCGGACGGTGGACAGGTCGAAGGGTGCCGCGGTGATACGCCTTCTGAGCAGTTCCGCCACTTTCAATCCGCGAGCCTCATCGGCGCCGGGCACGATGACGGCGAACTCCTCGCCGCCGTAACGGCAGACCACGCCCAGGTCGTTCATGGTCTCTCGGAACCGGTGCGCGAGTTCCACGAGCACGGCGTCCCCCGCCTGGTGCCCGTGCGAGTCGTTCACAGACTTGAACTTGTCGGCGTCGCTGAAAATCACTGTCAAGGGGGTTCGCTCGCCGTTGCTCTTCTCGAACGCGGCCTTGAGCGCGAGGTCGAAGTGGGCCCGGTTGAACGCACCCGTCAGAGCGTCGGTCACGGTCCTGCGGGAGAGTTCATGGTTGGACTTACGCAGTTCCATCGATTCGCGCTGCAACTCCTCCTGCGTGGCGAGCATCTGCTCGTGGGCTTTGAACATGAGGCCCGACAGGTCGGCGCTCTCGCCGGTCTTGATCTCCATGTTCTTGGCGAGCTGTTCTGCGCCCTCGCTGATCTGCGCCAGCAACTGCTTCGACGCCGACGCGTCCAACTCCGCCCATTCGCGCATGGTGGTCACAAAGCGGCCGAGTTTCCTTGGATCGTTTGTGTCCGCCAGGACCGCCGCGGCAAGGCCCCCCGCGGCCACCGCCCGCAGCAGATGCGTGTGCGAGGGGGCGCACCGCTCCGGCTCGTGATGCCATCGGATGCACTCCAGGACCTGGGGCGGCAGCCGCCACCTCTCCGCGAGTTTCGCCCCAACCTCCGTGTGGCTCGCACCGAGCAACTTGCGTTCGGTTTCGCCTGTGAGTTCGTGTTCAGCGGAGGCCTGGGTCAGCACCGCGTCGTATTCGCGCTTCAGGGTGGCCGCGAAGGCCAGCACGCCGATGTCCTGCACCAGCGCGCCGATGAACGCCTCCTCGGGATCGCACCGCCGCAGCGTCATCCCGATCACGCGCGCCCCCGCGGCGGAATAGACCGCACGACGCCAGTACGAAAACATGTCGAACTGCTTGTCCAAACCGGATTTCTTGGTGGACTCCACCAGGCTGAAGCCCAGCACGATGCTCTTGACTGTGTTGATTCCCAGCAGACTGGTGGCCCGCTTGATCGACGGGCAGGGGGAGGGCAGCCCGTAAAAACTGGAGTTGACCGTCCGCAGTACTTTCGTTGTCAATGCCGGGTCGTTCTGGATCGTGTTGGCGATCTCAACCGCCGACACGTTCCGATCGGAGGTGAGTTCCAGAACTTTCATCGCCACGCCCGGAAGACTGGGCAGGTTCTGACAGTTCATCACCCGGTCCATCGCCGAGTTGGATGAGTTGCCGTTCATGCCGGTGGAGGAGTTTCCGACCTGACGATTCTCGGACATCATTCTGACCTCTCCATCTCAACACCAGCCGCGGCAAGGGTGAGGTAGAGACCCTACTCGATGCACGCGACGATACTACATCGGGCGCTGATAGACTTGATATGAGTAAACTCCCGAAAGCGGATGTCCGCAAGACGAAATTCGATCAGTAACTCACATCTACCCCGCAGTGATTTGCACAAACAGACGGGCGAAGGGTCGTGAACCAACGGAGGTGCTTTTCCGTATCACTCCCATGTGCAATCGTGGATTGATCGCAACTGAGTTGCATCCCACCCGATGATGGGTGCGAAAGGGAGTGTGGAGAAAACGATCGCGGACCTTCCCCGTCAGGAGCCGGGGCACCCCGATCGGGGAGAACTGTTCGATGAACCGCAAACCAGAAAAACCGAAAGAACACATCGACCCCGAGCGGCTCATCGAAGCCTCCGAGGCCGTTGTCAAGGCCATCGAAGAAGTCCACGCGGCCACCGGCCGTCACGTCGATCCGGTCGGCCTCATGGGGACGATGCTCCAACCCAAATGTCTCTGCGAATTCACGCGGTTCGAGGTGGAAGAGGCGACGGCCTTTCTCGAGCGACTGGGCGTCATCACCCGTTGAGGCACCGGTCCCGTCGGCTCGCCTGTCCCGGTGATGAACGCCGCGAAGCCACCCGCACGCCCGATCACGGGCCGAAACTGAACCCGGTCGGGGCGACGCCGCTGTACGACATGATATTGATCGCGATGCTCGCCAGCACAGACGCGAACCACATGACCTTGAGAAGGTCCCGGTCACACTGCTTGATGATCCAGACGATCTGCACGATCCCGCAGAGCAGGCAGCCGATGCCCCACCCTGCGCCGCTGTCGATAAACGCAAAGACGACGGTCGCCACGTAGATGGCAAAGGCACCGATCCCCGCCACGATCAGCCCGGCCATGTACAGGCCGCTGTGATCCATCGCCAGGCCCGCACCGATCAACCCTCCCACCACGACCAGGTAGATCGCCGCGAGCACCTGCGGCGAGGCGTTCAACCCCGCCAATCCGCCCCCGCCGCCGGAGGATGATTCGCCCTTCTCCTTCTTCGCCTTGACCACTTTGACCTGCATCTGCTTGCCCGTGGAGGTGTTGTACCCGCAGGAGATGCAGACCACCGTGTCCTCGGCCAGGATGCGACCGCAGTTGGGGCAGGCCTTTCCCCCCTTGCTGCCCAGGCTCTTGCCGCCCATCTCCAGAATGAAGCTGTTGTCCGAGTTCCCCCCTTCGGCGCTCGATGAGGCGGCTGGCTGAGCGGGCTTGGGGGGATTCTGCTGCGCGTGCTTGGTCGTCTTCGCCTTCTCGATGCACTCGGCGCAGACGTAGCGGCCCTTCGGGTCCTTGGTGCGGGGCTTGTTTGAGACGTCGATGCCGCAGATGGAGCAGACTTTGGGGGCGTTGGGGTCGGCCATGCAAGTCGAGTGTACGCCCCGGTCATTCCCCGCCGGTGTAGTACGCGCGGTTTCCTTCGACACGTTGGATCACAGACGACAGGTCGAAGTGATACAACATCCCGGACTGCGTACCGATACCCAGAATATCCCCGCCCGGTGACAGGGCGCTACTCATCACCATATCTTTTACATCAATCGCCGCGAGTTCTCGGTTATTCCGCCAGTCCGTAAACTGCACGGACACTTCCGACATGTTCATGATCAACACACGGTCGTCCGGCATGAACGCCAGAGTATGCATCAAGCCCTCGCCGCTCGGCAAGGAACGCACACAACGGGCATCGCGCGTCGAATACACGCGGATGGTCCGATCGTCGCCGCCAACCGCCACCAACTCGCTGTTGCCCGAGAAAGCCACTAGTCGTTTCTGCGCGCGTGTAGATCGGTCGTACGCTCGCAGGCGTTGCGTGCCCGCATCGAACAGGATGAACGCCCCGGTGGAGGTGCATGCCGCAACATACTTCCCGTTCGGGCTGAACCGGACCATCGGCACCCGCACCACGAGGTCCGGGGCCTGATCCCTGGGCCTCGGAAGAGGTACCGCACGCCACAAAGCACCGGGCTGTCGCCACGCGAGAAACGAGATCTGTGCACCGTAGCCGACGCACGCGAGTTCACCGGTCACTGGATTGAAATCGATGCCGTGCAACGAAGCATGGGCACTGTGCCAACCTTCTGGAAGTGGTATGGACCATTGCTTCAGGTCGCCGTCTGCATCGGCATCTGTGATCGATACGACCCGTGAGTAATCGGCTAGCGCGACCGTCAAACCATCGCTGGTCGTTGCCGCGGCAGCGGCACACCCGGCAAGGGCAATCTCCCGAATGGGACGCTCCAAGTCCGTCGCGTCCCAGACTCTGGCCATTGAATCGGCTCCGCACGTGACGACACGGAGCGAGCCGCCGGACGATGTGAAAAAATGCACCCCGAGGACGGATTGCGTGTGCGCCCGGACCTGCTGTTGCAAACTCGACGGCGCGAGCTCCCAGACCTGAACGACCCCGGCGTTGCAGACCGCCACTTTGGCTCCGTCGGGAGATAACCGGAGCGATGTGCAGTCCCCCGGGGGACCACGGAGCGTGCGATCCGCTCTCCCACCCACAAGATCCACGATGCGAACTACGCCGTTGCGCTGTCCCAGCACCAATTGGTCACCATCGGCACTGAACAACACCCGCCGGATGCCGAACTCGGGCGTATTCTCGGATGCCTCGAGCGCCATCGATCGTTGGTCGGCCCTGATACCAAAGACGAAGAACTCTGAATCGATGTTGAATGCCACACGATGGTTGTCTTGCGCGAACGCCATCGCTGAGACGCCCTCACGAAGCCAATCGGAACGGAACCCGTATTCAGACTCTACGCTCACGCTCCCATTACACAGTCTGGCCCCATCTGCTATCCTGAAAATGAAGAACTCACCAGACCGAGTCAGGACACCCAACATCGAAGCGCACCCGGATAACCCAACGCCCGCAATGCCGACCCCGACGATCGCCGTAATATTCCGTGTTGGATACAGACGATCCCCGTCGGACCAATCTCGGGACGAAAAAAGGTTGACGGAACCATCTTTTCCACCCACGGCGATTAATCCACCCGCCTCGGCTATCACCCCCCGCTCAGGTTCGATTGAATCCATCGCCAGGGTGGCACACTCAGTTCGCGTGCCGAACCTCACGAGCCGGAGTGCGTGACTCTGCCTGAAAACTCCACTTCGGCCTTCGGCGAACAAATGCATGTGGCTGACCGCGCCCGCACACCCTCCGCCACTCGATACCGTTCTCGTCCAGGCGCCTGGCTCGATCATCTGAAACGCCACCACGGTGTCCAGGGACGCTGATACCGCGACGATCTCGTTGTTGGAGGGAAAAGCGATCTGCACGGCTTCCGGGCGCTCAACTTCAACTGGCATTGCGCGGAACGTCGCGAGGCACGAGTAGCGTTGATACACATCCCACAGCGCCCATTCGCTGAGCAAGTCGCCGGATCGTACTTCGGGCCAGACCGCGCCGGCGGCAAGACTCAAGTCTCCCGCACGTGCCAATACCCTCCCACGCGCTATCGCCGCTTCACGACGCCTTTCTTCCGCGATCCACTTCGCGGATTCCGTCCGAACATACAGCATGCTCATCGTCGCGGCTATTCCTGCCATCACCACGACCGTCGCCGCTGTCAAGGCAAGATAGTGCCAGTAACGCCTCGCCCGCCGGCGCAGGACGTACCAGGTGCTGTGCCCGCGGGCCTCGATCGGGTCGCCACGGAGGAAACGTTCGATATCGCCCCGCAACGCCGCCACCGATTGATATCGGCTCTCCTTCTCCTTTTCCAGGCTCTTGAGCAGGATCGCCTCGAGATCGGCGGGAAATCCCCGGATGAACTCCCGCGGCGGTCTCGGCGGCGTTTTCTGCACGACGCGCGCCGCCTCGAATACCGTGTCGCCGGTGTCGTAGGGCAGCGTACCCGTGCACAACCGATAGAGCACGACGCCCAGCGAGTACACGTCACTTCGCACATCCGAGGCGTCGAGCTCGCCCGAAAAGACCTCGGGCGCGGCGTACGGCGGGGAGCAATGCACATCACCCGCTCGCGTGAAGCGGGTCGCATCGATATCCGCGGCAAAGATCGCGAGGCCGAAATCGAGAACACGGGGCAGGCCGTCTGCATCGACGAGTATGTTGGTAGGCTTGATGTCCCGGTGGATCACGCCTCTTTGGTGCGCGTGCTCCAGCGCGTCGCAGACCCGGACAAAGACACCGAGCAACTCACGGAACGAGCCGGGTGCGAGAGTGCCGACAAGGGGTTCGCTCGATTCCGGCATGGCGGCGGGCTTGCCCGCATCGTCGCCGGATGCCGCTCCGGCGAATCCGGATGTGCCCCCCGGAACGAAGCGATCGAGCGGAACGCCTGATGCGAGTTCCATGACGATCGCGTGCGTCCCACCCGGCAAGGCCGCGACGTGATAAATCGTGACGATGCCGGGGTGCTTGAGACGTGACACAATTTCCGCCTCGTGCTCGAAACGACGACGTTGCCGCTCAGAGGCAAAGGCCGCGCCGCGGAGCATCTTGACCGCGACCTCGCGGCCTGTCCCGTCCTGCTTGGCCCGGTAGACCACCCCTTGACCACCCTCGCCGATCGGTTCGAGCAGGGTGTACCCGGGCACCAGGTCGATCGGAAATTGACGTACAGCGCAGGGAACGGCGAATGATCCCGAAGCGCGCCGTTCGGAAAGCGCCTCCCGGATCGAGAGAAGCATGGCGTTATCCGCGCGGATCACTTCGACCTGCTCTCGGCATTCCTCGCACACCGCCAGATGCTCGGCGATGCCGCCGGCGGTCCCTCTCGCTGCGGCTTCGAGATCCGATAAACCGGGGTGCTCATTCACACCGAGCGTCATTCTTCTGTATATTACCCCATTCTGTAGCGGACGATGAAGACGACTCGAACAATGAACTGATGACGCCATCGCGTCATCGAGGAGGATTCCATGAAACTTCGAGCGTCGCGGTTCTCGTTCGTACCGTGCTTGTTCCTCGCGTGCATCTCGCACGCACAGATTTTCACCGACGATTTCAACGCAGGGCCTTCTCCCCAATGGAGCAACGAGAGGGGCAACTGGACCGCGATCGACGGCCGGTACGATTCGCTCGCGCCGAGCAATAACCCCACCACTCGCTCGCTTCTTCCCTACATCCTGGGCGACCTGAGTTTCGAGGTCGATGTCATCGGCCTCGTTGACGGGGGAATCTGGGTGCGCACTGACCCGGACTCCGACAGCGGCGTTCTTCTCGTGACAGGCGGATTTCTCGGGATGGGCCGCGGTCTGTATTGGCACATCGTTCAACATGGCACCTACAGCGTCGCGCTCGGCCGCATCGACGGTCTCTTTACCGCCAACCAGAACGTACGCATCCGCGTCGTTGTTCGAGGCGATCTGTACACGGCGTATGTGAACGGCTCCTGCACCCCGGCTACCTCGATCACAACTGATCTGTTCTCATCGGGCCGCGTCGGGCTGTACGATTTTTCGGCCCAACAATCCTTCGACAATGTCGTCCTTGACCTGCCGCCTCCGATCATCGCTGATTTCAATCAGGACGGCGGTGTTGATGGGGCCGATGTACAAGCCTTTTTCGAGGCATGGGAAAACGGCGATTCTGCCTCCGATGTGAATCAGGACGGCGGTGTTGACGGAGCAGATGTCGAAACGTTCTTTTTTGCCTGGGAGAACGGGTGTGCTTGAGGCAAGTTCGCGGCCTCGGTTGTGCAAATGCGTCCTATAACTACGGTTGCCGTGTCGGGCTGACCCTCACGCCCTTCTTTCAATTCATGTGGATGAGTTGCCCCACGCCGTGAACGGTCTTAGGGTGTGCCCTTTCCAAGCCCGCTGCGTTCGGAACTCTCCCGCATGTCAAGCCCAACTCCTCTCCCGCCGCGTGATCCGAGTTTGATTCCATCACTCCCGCCCGACGCGACGCCTGAGCAGAAAGACCAACACTGGATCGAGCACGTCTACCAGGGCGACCGCATGCCGCAACTCACGGTGCGCGCGGTCATCATGGGTGGGTTCCTGGGCATGCTGATGTCCGCGGCGAACCTGTACACAACGCTCTCGATCGGCTGGGCCTTCGGCATCGCCATCACGGCGTGCGTGCTCTCGTTTGTCATCTGGAACTTCGTCCGGTTCTCACTGGGGGGCAAAGTCAGTCAGATGACCGTGCTCGAGAACGCGTGCATGGCGAGCACCGCCTCCGCCGCGGGCTACTCCACCGGATCGACGATCGCGACCATGTTCGGCGCGTTGGTGCTGCTCAAGGAAGTCCCCGAAGGCGTGCCCCTGAGCGAGATCAAGACCTGGGACATTACAGCGCCCTGGATCGTCATTATTTTCACGCTCTGCACCGGCCTCATGGGGGTGTTTCTCGCCATCCCTATGAAGCGGCAGATGATCAATCACGAACAACTCCCTTTCCCGACCGGCACCGCCGCGGCGGAGACGCTCCGGAGTCTCTACAGCGCCAGCGCTGAAGCGGTACAGAAGGCCTACGGCCTTGTCTGGGGGCTGGTCGCCGGGCTGGTGATCGGCTTCCTGCGTGTTGGCGATGATGTGCTGGACAGCGTTGGTTTTCTCAAGCGATTCTTCGATTTCATCCGGTTCCGCATCCCGGCGGAGATCGATATGCACACGCTGGACCGCTTGTACCCCGGCCATCGTCACGCGGCGGGTTTCGCGTTCGAGCCGTCCGCCTTGTTGATCGCGGCGGGCATGATCGTGGGGATGCGCACCAGCCTGTCGCTGGTCCTGTCGTCGCTGCTGTTGTACGGCGTCGTCGCGCCGCGATTGGCGGCGATGGATGAGCAGCACCTGGCCCGCGGTGCTGAACCCGTCATGGTCGCGGCGGAGAGCGCCGCCCTTGGCGCGGCCGATCCCGCCGCGGCGGCCCCGCTGGTGATTGCGGCCGTGGCGGACGCCGCCAGAACACTCGGACTGGACGAAGCGAAGTTCAGCGCGGCGGCGGAGAAGGCCGCGAACCGGATCATGCGCGAGGCTGAGCAGTCCCGCGCCGAGGCCGCACAGGCCGCGGTGAAGGCCGGTCAACCCGCTCCGCCAGATCGGAAGAGCGTCGTGTAGGAAAGAGTGTAGATCTCGGTGGTCGCCG
>ERZ761603.592-NODE-592-length-29751-cov-14.217033_pt1 | contig 29751 bp, 18 predicted proteins | sample MGYA00511879_ERZ761603 | MGnify/ENA primary metagenome ERZ761603 (study PRJEB28899, sample SAMN02850040) | bioreactor sludge metagenome | biome: EBPR Sludge; feature: EBPR Bioreactor; material: flocular biomat | place: Australia: Thorneside Wastwater Treatment... | reverse complement strand
CGCGGCGCGCTGCGCCGGTCTACGTCACCCGGCCCGAGCCGCCCCGCCGGTACGAGAGCCTGGTCGTCAACCCCGACTATTCCTTCGAGAACTTCGTGCTCGGGCCGGGCAACCGCATGGCCCACGCCGCGGCGATGGCGATCGCGGCCAACCCGGGCCGGGCGTACAACCCCTTCTTCGTGCACGGGGGCGTGGGCCTGGGCAAGACGCACCTGCTGCAGGCGATCTGCCTTCGCATCTGCGAGCAGGACCCATCGACGCGCCTGTACTACACCTCGTGCGAGGGGTTCGTCACGCAGTATTTCGAGAGCGTGCAGAGCGGCGAGATGGCCGAGTTCCGGCACCGCTTCCGCGATGTGGACGTGCTGGTGATCGACGACATCCACTTCCTGGCCAAGCGCGAGAGCAGCCAGGAGGAGTTCTTCCACACCTTCAACGCCCTCTTCCAGGCGCAGAAGCAGATCATCCTCTCCTGCGATGCGCCGCCGGAGGACATCCCCGCGCTCGAGGAGCGGCTGGTCAGCCGCTTCAAGTGGGGCCTGGTGACGAAGATGGAGACGCCCACCTTCGAGACGCGGGTGGCGATCCTCAAGACCAAGGCCAAGGTGCGGGGGCTGATCCTGCCCGATGATGTCGCCTGCTTCATCGCCGGGAAGATCGACACCAACATCCGCGAACTCGAAGGGGCCGTGGTCAAACTGCACATCCAGTCCACGGTGGAGAAGTGCCCCATCGACATGGCCCTGGCGAAGGAAGCCCTCGGCGACTCGCTCCCCGCGCCGCGCGGCGAGCCCACGCTCCAGGCCATCATCGCCGCCGTCACCGAGTTCTACGGCGTGCGCCTCACCGAACTCCAGAGCAAGGGCCGCCAGCGGAGCATCGCCCTGCCGCGGCAGGTGTGCATGTTCCTCGCCCGCCGCTGCACAAGGCACTCGCTGGAGGAGATCGGCGGCTTCTTCGGCGGGCGCGACCATACCACGGTGATGCACGCGGTGGACACCGTCGAGGAAAAACGCAAGGCCGACAGCGACTTCGACCTGGTCCTGCGGAGCCTGGAAGAGAAGTTGCGGGCCGCGAAGGCGGCGTGACGATGCGCATCTCGGCGCCGGCCCGGATCATCCTGCCCACTCTGCCCATCCAGCGGCCATCCCCTTCGTCGGAACGGGGGCGTACCCTTCACGCCCGCGATGCACCATCTGGCGATTTATCCCGGCTCGTTCGATCCGATCACCTACGGGCACCTCGACGTGATCGCGCGGGGACGGCGGCTCTTTGATGAACTCATCGTGGCGGTGGGGCGAAACCCCGGCAAGGACCCGCTGTTCACCGCCGAGGAGCGCGTGGACATGGCGGAGCAGCTCGTCGCCGACCTGGTGGCGAAGCACCCGCAGGGCGCGAAGGTCGGCGTGCGGGCCTTCTCCGGCCTGACGGTGGATTTCGCGCGCAGCGTCGGCGCGGCGGCCCTGCTGCGTGGAGTGCGGAACCTCTCCGACCTGCAGTACGAGGTGCAGCAGGCCGTGACCAACCGCGAAGTGGCGGGCCTGGAGACCGCCTTTGTCGTCGCTGGGCAGAGTTTCGCGTACACCAGTTCGAGCCTGATCCGTCAGATCGCGGCGATGGGCGATGATCCCTCGGCGCTCTCCTCGATGTGCCCCCCCAGCGTGGTCGAGCGTCTGATGGAGAAGAAGCGCCAGAAACACCCGGCCCTTCGGCGGCTGCTCGAAGGCGGTGAGGAAGGGTGAGTGTGCCGCCACTGGGCCGGGCGACCGGAGGATGAGTCTGGCGATTCGACAACGATCGGCCATTGCAGGGTGGTGGTGGCGGATCGCGGGGTGGGCCGCGCCGCAGGGCATCGGCGTGCTCGCGCACCGGACCTTCGCGCTCGAGCTGGTCTCGACGTTTTTTTTTACGCTCGCGCTCTCGACGATCGAGGGCGGCGTGGTCGCGGTCTTCGCGCGGCAGACCTTCGATGCGGTGGTGCCCACCGGGCGGCTGAACCTCTGCGTGGCGCTGCTGGGCGCGATGTCGGAACTGGCGAACATCCTGAGTTTCGGCTGGAGCGTCGCGGGGCAGGGGCGTCGGCTGGTGCCCTTCATCAACGCGCTGCAGGTGGGGGTCATCCTCACCATCGGGCTGATGGCGCTGCTGCCCGAGTCGCCCGCGGGGCTGTACCTGCTGGTCGCGGTGGTCCTGGCGGCCCGGGTCTGCTGGTCGGGGATCATCACCTTCCGCACGAACCTGTGGCGGGCGAACTACCCCGGGCGCGCCCGGGCGGCGATCGTGGGGAGGCTGTCGGCGCTGCAGGTGCTGGTGGTGGCGGTCTCCGGGGCCTCGCTGGGGCGGCTGCTGGACCACGACGCCTCGTACTTCCGGCTGGTGATCCCCGCGGCCTGCATCGTCTCGTTCGCCTCGCTGCTCGCGTACGCGCGGATCCGCGTGCGGCACGAGTGGAAGGTGCGCCAGGTCGCGGGCAAGGTGATGAAGCCCTGGCACGGGCCGCTGGTGGTGTGGCGGGTGCTGCAGGCCGACCGCCGCTACGCGCAGTTCATGGGGTGCATCTCCGTCTTCGGGTTCGGCAACCTGATGGTGATCCCGATCCTGGTCATCTCGCTGCGCGAGGAGTTCGGGTGCGGCTACTTCGACAGCATCCTCATCACCAGTTCCATCCCCGCGCTGGTGCAGCTCACGGCGATCCCGCTCTGGGCGAGATTCCTGGACCGGGCGCACGTGGTGCGGTTCCGCTCGATCCACAGCTGGTCCTTTGTACTGGCGTCGGTGGTCTTTACCCTCGGCGCGTGGCTCCACAACCCGGCGTACATGTTCGCCGGCGCGGTCGTGCTGGGCATCGCCTACGGCGGCGGGGCCATCGCCTGGAACCTGGGGCACGTGGATTTTTCACCCCCCAGTGAGACGAGCCACTACATGGCTACGCATGTGACGCTCAACGGCGTGCGGGGGCTGCTGGCGCCGCTGGCGGCGGTGGGCGGCTACGAGATGCTGCGCCGGAGCGGGCTGGACGCGACGCGCTGGATGCTGAGTGCGGCGCTGCTGGTGAACGTGGCCGGGGCGGTCGGGTTCGTGGCGCTGCGGGTGTCGATGGCGAAGGAAATGAAGGGGTTCCAGCGGCGTGGGTAGGCGGGCGCTCCGCTCAGGCCGGCTTGACCGGGAGCATCCGGAGTTGTTCGAGTTTGTGGCCGACTCGCTTCACGATGCTCTCCTGGTCGGCTCGGTATTGTCGGGCGTAGTTGCTCGCGTTGTTGCGGGCTTTCTTGAACTCTGCCCGCAGGTCGGAGTGCATGTCCGCTGGGGCGGAGGCCAGAATCGATTGGGCCATGGCGTCGGCGCCGGAGATCGGCTTCGGCGAACGCTTTGCGGCTTTTCGAGTTGCTTTGGCCTTCTTTGCCATGGTGTGTAATGATATCCTTGATCTTATTCGGGAAGCGATACAGCGTGAACCGCGCCCAGCGTCAGACCGCAGGTCGTTGAATCATCATCGCGCCCGTCCGCGGCCCACTCTGTGCGAGATTCCACGACAACCGTGAGCACGAGCGCGTGGGCTCCGACCGGCAGCGCGATCTCACGGGCGTCGGCCCCCGGTTGACGCCACATGGCCACGACCCGGCTGGGTGGGTCGTTCAATCTCTCCAGAGGCTTGCTGAGCGTGCACATCCCCAGGCTGGTGACGGAGAGGACCGAACTTCCCGGATCGTCGGCGAGGCCGCCGGCGAACCGAGCGGGCCACCTGGCGCGGAGTTGCGGGCCGTCCTGGAGCAGCGCGATGACCAGGTTGGGCCCCACCGAACGGACGATATCGCCCACCGGGTCGGGCCGGGCGAGGTCCTCGCAGATGAGTACCGTGAAGACGCACGTCTCATCGAGTTCAATGAACCGAAGCGTCCGCTCGCGCGGCTCGATGGCTTCCCACCAGTTGCGCGTGGGATCGAGCGTGCTGGCGAGGTGGTACATGCGTGACTGTGCATCGTCGATCTTCCAACGGTGGTGCTTGTCCTGCATGAACTCCTGCCATCGTTTCTCACGGCGGACGCGGACCAGCGCGGCGTTCCGACCAAGCGACCCGTCATGTTCGGGTCCGTCGCTGGTGCCGCATACAAGAAAATCAAGGTCGGGCTTGAAGGACGGGCGGATGAACAACTCTCGTGCTCGTCGCGATGACATCGCGCCCTCGGGCAGCACCAACCAGGTGATGCGACCGCACTGCGCCGCGGCCATTTTCAGCAGCGCGTGGAGGCGTTCCCCCGAAAGTCCATCGGGATCATGCTCGAACGTGAACATCGGCACCGTGTGCGAGCTGTCCTTCGGATCGGCGAGAAGGAGCGGGCGAAACTGGCTCGGCCTGACCTTGTACGGCACCGGGAGGATCATGATGTTGTACGCGCGACGCCCGCTCGTCCGGCGATGAAGCGGCGGGGCCGGGCTCCACAACGGGACGATGTCCATCCCCGAGTGCAGCGAGAGGTGATGACTCATCGACCGGATCGTGAGGCCCGACTGGGGCGTTCGGAGTTTCGGCAGCACCACCGCGATCTCTGGTGGTATGGAGCGGCAGAGAGTGCTCGGTGGAGGGGTGGTGGAATCTGAACTCAGCGCGTGCTCGGACACGTCCACGGACGCCTGAAGCGCGATCGGGCCGAGGTACCGCATCGATCTCATCGTCGGCACCGGGGGTGAAGCGGGCCGGGGCGGACCATCGTCCATGAGCAGATCCGGCCCGCGTCGAGTTGCCTGACCCGGGATGGCGGCCATGGCGCAGGCTTCATCGGCAATCGCCATCATCGTCGCCAATGCCTGCCATACCCCCGATGGTCGTAAGTCACGCATTCCGTGCAACAGGTGCGCGGATTCTCTGAGCAGGTTCCAGCATCCGATGACCTCGCCGGGCGGCGAGCCGGTCACGTTCTCGCCCCATCGCTGTCCGACGTCTCGAACTTGCCAACGCCACACGCGTCGTGGGAACCACGGGATCGGGCAATCACTCCGCGTGCGGGGTTGCGGGGAGACGCATTCGGCGTACGCGCCGCGTTCGCGCAACAGGTACGCGGCGACGCCGAACACATCAGGCGGCCATTGCAGGAACGCGGGGCTTGGATCGTCCCACCCTTCCACACCCAATCTGTCGATCGCCTCTCCGATGGTCACGGCGCGGTCCTCCCGGATTTCACGCCGCGGCCCGAATGGTCGCGCGCGTGACCCAGTGTACCCGCGCAAGGAAAGACCGCCGGGAACGAAGCGCGTCCCCGGCGGTCGTACTCACCCCGGTCGGTGTCAGTTGACGGCGATCTTCCGCGGCGTGCTCTTGGGCGATTTCATCAGGCGTACGGTCAGCACGCCGTCTTTGAGTTCCGCGGTGGTCCGGTCTTCGACCACGTCGCCGGGGAGAGCGACCGATCGGCCCAGATTCATCGAGCGGCGCTCGCGCCGGTGATAATGCTCGTTCTTTTCCTCACGCTGTTCCTCGCGGACAGCCCGGATCGTGAGCGCACCGTCGTGCGCTGAGACCTCCACCTGGTCTTTCGTGAAGCCCGGCACATCGGCCCGAACGGTGTAGCCGGTGTCATCCTCGGTGAAGTCGAGGGCAAGGATGCCATGTTCCGCGCCGCTCGCGACGAAACGGGCGGGCGTGCTCAGGAAAAACGGCTCGTTGAACAGGTCGTCGATCACGCGATCGAGGGGGCTGGCGTTTCGATTGATGCGGCAGATGGTGCTCATGGGTTTCTCCTTTTCAGTGGGTGGTCGCGGCGTTCAGCGCCGCGGTAGTACTTTCCGTGAGACGTAGAAGGCAAATCTCGTGCCAGCCTGTTCAAGGTGTAATCAGCGGAGAATTCGCTCCGTTCGAGCGGGCGAGTTGTCGAAATGACAGCCGCCGGTCAACTCGGCAGAACCCTACCTTTCGTCAGGATGCAAACGATCGACTTACGCAGCGACACCGTCACGCGACCGACACCGGCGATGCTCGCGGCGATGACCGCCGCCCCGCTGGGGGACGATGTGCTTGGTGACGACCCGACCGTGAACCGATTGCAGGAGAAGTTCGCCGCCCTGCTGGGCAAGGAGGCGGCCTGCTTCGTCCCAAGCGGCACCATGGCCAATCAGACCGCGATCCGGGCCCAGACCGAGCCGGGCGATGAGATCATCTGTCACGAGGGCAGCCACATCCTGCACTACGAGGGAGGCGGCCCCGCGGCCCTCTCCGGTTGCATGTGCCGCACGATCTCAACGCCCGATGGGTTGTTCGATGCCGGCGCGGTCGGCCCGCTGGTGCGCCCGTCCGATGCGCACTTCTGCCGCTCCAGACTGCTGTGCTTGGAGAACACCCACAACCGCAACGGAGGCACCGTCTGGCCCTTGGTGCAGATCGCTTCTGTCACCGCCGCGGCACGCGAGCATGGGATGCGCTGTCACCTCGACGGTGCCCGATTGTGGAACGCCTGCATCGCATCGGGCCGCACACCCGCCGAGTACGCGGCATCTTTCGACACCGTCTCGGCCTGCTTCTCGAAAGGGCTGGGCTGCCCGGCGGGGTCGGCGGTGGCGGGCGACCGGGAGACGATCCGTCGGGTCCATCGCGCCCGAAAACTCTTCGGCGGGGCGATGCGACAGGCGGGACTCCTGGCCGCCGCGGCGATCCACGCGCTGGACCACCACATGGATCGTCTGGCGGAAGATCACTCGAACGCGAAACTCCTCGCGGACGGGCTTTCGACGATCCCGGGACTGAAGCGCGATGCGAGCCAGCCGAAAGGCCCGGCGACGAACATCGTGTTCGTTGAACTCGAACCGGATGGGCGATTCGACGGCCCCGGGTTGCAAGAGGCCCTGGCGAAGTCGGGCGTGTTGGTGCTGGCGGCGGCACCGATGCGTGTCCGGGCCGTGACGCACCTCGATGTGACGCGGGACATGATCGGTCGCGCGGTGGAGACCGTGAGGCGGGTGATGTCGGTTACTTGACCGCCGTCACCTTGAGCGTCATTTCCTTGATGCTCTTGCCGCTTGCAGCGCTCTCCATCGAGAGTTTCTGGCGGGTGTTCATCTCGGTGAGCATCCCCGTCTCGGTGTTCCAGCGGGCGCTGCCGGTCAGCAGCGAATCCTTGATCGATGGAACCTGGCCGCCAGCCGAAGCGGCGTCGAGCGAGAACGCGCCCTTGATGTCGATGTCGGCGATGTTCGCCTTGTGCGATTTCAGGGTGTTGGTCGTGATCAGGTTGATCTTCCCCCACGGGGCGTCGATCCGGTCCTCGTTGGTCCAACTCTCGCCCACGGCGGCCTCGCCGCCCCCCCGGCGGAGCGTGAAGATCGGGCCGATCAGGTTCTTGATGACGTCGGCCCCGGTGAACTGTCCCGCCAGTCCCGCCGCGACGCCCGACAGCCCCGCGGTCTCCAGCCCGGTGATGTTCCCGTCCTTGTCGGCGGTGAGTTGCAGCGTCAGGCCCACGATCGGCTGAAGAATCATGGCGATGGGATCATCGCCGGCCTTCTTCGTGCTGTCGAACTCGATCTCGTCACCGCCGCCAGGCGGCCTGAGCCGAATCTTGATGGACTCGTAGACAAGGTCGAGCGTGGCCCCTTTTTCACGGTCGGCGGTCTTGACCTTGAGCGCGATGCCGATCTCCTGTGAGATGGACTGGGTCTGTGTCCCCAGTTCCGCGGATTCATCACGCCCAGATGCCTGCATCTGGAGTTTGAACTTGTGCGTCTGGCCCGCCTTGAACTTCGGGCGAAGGTCCACCTTCGCGCCGGCCCCGGGGGTGCGCACCGCGGGCTCGCCGGGCTGCGTGGCCGAGGCGGACAGCGGGTTGCTCCACCCCAGCAGGAGGATCACGCCCAGCGCCGGCAATCGAATCTTCATCGCAAGGGTCTCCGAACAACGCACGCCGGGAACTACTCACGGCGATGGGTGTACCGACGGAGTGTACGTGCGGTTTCGACGCCGATGGGGAGAGTCCGGTTCCGCCGTCACTCAGGTTTGTACGTTGCGGAACTCCTCAAGGCTGGGCCGGATGACCTCGTTCTGGCTCGTGGCACGGGCGAGACGCGTCAGCGCGGCCCGGACGAAGTCGGGCAGATCGATGAACTCCAAGCCGACCTCGTGCTTGAACATCCCGACCCGCCGCGTCCATGCAACCCCGCAACCCACATCCACGGGGCCGTCGAGGGAATCGATCGTGAGGGCGACTCGGCTGCCCGGCTTGGGCGGCCGAAGGAGTGTGTAGACACGCATCCCCGAAGCGGAAATATCGAGTACCTGCCCGAGTGTGCAATCCACCTGCTGGGTGCGCACACGCCCGTGCCTTCTTCGCTGTGAGCCGGTCGAGACAGTCGCGTAACGGGCAAAGAAGTCCGGAGTGTGGGACATTGATCGTCTGGTTCGGCATCCGGTGCCGGGTCGCTGAGCGCAGAGCCGTCGGGCATCGCCAAGGCGCGCCAATGATGCGGTCTGGGCAAGGACCGCATGTCAGATAATACGGATCAACCGACTCACTCACCGAACGGACCGAGAAGCGTGCCGTATGACCCGTATGCACCGGGGATCGAGGCAACGCTCGCCGCCCGTGCGTTCTACGACATCATGCGGAAGAGACGCAGCGTGCGGCTGTTCTCGGATCGGAGCGTCCCCGAAGAGACCATACGCTGGATCGTCGCCGCCGCGGCGACGGCACCCTCGGGCGCGAACAAGCAGCCATGGCGATTCGTCGCGGTCAATGATCCTGTCATCAAACGGCGCATCCGTCAGGCCGCCGAAGCGGAAGAACGCGAGTTCTACGCGCGACGAGCCGGCCCGCAGTGGCTGGCCGACCTCGCGCCTCTGGGCACCGATGCCGACAAGCCGTTTCTGGAGGCGGCACCGTGGATCATCGTGGTGTTCAGGACGATGAAAGCCGATCCCGACGAGTCGGGCCAACGGGGGCAGGTGTATTACGTGAATGAGAGTGTCGGCATCGCCACCGGACTGCTCATCGCCGCGATCCACCACGCCGGTTTGGTGACGTTGACGCACACGCCAAGCCCGATGGGATTCCTCAACGAGATTCTGGCGAGGCCGTCCGAGGAGAGGCCCTTCCTGCTGCTCCCGGTGGGGTACGCGGCGCAGGGGTGCCGCGTGCCCGACATCACCCGCAAACCGTTGGAGCAGGTTCTGATCGTGAACCCCCGGGCCTGAGGCAGATCAGGAGGGGTTGGCGGCATCGGCCGGCGCGGACTCGGGTGTCGCGCCGGGCTTGCGCACGGGCTTGTACTGCAAACGCTCCGAGACCGCCTTGAACGAGTAGGGGTGCGGTATCGCTTCGTCCGGGTCGGCATCGCGGAGTTCGCGCCGCTGCACCGCGGCGACTTCCGGCTCGCCGAACCTCCGCATGTCCTCTGTCGAGACGGGCCTCTGCCCGGTGATCTGGAGCACCGCGAGAGAAAGTTTGGCGGGCAGCGGATGAGCGAGGGTTCGCAGGACCACGTTCTCCGGCGTGGGGCGCATGTCCGGGCCCAGTTGGTGCAGGCGGTCGAGGACGGCGTCTCGCAACCCCTGATCGTCGAGTTGCGGATACTTGAAGTCGCCCTGGTACTTGACCATGACCACCCGTTTCTCGATCGGGAGGGGAATGGCGAGCGTGCCCTCGGGGCTTCCGATCGGCGGGGAAGAGGCGAAGAGATTGGCCACGCCCTCCAGCCCGTCGGTGACGGCCAGCGCCTGGTAGGTGGGCGCGTTCTCGCGGAGCGTGTTGAACGCCGTGAGAAGTTTCGCATCGCGTTCAACCTGCGGGCGCACTTCATCGAGCGAATCCGCCGGCGATTCACCGCGGGCGTCGATCACGGTGAAGTACGCGGCGTCACGCGCCACGTCGGTGAGCGGGAACTCGAAGGGCAGGCCGACCTGCGGGCCGAAGGACGCTGACGGGTTGAGTTCGTGGGTGTTGGCGATGAGTTCCTCGAACGTGCCCTGCTTGCCTCCGATATTGAACTGCATGAAGGCGATCGCCCCGAGCGAACGGATGCCGTCGAGCGGGATGAAGTCCGCATCGCGGACGGTCACGGCGGGGGCGGGCATGCGGATCTTTGTCGCCCGCTCCACGGCGGAGACAACCTCCTCGGCGATCTTCTGCATGGTGGGGCGGGTGGCGGCCCAGTCATCGGGGAGTTTCTTGATGCTCCCCACGCTGGTCATGCGCCGTGTCGCGGACTTGAGGATCGCGCGGTAGGCGCGGTCGGCCTCGTCCATGACTTCCTGCGTCTTCTTCTCGCGCAGTTTGTTCTCGACGGCGGTCTTTTCCGCCGCGAACTCGCCGGGAAACTCCGCTCGGTTCTGGAGGTACAGCTTGTTGACCTCGATCGGATCGAGCGTGATCGAGGCAGACACGCCCGGGCGTGAGATGATCATCCACTCCAGTTTGACGCGCTTGGGGCGCAGGTAGCCGAAGCCGTACTCGCCGGTCCCCGGCCTGACACCCTTGTACTTCTCGAAGATGTCCCGGATCTGTTCCTCGGTGGGGGCGGGCACCGTATCGATGAGGCGCTCCGCGCTGATCATCACGGCATCGAAACTCGCCCGGGTCAGCAGTTCGCGGGCGTGGCGGGTGAAGGTCGCGTCGGACATCTTCGCGGCCCTTCCGTACGTGTCGAGGAGGCGGTGGACGCCGCGGAGTTTGGCTAGGGCGAGGTCGGTCTCGGCGGGGCGGAGGTTCGCCCTGGCCCCGATCGAGTCCTTGTTCTCCTCGATGAGGCGCTGCAGCCGATCGTACTGAGAAGCCATCATCTGCGGGTTGTTCAACAGTTGCTGAGCGAACTGGCGGTACTGCGGGTTCAAGAGGATTTCGAGTCGGCCCTCGATCTTCGCCAGGTCGGGGATCCACTCGGCCCCGTCGGCGGCTTCTCCCACCAGGCCGGCTTCCTGGGCTTCCTTCGTGATGAGGTACCAGTGCTCGCCGTTCTCGATCCCCGCGCCGCCCTCGGAGGGGGGGGCGCGCAGGGCCGCGGGCACAATGTCGGACAACGCCTTGTACTCGAACTCGGCCTTATCGATCACCCGGGCCCGGACTTTGGCGGCCTCCGGCCCGATGGTGGCCACAACCGCATCGCCCGGATCGGCCTGGAACTGCCCGGCGGTTCCCTGGATCATGAACGTGACCATCAGCAGCGAGCCGAAGACCGCGAGGAGCCACTTGTTGTATTTGCGGAAGACTTTGGTCATGGGGGTGTTGGGGGTACGAGACTCGAGTGTCGGGGGACGGAGAACCGCGGCGCAGCGTGATCAACGATCGGAGCCGGGAGGACGAGAAACCCAAGTGCCCGGCACGATAGTTCAGCCGCAAGCATAGAACCAGCGAACAAGGCTCAATCGGTTGGCAACCTGTCGCCCGGGCACGAAAACGGCGCGACCCGCTGGCCGCGCCGTGGATGTCAGCCATGCGGCCGATGTAACAAAGAAATGCCTGGAACCCCGAGAACCGATACCACAGAGTCCAGTTTGGCTTAGCGATAGAACTCGATGATGAGGTTGGTGTTGACGTCGAAAGGGATCTGATCGGTGGTGGGGAGGGCCAACACCTTGATCTGCATTTCGCCGGGGTTCAGCTCGAGCCAACCGGGGACCTCGAGGCCCGCCAGCGAGTCCATCGCTTCACGTGCGAGTTTTTGTGCTTTGGGCTTGAACGTGATGACATCACCGACGCTCATCGAAAAACTCGGGCGATCGGTGCGGCGACCGTTCACAAAGACATTGCCGTGGGTCACCATCTGGCGGCTGGCCCAGACCGTGCGGGCCAGACCGCAGCGACGGATGACGTTGTCGAGGCGACGCTCCATGAGTTGCAAGAGCATGTCGCCCGTGTTGCCCGGCATCGATCCGGCGTGGTCAAGATAGCGGCGGAACTGCTTCTCCAGTGTGCCGTAGTGGAACTTCAGTTTCTGCTTCTCGTTGAGGCGGATGCCGTAGTCACGCATGCGCCGGCCACGAAAGCCGTGCTGGCCGGGGTACGTCAGCGCCCGCTTCGAGGTGTGTTTGGGAGTATCGACGACGGGAGCGCCGACTCGACGGGAGAGTTTGAGTTTGGGGCCGGTATAACGAGCCATTACTGTCCTTTCGTCACTTGCCTCCGCATTGAAGCGGGGCGAGGTGCCCGTCCGGCGCTGCCGGGGGGCGATGGATCACCGGGTAGCCGCGACTGCGGCCCGGCAAATCGTCCGATCCGAATGAGCCGACCACGCTGGTCGGGGCCGAGATTATTAGATGAACCTCACCGATGGTCAAGCAGGTCGGCGTGATTATTAGTATTATGTTCGATATTGGTGGGTCGGCATTTTGGAGTTTATTTTCCTCGGGCCTGCCAAAGAACGACGAGTGTGGCCGGGCGAGGGAGGCTGGAAAAACGAGTGCCCAGCCTTCGGGCCGGGCATCGTCAGAAAAGGGGGAGTCGAACACCTGGTTCAGCGACAACCGGAGGAAACTCTCACGGCACTTCGCCGGTGATTCGTGCGTTCGGCGCGGTTCGTGGGGCAGTTCGTGAGCCGTTCTACGGCATGAAAGAACGTACTCAGGATCGCTTTGTAAAGAACCGCGACTCTGCCCCACCCAGCAAGTCTCGGAGCCGCTCATGAGCGCGCATCACCAGCATGTAGACGGCCCCCGGCCGTCGGCCCAGTTCCGTCGCCACGTCCGCGGCGGATTTTCCTTCCAGGTCGCAGAGACGCACCACCCGCTGATAGTCCGGAGGCAACTGATCGATGGCCCGCTCCAACGCCCGCTTGACTTCCTGCCTCGCCGCGATCAGGCTCGGGGTGGTCACGGTCGCGCCGAGGACTTCGACGAGCGCCACGTACGACTCATCGCCGCCGCCGGCCTCGATGCGCTTGCGAGGGTCGGGCCGCTTGGCCCGTTCCATCTCCTTGATCGCGTCGAGCAGGTTGTTCTCCGCGATGCGAGCGAGCCACGCCGCGAAGGCCCCCTCGTGCCGGTTCTCGAACGTGCCGATGCGCAGCAGGGCGTCGATGTACGTGACCTGCATCACGTCGTCCGCCTCCAGCGCCGAACGCCACACCGGGGAGATCTTCGCCGCGATGCGTTGATGGACAGCCGGGCCGTGCCGTCGGAGCAGGTCCGCCGCGGCGGCCTGATCACCGCCGACCGCGCGGGCGATCAGATCGCTCTCAGGCTCCGGTGTTATGGCTGGGCTGGTCACGGGAACATCACGGCGGAGTGCGAGTGTACCGACCATGCACGATGAGCGACGGTTGTCGCGGAATCTCACTCGCGGTTTGAGCACCCGCAAACGAAACGATCGCTTCTTTTTCAACGAGTTCAGAAAGTGAGCGAGTGTTCGGGTGGTTGGTTGATGGGTTGGCACCAACTGAAAGGCGGTCCCGGCGTATCCGATTGTGGCGCACCCGGGTATTGAGCGCGTGCTCGCGTCGGGCACGTCTTACCGCCCCGGCCTGAACGATTTGTCCGGGTGGCGCGGCGCGGGATTCACGTCCCGCGGATCATTCTTGATCTTCTCCTGCAGGTGCCGGATCGCCGCGTCCAGCTGGGCGTCCTCGCCCTTGAAAGTCGCGTGGGGGAGGTTATCCACCACGATGTCGGGGTCTACACCGTGACCCTCGATGAGCCACTCGCCCTCGGGGCCATAGACCCCGATCTCCGCGGCGGTGGCGATGCCCCCGTCCACGAGGTAGTTGCTGGATGAGAGCCAGATCTCACCGCCCCAGGTACGCGTGCCGATGATCGTGCCGATGCCCAGACGCCGGATGCCCTCGGCGAGGGCTTCGCCGTCCGAGGCCGTGAGTTCGTTGCAGAGCACCACGACATGCCCACGGAAGGCGAACTGCATGTTCCACGTCGGGTTGCCGATGCGCGGCTGCCAGTAGAACCAGGCCTTCCGCAGGAGGCGCGAAAGGATCCAACTGTCGATGTTCCCGCCCCGGTTGTGGCGGGCGTCGAGAATCAGTCCCTTCCGATTGAAGACCGGGTAGAAGCCCTTGGCGAACTCCGTGAAGTTCTCTCCGCCCATCGCCCGCAGGTGGACATACCCGATCTCGCCCCGGCCCTGTTCCTCAACGATTTTGCGGCGGGTGTACTGCCACTGGCTGTATCGGAAGTCAGCATCGGCCCCCGGCGAGATGGGGGTGACGATCACGTCGCGGGATTCGCCGCCGCCTTTGGGCTTCACGGTCAGGAGGACCTGTTTGCCCGCCTGGTTGCGGAGCAGACTCTCCGCATCGGGCGCGGAGAGCGTGGGCCGCCCGTTGATGGCCTCGATGACATCACCCGCCGCGATGTTCACCCCCGGGCGGGCCAGCGGGGGCCGTCTGTCCGGCTCATCCGGGTCGGTCTCGTACACGGATTCAACGCGGTAGCCGCCCGCCGCCTCGTCCCGCGTGAGGATCGCCCCCAGAGTCGCGGGCGCAATATCGGTATCGCCCCTGGGCTGGTCCCCGCCGCGGACAAAGATGTGCAGGGCCGAGAGTTCGGCGACCATCTGGGCGATCAGGTCGTTGAGCTCGGCCCGCGTCGCCACGCGGTCCACCAGGGGCAGGTAGCGGGCGAGCATGGCCTTCCAGTCCACGCCGTGCATGGACCGGTCGTAGAAATAATCGCGCTCCAGCCGCCACGCCTCGGTGAACATCTGTCGCCATTCCTCGCGCGGGTCGAGCGGGAAGGACCAGTTCGTGAGGGGCACCGCGGATTTGTCGAGCGAAGCGGGGGCACCGGCGGACGATTCGATCACGTGGAACGCATCACTCTTTCGGATCAGCAGCCACTTGCCGTCGCCCGAAGGCTCGTACGAACGGATGTCGGGCACGAGGGTCTTGAGTTCCAGGTCCTTGTTCCCGATCGGGTAGACGACGAGGTTGTTCTTGCCGTCCGCCGCGTTGGAGGAACTGAAGAGGATCAGCCGCTTGTCCGTGACAAACAGCCCGGAGTAGTTCCCCGGCGGAGCGGGCACCTCGTGCAGGCGCTCGGCCAGCCCGGCGAACTCGATCTCGATCGGGTCGGGCTTCTTCTTCGATCCGTTCTTTGATGAGGTCGCTTCGTCGCCTGCTCCGACCGTCCCGGCACCCGCCTCTGGCGCGTCCTGGCCGGGCTGCGCTTCGCCCTCCTTTTTCACGGGGTCGGCCTTGTCGGTATCCCTTTTGTCCTGTTGCTTTGAATCCTTGTCGCCGTCCTTCTTCGGCATCAGTTCATCATCGGGCTGGAAGGGCCAGCGCTGACCCGATGTGAGCGCGACGGCGTAGACCTTGCACTTGTTGTCGAAGTACGGCTCGGGTGCCATGAGGCCCCACGGCGAACCGACCAGACTCCGCAGGTGACGCTCGGAAATGAAGTAGAGCCACTTCCCGTCCGGGCTCCAAGAGGGCGAGAAACTCGCGAAGCGGTCGGTGGTCGCGTCGGTCTTTGTGCCCGTCTGGGTATCGTGGATCCTGATGATCGGGTTCTGATTGTCGGCGGTGACGGAGTAGGCGAGGTAGCGGCTGTCGGGAGACCAGACCGGGTCGGCGAAGTTTTCCCACGGATTCTCGTCGATCCTGGTGTCGGTCTTGGAGCGCACATCGAAGAGGTACAGCCGCTGGTTTTTGTCGTGGTGCGCGATCCAGTTCCCGTCCGGGCTGGGGAGCGTGTCCCACCGCAGAATCTCGCTGTTGCCGGTCAACTGAGCACGCTCACCCACCCCGTTGTCGGGGAGGGTCCAGAGTTCGACCTCGCCCGATTCATCGGAGAGCGTGATGAGGCTCTTCCCGTCGGGCATGAACCGGGCCGCCCGGTACCGCACGCCGTCTTTCCGAGAGGCCTCGACCAGCCGTCCTTGCTGCCGCGGCGCGACGAAGACCTGCCCCCGGGCCGTCAGCACGATGCGCTCCCCATCATGGGAAATATGCGCCGCGGTCAGGAAGTCCATCGGTTTCTTGACCCACCGCTCGACCGTCTGGCCGAAATCTGAATCCAATGAGATGGTGAGTTTCGTGCCCGTCGCCGTCGCGAGGTCGTGCAGCCACAGGTCCGCGCCCAACTGGTACACGATGCGACCGGCATCGAGCGAGGCCCCCTTGACATCCAGCAGTTCCGTGCCCGGCTGGGTATGGTTGGTCTCCTGCCGCACGTCGCCGCCATCGGGGAGCATCGACCACACCTCCATGGTCCCGTCCCGATCCGAGAGGAAATACAGCCGTCCCCGCCACCACATCGGCGTGGTGTTGGAGCCGACGAAATCGGGCGTCAGGTGAACAGCCTCCGCCGCGCCGAGAGAGAATGACCAGAGTTGCTGCGCGGTGCCCCCCTTGTACCGCTTGGTCTGGCTCCCCTGCGGGGGAAGGCGCGTGAAGTAGAGTGTTCCGCCTTCGTCGTACGTCCCCTCGGCCGCCTGCGCCAGCGGCACGAGTTCGCGGCCCGGGGCTTCGGGGTTGATGAGCGCGAGTTGTGTCGAGGGCAGCGTCGAGAACCGCGTCGTCGCGGCGATGATCCGGGGGGGTGTCTCGTTGGTCCAGCCTACCGCCCCCGCACGGGCCCCGCCATCGAAGGTGAGCCGCCTGGGCGTTCCGCCCGTGGTGGGCATGATGTAGACCTCACCCGGCCCCTCGTACTCCGCTACGAAGGCGATGCGTGATCCGTCCGGTGACAATCGCGGAGAAGTCTCCGCGCCCGTGTGGCTGGTGAGTCGGCTTGCCACCGCGCTGGTCTTGGCCTTGTCGGCCGACACTCTCCACAAATCCCCTTCTGAAACAAAGACGATGGTGTCGCCGCGGAGTGATGGCTGCCTGTAATACCCGGTGGGAAACTGGGCCGACGCGAGAGCACTACCGAGACAAAGACCGATACACGCGAGTTTCATGCAGACTCCGGGTAAGAACAGGCACGAGCCAAGGATGCGGTCAAAGTAGCAAGGATGCGGCACCCGGGCAAACCCGACCTGTTCGTCCGTGCGGAATCCGGCACCCGCTCCCGGCTCCCGGTCGTATAGTCCAAGAGCCGAAACGATGAAGCGGCCGGCAATGGCAGGGGTGGAGCAAGGATGTTCAGAGAGATGCGTGACCCTGCGGGAATAGAAGCGCTCGAACCGCGTTGTCTTTTGACGGTCGCGTTTCAGGCGAACTGGGCCACCCTCCCCGATACACCTCAAGTAAGCCCGGGCGCGAGCGCCCAGGTCGCGGACATGAACGGCGACGGCAGGGCCGACGTGGTCATGGCCTGGACCGAATCGTCCAGGGTGCTCTCGGTCTTTCTCGGCGGTCCGAGCGGAGAGTTCACGCGGGTCGCGGCGGTTTTCGCCGGATCCCCCGGAATCGTTCGAGCATTGGGTGACTTTGACGGCGATGGCGATATCGATGCGGTCGTGGATTCATCGCTGTTCCTGAACAACGGCGTGGGTATTCTCATCCAGCAACCGGTCGATCCGGCCCTGAACAACAGCGGCAGCCTCTCGGCGATCGATGTGAATGGGGATGGTCAGAGCGAACTGGCCCTTCAGCACGCGGGCGTGCTCCGGATCTTGCGCCTGGGACTCGGCGGGTTCGCCACGATCTCGACATTGGCAACCGATGAGACGCTCTCGTTGGAAGGGGAACGCTCGGTCGTCGATCTGAACGGAGACGGCCGTCCCGACCTTGTCCTGCGATCGGGGAGCGCAACGAGGCTGGTGTTCAATAGTGCGGGCGGATTGCTGTCCGGGCCGCTCCTCGCCGGGGCCGCGACACTGGCTGACGGCACCGGTGATCGGATCGCGGACCGTTTCACACTGGCGATCCGAGGCGATTCCGGTCTGGACATCCTCCGCGAAAACGGTGCGGGGGACGGGTCCTTCGCCCCGCCCATCGTTGTTGGTTCTCTGCCCGCCGGGTTCACGAACCCGGTGCTGTCCACCATGACGGCGGATTTCAACCGCGATGGAAGACCCGACCTGCTGTTGATATCGGCATCGTCCGTGAACTTCGAGTCCGTCGAGGCGGTCATCAGCGATGCTTCGGGTCGCTATGACAACGGCTCCGCGGCCACGGGCATGGGAACGTTCGCGGGGATTGGTGGGTCGGCTCTGTTCGGCGCGGCGGACCTTGACGGTGACAACCGTCCGGATGCCTGGGGGTTTCGCCGAGTCTCCGATGTGAACACCGAGTTTGTGGTCTCACGCCAGATCACCGGGGCGGCCGTGACAAGGCTTTCGGCCTCCTCCGCATCGGTCGAACCGCTCGATCTGCTGGTGCTCACGGCCACCGTTACCCGGGGAGAACTGCCGCCCGACACAGTCCCGTTTGTCGAGTTCTACATCGACCTCGACGGCGACGGCGTGATCACGTCCGCGGATTCTCTTCTAGGGATGGTCGGCTCGCCCGACGGCGATGGCGCCTATCGCCTGCGGTACACGCACACCCGAACCGACCTTGCCGGCCCGACCGCCATCCTCGCCGTGGCGAAAGCGGGCGCGACCTCCGCACCCGGTGCAACGACGGTCACGTTCTGGCAACGGACTTTCTATCCCGAGGGATTCCGCAATGATGCGAGCGTCAACGAGTACGTCTCGATCGTGAACCCCTCCTCCCGGTCCGTCACGTATCAACTGATCGCCCGGTATGAAACCGGCGAGCGAGATCAGATCATCGCGGAGGGCGTCATCCCGGCCAACGCGCGGGGCGGCGTCACCATCTGCGAGCGAGGGCGGCCCGAGGTGGGCCTGACGCGGCCCGGCGTGGGTTACGCGCTTGAACTGAGGGCCGATGGTCTGCTCGGCGCGACCTTCGCCCATTACGACAGTTTTACCGGGGACACGCCGGACCCCATCGCCGGCGCCTCGGGAGAGTCGCTTTCCTCAACGGCCAACGTCCTGTGGTCCTTCGCCGATATATCGACTTCGACGTTCGATTTTCTGCTGTTCTACAACCCCGGTCTGACCGACGCCGCGGTTCAGGTCCGGTTCTTCGACGAAGCCCTGGGGGAAGTGGTGAAGCAGGTGTCGGTATCCTCACTCCGGAGGGGCGGTTTGGCGATCCGCGACATCGCTGAACTTCTTCCCAACACCCGTTATGCCGTGACGGTGTCGAGCAGTTTCCCTCTCGCTGCGGCCCACTCGCGGTATCGCCAGGATGGAGCCTCGTGGGGCACGCGGGGCGTGGCGGGTGCCGATGCGCAGGTTTTCGCGGGGGTCGAGTTGAGGCCCACGGCCGTGCACGACCTCACGCTTTACAACACGGGGACAGAAACGGTCGAGGTCACGCTCGAGTCTTCATTCGACACCGGAGCCGTATCAACACGGTAGGTCTTCGTGCCGCCGAGGCAGCGATTGACGTTTGATCCGTTCGCTTCGGCTCCGATCGGGGCGGCCTTCGGGTCGCTGCGACTCTCCGGGCTGATGGGCGAGGGAGGGGTGGTTGGGGCGCTTTCGACGCAGGACTTCAGCCGCGGGGACCTGGTGTCGACCGGTCCGACGGGTATCGCCGCTCGAGGCTGGGCCTTTGGGGATGCCTTCCTCGCGCAAGCCACGGCGGGCATCTCCGAGTTTGAGACGCTGGTGGTCTACAACCCGTCGCAAGGGCCTTTGGATGTTGCGGTGACGTACCACTTTCTCGATGGATCCGTCTCATCAAGGGTGCTTTCCGTGGCCGCGCGGTCGCCGGCAGGGGTTCGACTGCACGAAGAATCCGTGATTACAGACTTCGGCCCGTTGGTCTGGTACGGGATTTCTCTCTCGGCTCCGAGTCCGGTCGTGGCGACGATGACCCACTGGGACCTTTCCCAGGGGGGCGGTTGGGCGACCATCGGTGGTGTGCTGGGGTCCTTCGTAGAAGTCTGAGAACCCGTACGCGACGCGACTCCTGTTCCAGTATCAACGGCGTCCGCGTCACGGAACTCCAGAGTCTTTTCAAGAAATTCCACGCCGCAGCAGGCTTGATCCGCCGCGGGTGTGTATTGTTGAGCGACCGCCGGTGTAGTTCCGAGTTTGATACCCGGCATTCGATTCCTGTTCGATGGGCCTCCGAGGGGCGGAGGTAGCGGATGCCCGATGCCAGCGGCCGCGAGGTACGCGGTTCTTTGATGTCGGGCTTTGTCATGGCCGCGTGCGTTGATCTTGGGAGTCACTTCGGGGGAAACAACTTGCGGACGGCGAGTGCCGTCCATCGCCCGTTCGGCGTGGGGTACGCTGTTCAGGCTCGATCGTGTGTGTCCCGGAGGGGGGCTCGATCGCGTGTCAAGAGAGGCGCGCGTTCCTCGAGTGCATGGGAGAGTAGTTGGTATTGACGGAGATGAAGAACATGGCAACCGAAAGCGCCGTTCGCAGTCAGCACTCCCAATCGGCAGATGCGCAGGGAGCAGACCAGGGCGTCCCGCAGTTCGATCCGCGTCCTCAGCGCGGCGAGCCACCTCCGCACCCACGAAGGGTTCTCGTGGCCGAGGATGAATACCTGGTGGCCACCGAACTGACACATGCCCTCGCTTCCCTCGGATATATTGTCGTCGGCCCCGCAACCGATGGCGAAGCCGCGGTGGCACTGACCCGAAGCGCCAACCCGGACCTGGCCATCATGGACGTGCGAATGCCCCGCAGAGACGGCATCAGCGCCGCCCGCGAACTGTGGGAACTGCACAACGTCCCCGCCATCATGGTCTCGGCCTACTCCGATCAGGAAACAGTCGATGCCGCGGCACAGACGGGAGTTTTCGGATACCTTGTGAAGCCGGCGAGCGTCGATCAGATCCGCGCCGCCATCGGCATAGCGTGGGAGCGTTATCGCCGGGCATCGGTCCTCGAAGCCGAAAACGCGCACCTCAAAAAGCGACTCGAAGAACGCAAACTCATCGAACAGGCCAAGTGGATCCTGGTTTCAAAGAAGGGGGCCACGGAACCCGAAGCGATGCAGATGCTTCAGCGTCGAGCCCGCGATACACGTCGCCCCTTGGGCGACATCGCTCGGGCGGTCATCGAGGCCGAAGGTCTGCTCGGCTGAGCATTGTTCAGACCCGCAGAGAGTGCACCAGTACGAGCAATTGTCAGACAGTCCGGAGTGCCGGGCTTATCTCATGCGCAAAGTAAAGCACATTTGTTAGGTAAATGAATGAAATAAATCATCAAAATGTTAGGCATATAACCGATGTTTATTTCAAAAATATATACATACAAGTAAGTATAAATTGATTCCAACGCATGGATCAAATTTTGATGGTCCACTGCCTTGGCCTTCAAAACAACTAAGTTGTTGTCATGAATGCGAGTGGGCTTGACCACGCGATGATCGTGAAGAGCCGGTACGCGGTTACACGGTTGTGACACAGCGACGGCAACCCCGCGCCGATGAGATTCGTATTTTCAAGACCACGCGAGGCGCGATCGTGGTGGGTCGTGTACGATGCGGGCCTTTTGCGGCTCGCGGCCGTGGACGGAGGTCTGGTGACGGCGTGAGTCACCGGAGTCGGAGATGTGCTGGCACGTGCAGGAAGGAAACCCATGGCGTCAACCAACGTCTGCTGGGGCATCGAGATCGGGGCATCCGCCATCCGGGCGGTGAAGTTGGAAGCCACCGGCGACGGCGGTGCGAAACTGCTCGAGTACGCCGTCATCAATCACCCCAAGCCTCTCTCCGCGCCGGACGTGAACCCCAACGACATTCTGCGCGTGTCGCTGGGCGCGCTCACGAGCCAGTACGATCTGTCGAAGGCGGCCATCGCGGTCTCCGTCCCCGGACATTCCGCCTTCGCTCGTTTCGCCAAACTCCCCCCGGTTGAACCCAAGAAGGTTCCCGACATCGTCAAGTTCGAGGCGATGCAGCAGATCCCTTTCCCGCTCGAGCAGGTCGAGTGGGACTACCAGACCTTTGTCAGCCCCGATTCACCCGATGTTGAGGTGGGCATCTTCGCCATCACCCGCGAGCGGGTGATGGAACGGGTACAGATGCTCGAGGACATCGGCCTGGTGCCCAACTACGTTGTACTCAGCCCCATCGCGGTCTACAACGCCCTCGCCCACGATCTCGAGTTTGGCTCGCAGACGCCGGGCACGATCATCGTCGATGTCGGGACCACCTCCACCGATCTGGTCGTCGCCACGCCGGGACGCATGTGGGTCCGCACCTTCCCGATCGGCGGCCACCAGTTCACCGAGGCCCTGGTCCAGCAGTTCCAACTCAGTTATCCAAAGGCGGAGAAACTCAAGCGAGAAGCCGAGGACAGCAAGCACGCCCGGCAGGTCTTCCAGGCGATGCGTCCGGTCTTCACCGACCTGGCGCAGGACATCCAGCGCTCGATCGGCTACTACCAGTCCCTCAACAAGGACGCCAACCTCACCCGCCTGATCGGCGTCGGCTCCACCTTCCGCCTCCCGGGTCTGCGCAAGTATCTCAAGCAGCAACTGGGCATCGATGTGTACCGGATCGAGGAGTTCAAGAAACTCAAGGTCGATGGCGATGGCGCGGCGGGCTTCAACGATGCGACATTGAACCTGTGCACCGCCTACGGCCTTGCGTTGCAGGGCCTGGGCCTCAACGCCGTCGGCGGCAATCTCATGCCCGTCGCGGTCCTGCGCCGCAGCATGTGGAAGGAGAAGGTGCCCTACTTTGGCCTCGCCGCCGGGCTTGCCATCGCGGCCGGTGCGGGCATGTTCCTTTTCCCCATGGCCGACAAGATGGGCGTATCGGCCAACCTCCCCGACCCCATCATCCAGCAGACCCTGCGGCGTGCCACCGAACTCAAGAACGAGGCCACCGAGGCCGGAGTTCTTGAAGGCGGCGGCGTCAACGCCGATGCCGCCAACATGGTCGCCCTGATGGAGCGTCGGGGCATTTTCCAGCAGATCACCCGCGATGTGAAAAACCTCATCGCCGCCGCCGACCAGCGCGCGCCCAGATGGTTCGAGGAATACGGCGTCAAGGGAGCCACGCCCCCGCCCGCTCCCGCGGTGAGCCTCCGCAGTTTCGATTGCACGTATCAACCCCCCAAGGCCGCCGAGGAGGCCGATCCCTTTGCCTCGGGGGACCCGAGCGCCTCCAACCCCGATCCGCTGAAGATCGCGTCCTTCCCCCGCATCGAGTGCCGGCTCGAACTCACCACGGCCCAACCCGAGCCGCGGAAGTTCGCGCAGGAAACGATCGAGCGGTGGTTGCGGGCCAAGGAAAACCGGATCCGCGCTGATGTGCCCTACGAGATTGTCATTGATCCTCGTTCGATTCAGGTGATCGAAACCGGCAAGGAAAGCGAAATGGCCTCCGTAGGCACGGCACGGGGAGGCCGGGGCGACCCGTCCCGCACGATCTCTCGTCGCGATGAGTCGGGAAGAATGCTCGTCGGCAATGAACAGGAAGGCTTCCGGCAGGTCTCGGTGATTCTCAAGGGCGCTGAGGTCGCCGGCGGTGGGTCCGCACCTGTGAGCGGCGCCGAGCGGGCCGCCGAGCAATCCGAGGCCGCGGCCCAGAACGAGTTGGACAAGGAAGCACCGATCTCACCCCCGCCTCCACCCGCTTCCACGGGCACCATCGCCGTGACCTGGTACGCCGTCTTCAAGCCCGCCGCGACCGACGATGCGGCCGCCGGAGAGAACAAGTGAAGAACATCCTCGCCTGGGTCAAATCCAACCTGCTCATCGTCATCTTCTGCTTCATCGTGCTCGCCGCGTTGCCCACGACGTTCGCCGTCAGCAGCGCCTGGCGTGAGCGGATCCGCTCGGAACGCGAGAAGGCGGCCAACGACGAGATGGGCAAGATCAGCAAGGCCGATGTGAGTTACACCATCCCGTCGTACGACCCGGGCCAGAAGCCCGTGGAGTACAAGGGGGCGCCCAACTCCGAGATCACGGCATGGTTCAAGCGAGAGCGTGAAGCGCTCGCCACCGCGGCCGAGAGCCTCGTCAAGCGAGCCGCCGAGTTCAATCGCGGCGTCGGGAATGATGCCGCGGCGGTCGGGCGTTCCGAGCATCGTCCCCTGGTGGACGGCTTGTTCCCCGATCCGAAAGTGATCGTTGAAAGCCGACTCAGGGAACAGATGGGCGAGTCGTTTGACGCCAAGACTCCCGAAGAAAAAGCGGCGTTGATCCAAGACGCCGCCGAAGATCTGCTGACCGCCAAACTGAATGAGATGGAGGAAGTCCTGCTCGGCAAGAGGGGCCGCCCGGACATTTACGCCGATCTGCTTTCTTCGATCAACGCGGGTCCGCCCGCGGACCCCATCGCCGTGAACAGCGCGATCAAGGAGATGTTCACACGGGAATCCGACAAGATCACCGCCGGCAAGAGGGCGTTGACACAGGATGAACAGGAGGGACTGGTCAAAAGACTCGCCGACCGGCGTCTCGCCGAGTACCAGGCCGTCGCCTCGCAGCGTTCGCTCTTCGCCACACCCAAAATCTGGCCGCAGTCCCCGCAGAAGGGCTTTTCATCGATCCCCAGGGGGAAGATTGATCTGGGCAATATCTCGCTCGAGGCGTTCTTTGTCAATCAGTGGGACTACTGGGTGTTCAATGATGTCCTGGCGGCGATCCGCCTGGCGAACGGGGACCGCGGCAACCCCGTGGGCGTTGCCAACGCCGTCGTGAAGCGGATCGAGTCCTTCCAACTCGCCGACCCCGAGGGGTTGTACGGCTCCGCCGACCCGATGGGGGACATGAACGCAGCTCAGGCGACACCACCCGCTTCCGACGTGCCCGGTCTGGTTCCCAGGGATTGGACGGTCTCCATCACGGGACGGGGCATGGGTTCGTGGAACTCGATGTACGATGTCCGGCGCGTCACGCTCACCGTCATCGTTTCGTCCGCGAGGATCAACGAGTTTCTCGACGCGATCGCCCGCACGAACTTCATGTCCGTCACCGACCTCGACCTGCAGGCGGTCGATATCTGGAACGACCTGCGTGAAGGCTATTACTACGGCCCGGAGCACGTTGTCCGTGCCACCATCGGCATCGAAACCGTCTGGCTTCGCGGGTGGACATCGGCCTACATGCCGCCCGATGTCGCCGGGTTGCTCGGCGCGCCCGCTTCAGAAGGGGTCCCCGGCGCGGCCCCCGTGACGTCGCAACCCCCGTCCAATCGCGGCCGCAAGGGCGGCTGATCCGCGTTCTGTTCCGACCGATTCCGCGAGGACCCAACCATGAAACTCAAAGGCATCAAGCCCATCGAGCAGCACGTGGACAAGATCGTGATCGCGCTTACCGCCGCGGCGGGAGCCGGATTGCTCATCTGGCAGTTCATCCGCCCCAACGAAGTGAAAGTGGGCACGGTGAAGGAGACACCGACCCGGGCCTTCAAGCCCGTCGAAGATGCCGCGCGGCGCCTGGAGCAGCGCCTCAACGTGCCGGGCGTGCCCGACGAGATCAAGGCCAGCGCCGGCAAGCCGGTCTCGGATCAACTCGCCATCGGTCTGGCGGCATCGTTCGGTGACCCGGCGCGTTCCATCGCGCTGGGGCCGACGCCGTCGATTGGCGCGGTTGCCGGGGTCGGTCCGGCCACGGCGGACACCTTTGTCCTTCCCGCGATCCCCGCGCCCACCGGCCTCGCCGTACACGCGTTCCGCTCCAGCATCCATCCGGTCGAAGTGGTGCGCAACCCGGAACTCGCCAAGTCGGGGCTGTTGCCCAGCGAGCAGCCGTTCGACAAAGCCGCGGTCAGTGTCGAGGTCGTGTTCAATGGTCAGGCGTTGAAGGACCAACTATTGAACGACCCAGATGGCGACGGGCCTCACGATCCGATCCCTCTGGGGTGGTGGCGTGATCCCGTGAACGAGGCCGCCGATCTGCTCACCGTGGTGGCCGTCCAGACCGAGCGTGAAACACTCCGCAACCCAGACGGCACCACACCGGCCCAGCCGACAGTGACGCTCGTCACGGTGCTCCCGGGGAATACCGACACGCTCGCCCTGTGGAACTCGGGCGTCAAGAGCATCGGTGATGTCCCCCCGTACATCGAGCAGTTGAAGGCGATGTCCGAGCAGATTCTGCGACCGCAGTACTTCTCAACCATCTATGGCCCGGAGTGGAAGCCCCCGTCCGAAGTCGTCCAGACAGCCGATGACGAAGGCAAAGCCCGCGCCATCGAGTCCAAACGCCGTGAACTCCGAGAGATCGACGACAAGATCGCGGACCTCCAGTCTCGAATCCAGTCGGGTGGCGACCCGCGTTCGCCGGGCCGATCCGCGCCCCCTCCCCCCACACGCGGCGGAGGCGGCGGGGGTGGTGGCGGGAAGGGCGGCGGTGGCGCAGGGCCGGGAGGAGCTCCCCCGCCGCGAGACACCGGGACCACTCGCGAGACCAACGTCAAAGCGCTGGAGAATCAACTCAAGGCGCAGAATGAACGCCGCGCCCGCGTCGTCAAGACCCTCGAGAGCATGGGCGAGAAGGTCGACCAGTCGGATCAGTCATCGGGCGCACCGACCGCCGGTTCGGCGGCGTTGGGTTTGCTCGACAACCCGGAGGTCAGAATTTTCGTGCACGACTTCGCGGCCCAGCCCGGCGCCCAATACCGCTACCGCACGCGCGTGCTGATCAACAACCCGCTCTTCGGCCGCAACTTGCAGGAGAGTCAGAAGAAACTGGGCGAACCGAAGGTGATCGAGGGCGCCTGGTCGGAATGGAGCCGCCCGGTTGACGTCGATCCGGACAGCATGTACTTCATCACAAGCGCCGAAGGAGCCGGCCCGCTCTCGCCAACGCCGCGGGCCGTGGCCGAGATGTTTGTCTTTCACTACGGCTTCTACCGTTCATCGACCGTCAGCCTGGAGCCCGGCGACATGCTTATCGCGCCCAGGCTCCGCCTGCCCGACGATCTCAAGATCGCGGACATGAAAAAGATGGAAGAGGCGATGAAAACTTCGGCGGACTCCACCGGCACGCCAACCTTGCCCTCCGGACCCATGGCTCCTTCCGGTCCCGCTCCCGGCCCCGGGAAGGGTGGGCCGGGTCGAGGCCGCGATGGTGAAATCATGCCGCCCATCGATCCGCGACGGCCCGCAGCCCCCGCGCCTCCAAGCGTTCCAACGCTCGCCATGATGCCCGAGTGGCTCAGCATCAACTGCCCACCTCCATCGGACCCGCGTGTCGATTCGGTCTTCCTGGATGCAGCGAGATTGCCCGCCGCGGCACAAGGCGCGATGGGTGAAGGCCGCCAGCGTATTGTGGCGCTCTTCCGCGATGGTGCCGGGACCGTTGTCGTTCGCTCGCCGGATGATGACCGCGGCACCGAGACGTACCGGCGAATGGCGGCCTCCGCCAAACTCGGAGAAACCCAGGGCCAGCCCAAAGCGGCTCCTGAAGCACGGACACCCACGTTGCCTCAACCCCGCGAACCGAGGACCCCGCCCCCGACCAAGAGCGGAGGCGGTGGCGGTGGCGGCGGTTGAGCCGGCGAATAACCGAAGGATCCTAAATTCAATCGAACTCGCATCGCCCATGCTCCCCGGCGTGGGTGTCTTCTTGTGGATTATTCGTAGATAATCGAACTTGAACCCGCGTTTCTGCATAAATGATTTTCAAAACCTGAATGCTGGGACTTGACGCGAGAAGGCTGATCGCTACACTTCCCTCCCACCTGAAACGGCCCGATTTCGGCGTGCAAACGCAAAACCAGGTTCGGAGCAGGGGGATCGGACCGCAAGGTCCCAAACGGATCTTTGACAACCGGATACGAATGACATCACCCCGCAGGGTTGGATGCCTGATTCCCGCAAGGGATCGAGCAACCGGTTCTGTGGGGGTGACTAGTAGATAGTAGAAGAAGCAACAAGCTGCAAAGCAACAAAGAAATCCGTGAACGGGGTCAAACCAGGGGCACGGTCGATCCGGAAGGCGCCTAGCCAAGCCGGTTCGCGAACGCAATGCAGCGCCAAAGGCACACATAACCATGCACGTGCGAATGAACGTAGATCGCGAGAGCGAGAAGCGGGAGTTCGCATCCGGCGGCCCGTCCTTACGGGAGCCGGGGCTGATGCCGATCTGGCAATGCGGGGCACCCTACGGGGTCTTTCCGCGGCGTCCGGTTGGCGGCCGAGCGATAAGGGTACACGGTGGATGTCTTGGTGTCGAGAGGCGATGAAAGACGTTGGAACCTGCGATAAGCCCGAAGGAGCCGGTAACCAGGCTGCGATCTCGGGATCTCTGAATGGGGCAACCCACCCGCAAGGGTACTTCACTCTGAACGCATAGGAGTGAAGAGCGAACGTGGAGAAGTGAAACATCTCAGTATCCACAGGAAAAGAAAGCAACAGCAATTCCGTGAGTAGCGGCGAGCGAAAGCGGATCAACCGAACGACGAACGAAGCGTTTGAATGACGCGCCGCAGAAGGTGAAAGCCCTGTAGTCGAAGTTCGGCCAGCCCATCGAGTAAACTCGGGCTCGGGAAACCCGGGTTGAACATGGGGGGTCCACCCTCCAAGGCTAAATACTCCTCGACAACCGATAGCGAACCAGTAAGGCGACTGAACGATGACAAGCACCGCGACGAGCGGAGTGAAAGAGTACCTGAAACCGTGTACTTACAAGCGGTCGGAGCCCCTCACGGGGTGACGGCGTGCTTTTTGCATAATGAGCCGACGAGTTGCTCTGTACGGCGAGCCTAAGGCCTACCAGGCCGGAGGCGGAGCGAAAGCGAGTCTGATAAGGGCGCTAAGTCGTACGGAGTAGACGCGAAACCTTGTGATCTACCGTTGGTCAGACTGAAGGGCGGGTAAGACCGCCTGGAGGGTCGAACGGGTGACCGTTGAAAAGGTCTCCGATGAACTGACGGGAGGACTCAAAGTGTAATCAAACTGGGAGATAGCTCGTTCTCTCCGAAATAACTTTAGGGTTAGCCTCAGAATGCAGACATTGGGGGTAGAGCTACTGGATGAGGCAGGGGGTCTACCCGACTACCCTCCTCAACCAAACTCCGAATACCAATGTCCAAGCTCTGGGAGATAGACGGTGAGTGACAATATCCATCGTCAAAAGGAGAACAATCCAGACCACCAGCTAAGGTCCCTCAAATGTGCTTAGTTCGAAAGGAAGTTGGGTTGCTGTGACATCCAGGATGTTGGCTTAGAAGCAGCCATCATTTAAAGAGTGCGTAACAGCTCACTGGACGAGGAACTCAGCGCCGATAATGATCGGGAATAAGCACGTTGCCGAAGCTGTGGGAGTCGAAAGACTCGGTAGGAGAGCGTTCTTGGCCGCGGCGAAGCGATTCCGGAAGGGGTCGTGGAGCGCCAAGAAGTGAAGATGTCGGCTTGAGTAACGATTAACAAGGTGAGAATCCTTGTCGCCGAATACCCAAGGTTTCCTGGGCAAGGTAAATCCGCCCAGGGTTAGCCGGGACCTAAGGCAAGGCCGAAAGGCGTAGTCGATGGACGTGCGGTCAATATTCCGCAGCACGCGTGGAGATCAAATCACGTTTCGGATTCCAAAGCTCGACGGGGCTGTAAGATGCCCAGGCCCTTGTGGCCGATGTCGGGTGGCGGGGTTCCTAGAAAAGGCGTGAGGGCAAGACGCGTCCCGTACCAAAACTGACACAGGTGGGTGTGGCGAATAGCCTCAGGCGCTCGAGAGAACGGTCGTGAAGGAACTAGGCAAGTTAACCCCGTAAGTTCGCAAGAAGGGGGGCCTACTCCGCAAGGAGAGGCCGCAGAGAAAAGGGTCTGGGAACTGTTTATCAAAAACACAGCTCTGTGCTAAGACGCAAGTCGATGTATACAGAGTGACGCTTGCCCGATGCCGGAATGTCAAGAGAGTGGGTCATCGAAAGAGAAGCTCGCGATCGAAGCACCGGTGAATGGCGGCCGTAACTATGACGGTCCTAAGGTAGCGAAGTTCCTTGTCGGGT
>ERZ761603.591-NODE-591-length-29817-cov-81.854042_pt1 | contig 29817 bp, 18 predicted proteins | sample MGYA00511879_ERZ761603 | MGnify/ENA primary metagenome ERZ761603 (study PRJEB28899, sample SAMN02850040) | bioreactor sludge metagenome | biome: EBPR Sludge; feature: EBPR Bioreactor; material: flocular biomat | place: Australia: Thorneside Wastwater Treatment... | reverse complement strand
TCACCACCACCGGCGCGACGACGATCAACGTCGCCCCGGTCAACGACGCGCCGGTGAACCTGGTCCCGGGCGCTCAAACAACCAATGAGGACACCAACAAGGCAATCACCGGCTTGTCAATATCCGACGTCGATGCTGGCACCAGCAGCATGACCGTCACCTTGCAGGTCACGCACGGCACCCTGACGGTGAGTGGCGGATCGGCGGCAATCGCTGGCAGCGGCACGGGTACCGTTACGCTGACCGGCACGGCAGCCCAGATCAACGCGACCTTGGGCAGCAGCGTGGTTTATGCACCGGCCGGAAACTACAGTGGATCAGCTACCCTGACCATGACGACCAGCGATAACGGCAACACCGGTTCGGGTGGAGTTCGGTCTGACCAGGACACGGTCGCCATCACGGTCAACGCCGTCGCCGACGCACCCAGTGTCTTGCTCGCAACGTCTGCATTCAGTCTCGAGGCTGGACCGACAACGATTTCCACCCAGCCCGGCATCGCCCGCGTGTTCCTGGAGAACACGCTCGAAATGCCTTCCGGGTTGCTCAGCACTTTCGATCCGCCGGCCGGTACGACGGCAAACGATCCCGGTCCGATCAATGCGGTCGACGGCAAGCTGACGACGTACAACTACTCGCTGACACCGGCCACAGCCGTTGCTTTCAATTGGGCATTCACCAACGGTGAAAACAAGGTGACCGAAATCAACGATGGCTACAACGATATGGTTGTCCTGTCGGTGGTCGACCCGAACGGTGGAAGGCAGAACATACTGATCACGTCGTCCGAACAGGCCGGCCCGGCGGCTAACACTAACGGCACCTATACCTTTACTCCGACCATGGCCGGCAACTACAGCTTCGCCTGGGTTGTGGTCAACGGGAAAGACAACGACAAGGATTCGACGCTGCGTATCAACGGCATTGATTTCGTGTCCGGGGGGACGAGCCATGCCGCACCGGTTGCCATCGCAGCGGACATCCAGCTACGCGACACCGATGGTTCCGAAGCGCTGGCGATCACAATTTCCGGTGTTCCCAGCGGGGCAATGCTGTCTGCTGGGACCGACCTCGGCGGCGGAGCGTGGAGCCTGACGCCAGCCCAGTTGTCAGGACTTGCCTTTCTCCCGCCAAGTGGTTTCTCCGGCACGGTGAATCTGACCCTGACAGCCAAGGCAACGGAGAGCAGCAACTCCGACATGGCAAGCGTCTCCCAGAACATCAGCGTCACCGTAGCAAGCACGACGAGCACGGCGATGGGTAGCCTGGATGGCGACACGCTGACCGGAAGCGCGGCGAACGATCACATCAACGGATTGTTCGGCAACGACGTGCTCAGTGGCGGGGATGGCAGCGATCTGGTGTACGGCGGAACCGGAAATGACACGCTCAGCGGCGGCAACGCCAACGACGTTCTGGTCGGCGGATCAGGCAATGATGAACTGAGCGGGGGCACTGGCGCTGACACGTTCCGTTGGGCGCTGGCCGACCGCGGCACGCCTGGCACACCGGCCAGCGATACTGTGACCGATTTCGATCTGACGGCGCAAAGCGATCGTCTTGACCTGCGTGATCTCCTGCAGGGGGAAAACAGCGGCAACCTGACAAATTTCCTGCACTTCGAACAGTCCGGCAGCAACACGGTGGTGCACGTCAGCTCGTCCGGTGGTTTTTCGACCGATACCCACCAAGTCGGGGGCAGCTACACTTCCGGACAGGAAACGCAGACGATTGTCCTGCAGAACGCCAACCTGATCGGCGGCTTCACTACCGATCAGCAAGTCATCCAGGACCTGCTCAGCAAGGGCAAACTGATTACCGACTAGCGCGGAATGGCGTCAGGGGGCGAAACTGCGCGACGGCGCAGCGCCCGCCGCCCCCTGGTCCTGGCTCACAGGCTAACCGCCAGCCGACGACGTTTCGCTGACCGCCGGCCCGGTTGCCCCGTCGAAACCCAGCTCGATCACCGAGGCAAGTTCTTCGCGTGTGGTCACCCCTTCAGCAATGACCTGCAGACCGATGCCGTGTGCGACGCTTGCCAGTCCTTCGAGAAACGCCGCGTTGCCCGCGTTACGGTGTACGTCGCGGACGAAACTTGCGTCGACCTTCAGATAGTCTAGACCCAAATCGTGCAGCAGGCGAACCTCGCTGAAACGATGACCAAAGTGCTCCAGGCCAACGCGGCAGCCGGTTTTCAGCAGGGCCAGGCGGAACTCGCGAAACGCCGGCAGCTCGCTGAGCGCACCGGTCTCGTCGACCTCCAGCCACAGGCGGCGCGTTTCGTTCGGACAGTCTGCCACCAGGCTGTACAGTTGCTGCCTGAAACCGGCGTCGACCACCGAGCGCACCGACAAGTTGACCGCCAACCCAGGCAGTTCGGGGTGCGACGCAAGTTCGTTCAAGCCCAGACGCAGCGCCGCCAGATCCAGCGCGGGTGTCAGCCGAAGCCGCTCGGCCATCGGCAGGAAGCGACCTGCCGGCAACCACTCAGCGCCTTCGCCGGAACGCATGCGCAGAGGGCACTCGTAATGCGACAGCCGGCCGGCCGCATCGACGACCGGGAACGACACCAGCCGCAGCCACTGCTGGGCGAGCGCACGAGTAATGACTGCCGACCACTGCCCGGTACCATGCGCGGCGTCCCCCTGGTCCTCCGACGCCACCTCGCGAATCGCGCTGCGCCGGCTCGCCTCAGCCGCAGCCAGGGCACCGTCGACGCGCGCTAGCAGCTTGGTCAGATCGCTCGTGTGGTCGAAGCGACCGAGCGCGATCCAGGCGGCCGTGTCGCCTTCGCCCTCGAGTCGACCACAGTCCTGCAGCGCTTGCAGCAGGCTGGCAGCACGCGCTCGACCGTCGCTGCCAGGCGACAGAAGGACGGCGAAGTCAGCTCCGTTCAGGCGCCCGGCAAATCCCGGCGGATCGTGATTCGCACAGGCAGCAAGTTGTTCCGCGACCCGCCGCAAGTAATCGTCGGTCTTCACCCGACCCAGCCGCCGATTGATTTCTGCCAAGTCCGCCAGCCGAATGAGCAGCAGAAAGCCCTCGCCCGCGCCTTCGCCCTCAAGCGACTGGCGCAGACGCGCCATGAAGTGGTCGCGATTGGCCAATCCGGTCAAGGGATCGAAGTTGGCCGCGCGCCGCAATGCCTCGATGCGCGCCGCCTCTTCCTCGAAAATCTTCTTCAGACGGCCAACGGTCAGGTTCATCGCCCCCGCCAGGTGACGCAACTCGGGTACGCGCGGTTCATCGATGATCATGAAGCGCCGATCGCTGATCGCCATCGCCTGTTCGATCACCGCCTGCAGCGGCGCCTTCAAGCGTGCCAGGATGATCGATCCCAGGCATCCGCCGACGACGCCGGCCAGCGCTAGCGCGCCAACCATCTGCCAGACGCTTTTCCAGAGCGCACCGTAGGCGAAGCGACTGTGGCTGAGCAGGGTCAGTGTGCCCACCTGGGCCCAGCCATTGCTGATCTGCGCCTGCCCGGGCAGCGCCGCAATTGGCAGCAGATCGGCAAACCAGACCGGCGCATCCAGATCGACGGACCCGCTGCGTCTCTCGACCATGGGAACCCCTTCCGGATCCACGACGCGAATCAGCTCATAGTGGCCGCTGTCGAAGAGCGCCGATACGGCCAACTCGATGGCGACTCGATCGGGATTGCTCTGGCTGAGCGATAGAGCAAGTGCCGACGCATTGTCGGCATTCTTCATCGTCAGTTGCTCCTCCAGATAAGCTCGCGCGCTGAGCATCGAGGCGGCCAGGCTGCCGACAAACGCAAGCAGCATGCTGGTCATGATGGCAAGCCAGAATTGGCGATACATCGACATGTTGATCGTCCTCAATCGAACACGATTAGTCAAACCCCTCGGCGCGCGCGCGCTGCAGCAGATTCTCCCAGCGTGAAAGGCGCCCGAGTTTTCCTGCACTGGGCGGTTCTACCCCGGAAACGCCGGCAAAGATTGCCTCGCTGTTGAAGCTGAACACGGGCTGCAGATCGCGGCGCTTCGACGCCGGCTGAATCGTATTCTGCAGGTTGTCGAGAACCAGAGGCTCTGCCTGCGGCCTGCTGTAGTAGGCCAGCACCATGTGCGCACGTTGCGTGAGCTCGCCGCCGCTGCCAGTCAGTTGAGCCTTGACGTACACCAGGCGCATCTTGCTGATCGGAAGTCCGGACATGCGCAGCGAGAAGTATTTGGCGATGGCAAAATCCTCGCAGTCGCCCCTGCCCTGGCCGATCGTTTCGAGCGGTGTTGCCCAGTAATCGGCCTGCTGCCAAGTGCTGATGTCTTCGTCAAAAACGATGTGCTTGTTGAAGAAATCGTTCACCAGAACGAGCTTCTTTTCCTCGCCAGCGTTCCTCGCCTGCGCCAGCATCCGACCCCAGTCGTGCAGCAAGCCGCTTCTCGCTGCGCCAAAGCGTTCGACCAGTTGCGCCTGCAGTGCGCTCAAGCTCGGCTGGGCAACGACGTACCAGGTCACGAGCAGAACCGGCAGCGCTAACGCGCTGCCGCACCAGCGGAGCGCCGAAGCGCCAATCAGCCTGGTCTTCAGCAACATGTCGGCGGAGACCGGCGAGACTTGTCGAAGAGCTGAGGCAAGTCCAGGCCTTTTCTGTAAATATCACTCAGTCATGAGTATAATGCGACGGAATAGCTATCGGGGCCGGAGTGTCGAAGCATGGGCATCATTCAACAGAGATTTTCGGTTCGCTTGGGCGCTGCAATGGTGGCCAGCAGTGTCGTCCTGCTCCCCATCTGTCTGGCAAGCGAACCCGCTTCCTTGCCGGAGGCCGCCCAGGCGGCGGTCTTGCGGAATCCCGAAGTACTGGCGCGCTGGCATGCTTTCCGTGAAGCAGACGAAGAGATTGGCGTGGCGCGCGGTGGCTTTTTTCCCGAGGTCGATCTGTCCGCCGGTGCCGGCCGTGAACGTCTGAAGCCGGCAAGCACCGGAGGCGACTCGAGCTACACGCGCCGCGATGTCTCGCTCAGCCTGCGGCAGATGCTGTTTGACGGCTTTGCAACATCGAACGAAGTGAAGAGGCTGGGCAAAGCCAAGCTGGTGCGCTACTTCGAGCTGCTCGATTCGTCCGAGAACATCGCGCTTGAGGCTGCTCGCGCCTACCTCGATGTCGTACGCTATCGTCGCCAGGTGGAGCTGGCTGAAGAGAACTACATTCAGCACCAGGCTGCCCTCGAACAGCTTCAGCGGCGCGCCGCATCGGGTGTCGGCAAGCGGGTTGATGTCGACCAGGCAGCAAGCCGCCTGGCGCTGGCCGATGTCAACCTGACGACGGCGCTTGCCAACCTGCATGACGTGACGGCGCGCTACTTGCGAATTGTTGGCGATTATCCGGCGAAAGCGCTGCCTGTCCCGGCAGATCTTTCGGCGACGCTGCCCGACAGAGTAGACCTGGCCCTGCAGTCAGCGCTGAAGCACAGCCCTGCCTTGCGGGCAAGCGTCGAAAACACCGAGGCCGCGCAGTACGACCTGAATGCCCGGCGGGCCGCGTTCATGCCGCGCGTCGATCTGCTGGCACGCAGCGAGAACACACGGAACTACCTTGGCGTCGAGGGTTCGCGTGACAATACGGTCGTCGAACTGCGCTTGCGCTACAACCTGTTCAACGGCGGATCTGACCTCGCGCGTGACCGCCAGTATCGCGAACGCAAGAACACGGCACTCGACCAGCGCGAAAAGATCTGTCGTGATCTACGCCAGACCTTGTCGATTGCCTATCATGACACCATCCGTCTGCGCGAGCAGCTGTCGTACATCACGCTGCAGGTCGAGCTGGTCGAGAAGACGCGCAATGCCTACCGCGATCAGTTCAACATCGGTCAGCGCACGCTGCTCGATCTGCTCAACACGCAAAACGAGTACTTCGACGCACGGCGCACACAGGTCAATGCCGATGTCGATCTGTCGCTGGCTTACCTGCGGTCGTACGCAGGGATGGGCCGGCTGCTCGACAAGCTGGGTCTGAAGCGCGTCGATGCCGATAACGTACCGGCAGAGAGCGCCATGGCCGCCGTCGACCTGGCCGAGCTCTGCCCGCCGCTTGCGCCGGCGCAGCTACAGTTCGACCGTGAGGGACTGAAGAAGAAGGCGCGCGAATTGATGGAGGGATCGCCGTCGGGTTTCATCGGCGGACGCAGCGCCTCCGAGCTTCCCGGTGCAGCCAATGGCGGCGAAAACCCGGGCACACGCTGAGCGGGCCTGACCAATCGGCGGCATTCAGCCTGAAACCAGCGACGCCGGCAAGTGTCAGTTGGGCTCTGCCGTTTCTGGCAATGATGCCTTCCAGGCGCGTTCATGCGGTGCAAGCCCGCCAAGGCCCGCTTTCCCGGCGAAATCCTGCGGCTGCTGGCGCGGCCGCCAAGCCGCCTGCCCTTGGCGAAAGCTCCCGTCACCACCAGTCCGCTTGCCTTCCGGTCAACACTTCGGACAGAAGCCGTAGACAGTGAGTTCGGCTCGCTGGAACTGGAAGCCGGCGGGCAGCGCCGCGGCCAGCGTCGGCGAGGCGTTTTCCAGGCAATAGACCGCTCCGCAGCGCGCACACTGAAAATGTGCGTGGCTCCGGCCTTCTTCGACGGCCGCGTTGAAGCGCCAGATGCGGTCACTGCCAGCCACGCGATGCGCCAAGCCATGGGTCACCAACCAGTCCAGCGTGCGGTACAACGTCACCCGGTCGTGCGCAATACCCGCAGCGGCAAGCGCAGCACCAACCTCATCGTGCGCCAGCGGCTGGCTGGCGCTGCGCAGCATGTCGAGAACGGCGGTCCGGGTGCGCGTTACCCGCCCGCCGCGCGCCGCAATGCGTTGCGAACTGCTCGGACCGGCGACTGAGGTCGGGCTGTACGGCAGGCCGGAAGCGCTGCCGCACGCCGGATTGCCGACGACGGCGCGTTGATCCGGCTGGGTCGAGCCGACCCTCGGCACGTCGCCGCGCGCCGCTGCCATTTCCTGCACCGGCTGGTTGGCGGTCACCCCGCCTGACGAGCCAGATCCCATACTTCGTCCGTTCGCTCCCTGAGCTGCTTGCCGTTGACGTCCTTCAGGCACCAATTATGCGGCCTTCCACCGCCTGTGCTCAATCCGCGCGCGCTGCAAAGATTGCCCGGAGAACTCCGACCGGACCAACGCTGCTCGCGCAACGGCCGACGTGCGGCGTTCTGGGCACGCGGACTCGCGCTCGATCGATCCAATCTTCCTTCTTTGGGCCGAGCTCGCCAGCCGAAACACCACAAGCACAAGGCGGCCGCCGCTTTCAGGGTTCGGCGTCCGTCTCCCGTACGCCATACTCGCTGTCCAGCTTGTTCATGTAGCGCGCGTACCACCAGATGATCAGGACATAGACGATCGGAGCGCCCTGCGCCCCCATGTAGAAGCCCAGGGGAAATCCCAGGATGACAATGCCGGCGAGTTCGCGCGCGTAGAAGCTGACGACGAAAGTGACGAGAAACCAGATCAGGAGGAGGATCGCCGTCATCTGCAGATTGCGTCGCCAATAGCTTTCGCGCCCTGGCTTGCTGCTCATGCCGAACGCTCCCACTCGCCTTGCTCGCGCGGAGGCCACAACGCCACCGTGCTGCCATGCGCAGGCATCAGGTGTCGCCTTCCGGGTGGCGTACGCTCTCGACAAACTCCTGGGTTTCCCGGCTGGGCGGACTGCCGATGAGGCTGACGACAATGATCGTCAGAAAGCCGGCAGCTACCCCCCAAACCCCGGCCGCGGTCGATTGTATTCCCAGCCAGGGCTCCATGCCTATTCCCTGAATACCTAACCATGGAATGTTGTCGAACTGGACACGCACCATGTAGTAGATGGTGACGAGCAGACCCACCAGCATGCCGCTGATCGCCCCCACCCTATTCGCTCGCTTCCAGAAGACACCAAGAATCAGCGCTGGAAAGAGCGCAGCGCCGGCGAGAGAGAAGGCCCAGGCAACCATGAACAGGATCGTTGCCGGCTTCTGCGAGGCAACCGTCGCGGCCAATACGGCAACGACCAGCAGGAGTGACTTGGAAACGACCAGGCGCCATTGGGTCGAGGCCGTCGGCCGGAAGACCTTGTAGTACACATCGTGCGACAGCGCGCTGGCGATGGTCAGCAGCAGACCGTCGGCGGTCGACAGCGCAGCCGCCAGCGCACCAGCGGCAACCAATCCCGAAATGACGTAGGGCAGACCAGCGATTTCCGGTGTGGCGAGCAGGATCACATCAGGGTTGAGCGCCAGTTCGGCGAGTTGAAGAAGGCCGTCGCCATTGACGTCTTCGATCGAGACCAGGCCGATCTTGCCCCAGGCACTGACCCACACGGGCAGTTGTGCAATCGACGAGCCAACGAGCGTGGTGTAGACCTCGTACTTGGCGAAAGCGGCGTAAGCCGGAGCGGTCAGATAGAGGACGAGGATGAAGAACAGAGACCAGAAAACGGAGTTGCGCGCTTCCCGCACACTGGGAGTCGTGTAGTAGCGCATGAGCACATGTGGCAGCGCCGCGGTGCCCACCATCAGGCAAAAAACGAGGCTGAGAAAGTTGACGCGCGCCGTATCGTTGGCCTGTCCCCCGGACCCGGGATAGGGCGTGACATGATGCTCGGGCGTACTGGCGCGCTGCCCGGATTCGCGCATCAGTTCTTCCCAGTACTTGCGAGCGTCTTCGCTGGTGGCCGGAAGCTCGCGCCGCTGACGCTCGAGCGCGGCGACATCGCGCATCTGGGCGTTGCTGCTCTTCAGCGCGTCGATCCGCTCGGCGATGCTCTGCCGTTCCTCGGCGAGAGACTCCGGCAGCGTCAGGATTCGTTGGTAATAGGCGTCGGCGCGCTGACGAAAGTGCTGGCGGGCGTCGGTCTCGGCTGGGTCGGCGAAGATCTTTTCCTCAAGCAGTTGAACCTTCTGGAGCACCTGTCCATAGGTGAGTTGCGGCACAGGGATGCCGGTCACCTGGTAGGAAAGGATGGTCACCGGAACCAGGTAGGCGACGATCAGGATGGCGTACTGGGCGACCTGCGTCCAGGTGACCGCCCGCATCCCGCCGAGAAACGAACAGACGAGAATGCCGGCGAGTCCGACGAAGACGCCAATTTCAAACTGCAGGCCAACAAAGCGGCTGGTGATCAGGCCGACGCCGTAGATCTGGGCAACGACATAGATGAACGAGGCGAGAACGGTGGCGAAGACGCCGACCAGTCGCGCTGGTGTTCCGCCGTAGCGCGCGGCAAGAAAGTCGGGAATGGTGAATTGGCCAAATCGTCGCAGATAAGGGGCCAACAGTAGCGCGACCAGGACGTAACCCCCGGTCCACCCCATGACGTAGGCCAGGCCCTGATAACCGGAAAGGTAGAGCGTTCCAGCGAGACCCATGAACGAAGCAGAACTCATCCAGTCGGCGCCGGTCGCCATGCCGTTGAAGATCGCCGGTACCCGTCGTCCGGCAACGTAGTACTCGGACACGCTGGCGGTGCGCGCCAGAACACCAATCGTCGCGTAGAGAAAGATGGTCAGGAAGAGGAACGAGTAGCCAACCCAGCGCGGCGGCATGCCGTAGCGCTCCAGAATGGCAAGAACGAGAATGAAGACGAAGAAGCCGGCGGTGTAGAAAGCGTAGTAACGTCGCAGCGGGGTCGTATACTCAGCCATTGGCAGTCGACGCTAGACGCTTTGGTGCATGTGGCGGCGCGCTTTCTCGATCTCGAGCAAAGCAGCCGGCGTGTCGAACCCCTTATGTGCCGCACGTGCGATCGTGATTTGTAGCAGCTTGGCGGTGGCGCAGGCGTCCGACACGGGATGGTGCCGCTGAATGCTGTCAATCGCAAAATGCGCCAACCAGTCGTCCAGACGACTGTGCGTCTCTACCTCACGGAAAAGATCCGACATCACCCAGTCAAGATCGATCCAGGGCTGGCGCCAAGCAATGCCGAGAACTGTGCTCAGCGTCTGCTCGACCAGCCGCGCGGTAAAGGCTGCATGATAGGCAACAAGTGGGGCCTTGGCCGTGAAACCGAGAAACGAAATCAGTTCATCGATCACTCGCGTCTGAGGCGGCGCAAGCGCCGCCTCAGACGTTCCATCCGCCTGAGACGCGGGCGCCGCCATCGACAGATCGAGGTACGCGGCATCAGCAAAATCGATCAGTCCGTCGACGACAGCGACGCCGCCCAGCGTCTGCAGGCAGTCGCTATCCGCACCCAGCGCTTCGACATCGATGACGACGTAGCGCGAGCGATAGTGCGAACGTCGGTAGTCGGCGGCTGGCAACTTCTCCCAGGCAGCAATCGCCTGCTGTTGTTCGGCGCTCAGGGCAGGCTGGCGCAAGTCCGGAGAGGGGAGAAAGCGGGAGTACCAGGGCATGCGGATCAGAGTTGGTAATCGATTTTCAGACGAGCCTGCAGCTTGCGCGCTTGGCGGAACGCTTCCTTAAGGATTCGGCGTTCGATTTCGTTCAAATCATCCGGGCTGACGAAATTGTCGCCCGCCCGTCCGTGCTCCTGTTCGAAATGCTGATGGCGCAGACGCAGCAGTTGCAGAAAGTTGAAACCCTCGACGCTTGCCGCCACATCTTCGGCCGGGATGTTCATCAAGGCGCCGGCTCGCTTCAAACGGTGCACGGTGTTGGTCGCCTCGACCTGACTGGCCAGGGCGAAGACGCGCGCAGCATCGGTAAACAGGCGAACGCCAAACTTCTTGAGATCGATGCAGCCGGGATGGTCGGCATCGGCGTCGGTGATGAAGTCGCGAATGCGCCCGAGCGGCGGCGAGACGCTGAGTGCGTTCTGCGCCAGCATGCGCAGGAAGAGCGGATTCCCTCGCGTCTGGCGAAGCAGCGACAGGCGCAGGCGATGAGCCAGATGGAAGCGACCGTAGAGCGGCCGGAAATCGAAAAAAATCGTGGCATTGAGTAGCGCCTGTGGCTCTGGAGTATGTATCCACTGGGAAAACCTTTCCTCCCACTCGTCGAGCGTCAGACAGAGGTCCGGATTGCTCGCCATGATGTTGCCCTTGCATAGCGGGAAGCCACACTTGTCGAGATCCTCGTTGACGTCGCGCGCGAACTCGATGAAGCGCAGTTGCGTCTGCTCGCGGTCCATGATGTCGGTACACACGAAGACGATACCGTTGTCCTGATCGGTGCTGAAGGTCTGCTCGTCGCGTCCCTCTGAACCGAAGGAAAGCCACGCCCAGTCAATGCCGTAGAAGTCGTGACGCTCCAGATTGAGGCTGATGATGCGCCGCGTTACCGTATCGTTCAGCGTCGAGACGAACTGCGTGATTTCCTGCGCCCCTACCCCCTCGGTCAACATCGTCAACGCCAATTGGCGCACGTCCGCACGTGCATGCTGGAGAACCTCGACGCTGGTTGCCGCATCGATCGCGTGCCGGGTCTGGCGCAGGCCGGCACCTTGCAGTTTGAACAGATCGCGTTCGGAAATCACCCCCTGCAAGCGGCCGCCTTCGTCGACGGCAAGCACATGGCGAACCCCGTGCATCGCCATGACGAGCGCCGCATCGTGGGCGTTGGCCGCCAACGGCAGCGTCTGCGGCGACCCTGACATCACCGAGGAAATCGGCTCGTCAAGCGGAACGCCTGGCAAAACGATACGCTTGAGTACGTCCGACAGCGTGAAAATGCCCATCGGGCGACGCGCTTCGTCTACCACGACCATCGAGCCGAGATGCTGCCCAGCCATCGTCTCGACAACCTGACGAATCGTTGCCTGCGGTCCGACGGCGACGGCTTCGCGCTTGACGATCGCGCTCAGCGGCGAGTTCATCGTCCTCTGTTCGGATGCGCGTTGAGCAAACTGAAGCTGCAGCTGCTGGCGCGACTGGTTGAGCAGGCCAGCGATGTGCTGCGTGCAGAAGAGATTGAACGCCGTGCTTTTCTGCGTCAACGTGAAAAAATCGTCGGACGGCAGTTCGTAGCAGAAAACTTCTTCGCGCGCCACGTAGGCATTGGCCGACGGACGCTGGGCCATCAGGGCGCCGATGGCAAAAGCCTGGCCCGGCCCAAGGGTGACCGACGAATACTCGACGTTGGCAAGGGGACTGGCCGCCTTCACCTGTACCCGGCCACATTGCACGATGTACAAGCTGCGCGCGACGCCCATTTCGCTGCCCAGGATCTGGGCGCCCTTCGGGTAGTGCGCCAGTTTGACGTGCTCGGCGACGAAGCGCAGAGACTCGACTTCCATCCGGTCGAAAGGCGGGTAGGCTTGCAGGAAGCGGATGCACGCCGAAATCAACATCTCAGTCGCACTGTTGACCATTCCTGCTCCCTGGTTTTGCCGGCCGACCGGCAGCGCCCCCGACACCGTTCCGGAAACGTGTTGCTGTTTGCCCAGACGCTTACTGCACCGGCAGTGACTTGCCGGGTGGCCGATGCGCGCGCCATGGCGGGCGTCACCGGCGCACGCACCACACGCCAGCGATGCTTGGGGCTGGGCACTCGCCGCGCCCAGCGCCCTCGCCTATGGTCAGCCTATCCCTTCAATTGCTCGAGAATGGCCGGGTTCTCCAGCGTCGACACATCCTGCGCAACCGTTTCGCCCTTGGCCAGCGAGCGCAGCAGACGGCGCATGATCTTGCCCGAACGCGTCTTCGGCAGGTTCTCGCCGAAACGAAGATCCTTCGGCTTGGCAATCGGCCCGATCTCGCGACCGACGTGATCCTGCAGTTCCTTGATCATGTTCTTGGCCGCTTCGCCGGTTGGCCGAGCGCCCTTGAGCACGACGAAAGCACAGATCGCCTCGCCGGTCAGGTCGTCGGGACGGCCAACCACTGCGGCCTCGGCAACCATCGGATGCGAAACGAGCGCCGACTCGATCTCCATCGTACCCATGCGGTGGCCGGAAACGTTCAGCACGTCGTCGATACGACCGGTAATCGTGAAGTAACCGGTATTCACGTCACGCACCGAGCCGTCGCCGGCAAGATACAGCTTGCCGGCGAAGTCATCCGGATAGTAAGACTTGCGGAAGCGCTCGGGGTCGCCCCAGATGTTGCGGATCATCGCCGGCCACGGACGCTTGACGACCAGCAGACCACCCTTGCCCCAGTCGAGCTCGGTGCCTGTTTCGTCGACGACGGCCGCCTGAATTCCCGGGAAGGGCAGAGTGCAGGATCCCGGAACCAGCGGCGTCACCCCCGGCAGCGGGGTAATCATGTGACCGCCCGTCTCGGTCTGCCAGAAAGTATCGACGATCGGGCAACGGCCGCCGCCGACCTTGTCGTAGTACCACTGCCAAGCCGCCGGATTGATCGGTTCGCCGACCGTTCCAAGCAGACGGAGCGACGAAAGATCGTACTGCGTCGGCGCAACGGCCGGCGTAGTATCGGCCGCCTTGACCAGCGAGCGGATTGCCGTCGGCGCGGTGTAGAAAATGCTGATCTTGTGCTCCTGGATCATTTTCCAGAAACGCCCGGCATCGGGGTAGGTCGGGATGCCTTCGAAAACCATTTCGGTCCCGCCACAGGCCAAAGGCCCATAGGCGATGTAGGTATGGCCCGTTACCCAGCCGATATCGGCTGTGCACCAGAAGAGGTCGTGCGGCTTCAGATCGAAGGTCCACTTCATCGTCAGGATGGCGTGCAGCAGATAACCGCCGGTCGAGTGCTGAACGCCCTTGGGCTTGCCGGTCGAGCCCGAGGTATACAACAGGAAGAGGGGATGCTCGGCGCCCACCCATTCCGGCTCGCAGACGTCCGATTGTCCGGCGATCACGTCGTGCCACCAGACATCGCGTCCGGCCACCATCGTGCACGCGCCGCCCGTGCGCTGAAAGACGACGACATTCCTGACCGACTCGCAACCGCCCAGCGCGATACCTTCGTCAACCGCCGGCTTGAGCGGAATCTTCTTGCCGCCGCGACACTGCTCGTCGCAGGTGATCACCGCCACTGCGCCGGCATCGTTGATCCGGTCGCGCACCGATTGCGCCGAGAAACCGCCGAAGACCACCGAGTGGATGGCGCCGATGCGGGCGCAAGCCTGCATGGCGACGATCCCCTCGATTCCCATCGAGATATAGATGATGACGCGATCGCCCTTCTTGATGCCGAGCGCGCGCAGGCCGTTGGCAAATTGGCTGACCTGCGACAGCAACTGCGAGTAGGTGACCCGTTTGACCTCGCCGTCGTCGGTTTCGAAGATGATCGCCACCTTGTCGCCCAGACCCGCTTCGACATTACGGTCGAGACAGTTGTACGAGACGTTGAGCGTGCCGTCGGCAAACCATTTGAAGAAGGGAGAATTGGATTCGTCGAGCACCTGGGTGAACGGCTGCTTCCACGAGACGTGTTCACGGGCCAGACGAGCCCAGTAGCCTTCGTAATCCCTGGCGGCCTCGGCGCACAGCGCCTTGTACGCCTCCATGCCCGATATCGTCGCCTGTTTGACGAACTCGGCGGACGGCTCAAAGAATTTTACGGCCTCGTTCAGTGACATGTCGCATCTCCCATGCAGAATATTGTGTTGGAGGAGTGAAAAAGTCAGGTCAGCAAGCGGAAAGAACCGAATCCACTCGAGTTGTATTGTGCGCCCCGGCCTGAGACGGCGAGCGAACAAACGCCGGCCGCCGCCTGCTCGGCCGCGCCAATGCCAACCGATTAAACCCCCGCATTCTTACACACCACTTACGGGAGGCCGAAGGGCGTCAGGAGAAAGGCCCTTTTTGGTGCTAGAATCCAGCGTCCCGAAACCATCGAAAAACTGCAAATGGCCTCTCTGAAACCCACCGTGGACCGGCTCGAGATGTTCATCTTCTGGAGTCGCTGGCTGCAGGCACCGCTCTATCTTGGCCTGATCATCGCCCAGGGCGTGTATGTCTATCTGTTCATGGTTGAGCTCTCGCATCTGATTCACAACCTGTTCTTCAGCAGCACGCGGATCAACGAAACCGAGGTGATGCTCGTCGTCCTTGGCCTGATCGATGTCGTGATGATCGCCAATCTGCTCATCATGGTCATCATCGGCGGTTACGAGACCTTCGTCTCGCGCCTTGACCTGGAAGGTCACCCAGACCAGCCCGAGTGGCTCTCGCACGTCAACGCCGGCGTGCTCAAGATCAAGCTGTCGACCGCAATCATCGGTATTTCGTCGATCCACCTGCTGAAAACGTTCATCAACGCCGGCAACCTCAACGAGCATACGATCAAGTGGCAAGTCATCATCCATGCCCTTTTCCTGTGCTCTGCCCTGGCCATGGTCTGGGTCGACCGGGTGATGACGCAAACCCTGGCGATGAGCAAGCCCCACCACGCCGGTCAGCACTGACACGAACACCGCAGCGGGAATCGCCCCGCCAAACCAACCGGAGATCGCCTGAAATGACGACTATCAAGCAGGAAGATTTTATCCAGAGCATCGCCGATGCATTTCAGTACATCAGCTACTACCATCCGCTCGACTACATCAAGGCGCTGGGCGCCGCCTACGAACGCGAGCAAAGCCCGGCCGCCAGAGACGCCATCGCGCAGATTCTGAGCAACAGCCGGATGTGCGCCGAAGGCCGCCGGCCAATCTGCCAGGATACCGGCATCGCCGTCATCTTCCTCAAGGTTGGCATGCAGGTGCACTGGGACGCTACCCTTTCCGTGCAGGAAATGTGCAACGAAGGCGTCCGGCGAGCCTACAACGATCCGGACAACAAACTGCGCGCTTCTGTCCTGCTCGACCCAGCCGGGGCGCGCAGGAACTCGAAGGACAACACGCCGGCCGTCGTGCATTGCGAAATCGTCCCCGGCCACCATGTCGAGGTCATCTGCGCGGCCAAAGGTGGTGGTTCAGAAAACAAGACCAAGTTCTACGCGCTCAATCCGTCCGACTCGATCGTGGACTGGGTGCTGAAGACCGTGCCGACGATGGGCGCCGGGTGGTGCCCGCCGGGAATCCTCGGCATCGGCATTGGTGGCACACCGGAAAAGGCCATGCTGTTGGCAAAGGAAGCGCTGATGGCACCGGTGGACATCCATGAGCTGATCGCGCGCGGCGCGAGCAACCGCGTCGAGGAACTACGGCTTGAGCTGTACGACAAGGTCAATGCACTTGGCATCGGCGCGCAGGGGCTCGGCGGACTGACGACGGTTCTCGACGTCAAGATCCTCGACTACCCGACGCACGCGGCCAGCCTGCCGGTCGCCATGATCCCGAACTGCGCGGCAACTCGACACGCGCATTTCCACCTCGATGGCAGTGGCCCGGCACACCTGACGCCACCCGACCTCGACGAGTGGCCCAAGGTCAACTGGACGCCGGACACTGAAGCTTCGGCACGGGTCAATCTCGATACGTTGACCCCGGCCGAGGTCGCCGCCTGGAAGCCGGGGCAAACACTGCTGCTCAACGGGAAGATGCTGACCGGGCGCGATGCGGCGCACAAGCGCATACAGGACATGCTGGCCAAGGGCGAGAAACTGCCGGTCGATTTCACCAACCGGGTGATCTACTACGTCGGCCCGGTCGATCCGGTCCGCGATGAAGTTGTCGGTCCGGCCGGACCGACAACGGCGACCAGGATGGACAAGTTTACCGAGATGATGCTGGCGCAGACGGGATTGATTTCGATGGTCGGCAAGGCCGAGCGCGGGCCGACGGCGATCGAAGCGATTCGCAAACACAAATCGGCTTATCTGATGGCGGTCGGCGGCGCAGCCTATCTCGTCGCGAAGGCCATCCGGGCAGCGCGCGTCGCCGGTTTTGCCGACCTCGGCATGGAGGCCATCTACGAATTTGAAGTGCGAGACATGCCGGTCACCGTCGCGGTCGATTCAAACGGCACATCGGTGCACGACACCGGGCCACGCGAGTGGCAAGCCCGCATCGGCAAGATTCCGGTCACCGCCGGTTGAGCGTCTGGTCCGGCAGACTGGCAAGCCGGGCGCACGCCGGCTTGCTCTTTTTCTGTTGAAGCGAATTTCCGGGTCGCCGAATGATCGGGGTTTTCGATAGTGGTCTTGGCGGCTTGTCGGTGCTCGCCGCGATTGCCGACGGATTGCCGCGCGCCGACCTGGTCTACCTGGCCGATACGGCACACGTACCCTATGGCGACAAGGACGACGCATACATTCGCCAGCGTGTGCTACGCATCGGCACACACCTGGTTGACCAGGGTTGCCGGGTCGTCGTCGTCGCCTGCAATACGGCGACCGCAGCCGCGGTGTCGGCGTTTCGCGAGACCTACCCGGCGCTGCGTGTGGTCGGCGTGGAGCCCGGGGTCAAGCCGGCGGCTGCCGCCTCGCGCAGCCGGCGGATCGCCGTTCTGGCGACGGATTCTACCGCTCGCAGCCAGAGACTGGCACAGCTCATCGAGCGCTACGCAGGCAGTGTCGAGGTTCGGGTCGCGGCTTGCCCAGGCTGGGCAACGCGCGTCGAGGCGCTGCGCCTGACCGACGGCGACTTCGTCGAAGAAGCACACGCTCATCTCGACCCACTGCTCAACTTCGGCGTCGATCAGATCGTCCTCGGCTGCACGCACTATGCCTTCCTGCGTCCGACGTTGGAGCCTATCGTCGACGGCAAGGCGACGCTGGTCGACGTGGCGGATGCCGTCGCCCGCCAGTGCATTCGCCTGGCTGACGCGGCGAACAGCGGCAGCGGCAGGCTGACGCTCGCCGCCACCGCGCAACCCGAGCGCCTGCAGGCTGCGCTGCCGGTGCTCGGGCTGAAACGCCTCGCCCGCCGCCTGCAGCAGCCGGCGCACCTTGTTGTTGCATGAGATGATCGGGAAACCATGAGCACGCCTTTGGCGGTTGACGGCGAAAGCGCCGTCCAAGCTGCAGACCTGCAACGCGATGTCGCCCGGCGACGGACGTTTGCCATCATTTCACACCCCGACGCCGGCAAGACGACACTCACCGAAAAGTTGCTGCTTTTCGGCGGAGCGATTCAGTTGGCGGGCACCGTGAAGGGGCGCAAGAGCGCCCGCCACGCGACCTCGGACTGGATGGAAGTGGAAAAGCAGCGCGGCATCTCGGTCACCAGTTCGGTCATGCAGTTCGAGTATCACGGGCATACCATCAACTTGCTCGATACACCCGGCCACGAGGACTTTTCCGAAGACACCTACCGCGTGCTGACCGCGGTCGATGCCGCAGTCATGGTGATCGACGCGGCCAAGGGCGTCGAGGCACAGACGATCAAGCTGCTCGACGTGTGCCGTATGCGCAACACGCCGATCATTACCTTCGTCAACAAGCTTGATCGGGAAGTACGCGAGCCCTTCGACCTGCTGGAGGAAATCGAGCGCGTACTGGCGATCGAATGCGCGCCGATTACTTGGCCGGTGGGCATGGGCAAGACCTTCGGCGGCGTCTATCACCTGCTCGACGACCGACTCCTGCACTTCGCTCCCGGCGAAGAGAAACGCAGCGACTCCGCTTGGCTCGAAGGCTTGGCCAACCCGCTTCTCGACAATCGCTTTCCCGGAGAAATCGGGCAACTGCGTGAGGATGTCGAGCTGATCCAGAGCGCCAGCAGCCCCTTCGACCTGGTGAGTTTCCTGGCCGGGCACCAGTCGCCTGTTTTTTTCGGATCGGCGATCAACAACTTCGGTGTGCAGGAAATTCTGCAGGCCTTGCTCGACTGGGCGCCACCGCCACAGGAGCGCGACGGCGGGAGCCGCAGGGTTCACCCGGCGGAGAGCAGTTTCAGCGGCTTCGTGTTCAAGATCCAGGCCAACATGGACCCCAAGCACCGCGACCGTATCGCATTCCTGCGCGTCTGCTCCGGCCGCTACGCACCGGGCATGAAGGTGAAACACCTGCGCCTCGAGCGCGAGATGAAGCTGGCCAACGTCCTCACCTTCATGGCCAACGAAAGGCAGTTGATGGACGACGCCGTTGCCGGCGATATCATCGGCATCCACAACCATGGCAACCTGCACATCGGCGACACGCTGAGCGAAGGCGAAGCACTGGCCTTCAAGGGCATACCCTATTTCTCCCCTGAGCTCTTCCGCGTCGCTCGCCTGCGCGACCCCTTGAAGAGCAAGCAACTGCTCAAGGGCTTGCAGGAACTGGGCGAAGAGGGTGCCATCCAGGTGTTCGAGAACCTCGCCAGCGGTGCGCTCCTGCTCGGTGCGGTTGGCAGCTTGCAGTTCGAGGTCGTCGCGCACCGCTTGCAGACGGAGTACAAGGTCGATGCGCTCTTCGAAGCGGCGGACATCTACACGGCCCGCTGGCTGACCTTTCCCGACGCGACAACGCGGCGCAATTTCGAGCGTGAACAGTTTCAGCGCCTGGCAAAGGACGTGGACGGCAACCCGGTATACCTGGCGAGCACACGCTACAACCTCGAAGTCACCAGCGAAAAGTGGCCGCGTGTCGGATTTCACAGTTCACGCGAGCACGGCCAGTTGTTCGCCTGAACGGCGATTGGCGGGCGGGGACAGGACAGCAAGCTGCGGTGGCGGCTGCCACCAGCGTCTTCCAAGCTCGCGTCAATACCGGGCGTCGGACGGGGAAACCTCGGCGCCAGCGGCTAGGCGTCGACGGCAACGGCTTGCGCGAGGAACTCGATCTTCTTTTGCAAATCGTCGGCGGAATCCGGAAAACGCTCGGCAATGCGCCTGAACTCATCCTGTATCCTGACAAACGCATCGACCATGTCAGGATCGAAGTGCGTCGCGCGGCCCTCGACGATGATCTTTACCGCCTGCTCGTGCGACATCCGCTCCTTGTATACCCGACGACTGATCAGAGCGTCGTAGACATCGGCGATCGCCATCAGACGCGCCGATACCGGAATGCAATCGCCTGACAGCGCTTCCGGGTAGCCGCTGCCATCCCACTTCTCCTGGTGGTAGAGCGCAATTTCTTTCGCGATGGTGAGAAACTCGACTGGCGTCCCGAGCCAGTTTTCGGCCAGCTGTATCGCGTCACGACCCAGCAGCGTGTGACTCTTCATGATTTCGAACTCTTCCGGTTCGAAGCGGCCGGGTTTGAGCAGGATGCGGTCGGGGATTCCGACCTTGCCGATGTCGTGCAGCGGGGCAGATTTGAAAAGAACCTTGATGTTCTGGTCGGTCAGGAAATCGGTGAAGCGAGGGTGGGCGCGCAGACTCTCGGCGAGGACCTTGACGTAGCGTTGAGTACGCAAGATGTGTTTGCCGGTTTCAGCGTCACGGGTTTCCGCCAACGACGCCAAGGCAAGGATGGTGACGTCCTGGACGGCCTCGAGGTCGCGCGTTCGGCGCTCGACCTCGGCGCGCAAGAAGTCGTTCTTGCTGCGCAGGAAGTCGGCGCTGCTCTTCAGCGAAAGCTGTGTGGCAACGCGCGCCAGGAGGATCGGCGGGCTGATCGGCTTGGTGATGTAGTCGACCGCGCCAAGCGCCAAACCCCGCTGCTCGTCCTCGAGTTCCGTCCGGGCAGTGAGAAAAATCACCGGAATGTCGGCCGTCCGCGGATCTGTCTTGAGCCGCCGACAGACCTCGTAGCCGTCGATGTCGGGCATCATCACATCGAGCAGAATCAGATCAGGTGGTGCGGCGGAGGCGGCGATCTGCAGCCCGCGGTCGCCTCGGTTGGCGACCTTCACCTTGTACGTCTCTTTCAGCAAGGCCGACATCAGCGCCAGATTGTCGGGCGTATCGTCGACGACGAGGACCGTTGCCTTTTCGTTGAAGTCGAGAATCTCCATGCGTCTCCGTCTATTCCGTCTACTCCTTCACACGGCCAGCCCGACTGCCGCCGCCGTCTCGCGCAAGGCATGCAAGCCGGCGTCGTAATCGAAACGATTCACCGCACTCTCGATCGCCCGGTAGCTGCTGCCGAACGCAGTACGCAGGAGGTTGGCGTGATTTGCCAGGAAGTCGCCTGCTTCGGCATCACTTTCCGCGAGAAGCGCTGCCAGCCGGCGGCAGATAGCCTGCAGATGCGCCTTGTCGATCAGCGCCGTGCCCTCATCGGCCGTGCGTGGCGGCAACTTCTGCGACAACTCGGCAACCAGCTCGGCGAGTATTCTAGCGGCAGATTCCAGCCGTGCATCAATCAGTTCGCGCGGCAGTTTCGTGCCGATCACTGCTTCCAGTTTGGCTGCCTCGGCTTGCAAGTCGCCGGCGCCGATGCTTCCCGCCACTCCCTTCAGACTATGCGCCAGGCGCTCGGCGGTACCCCAGTCGTCGGCATCGAGCGCGGCAGCAATCTCGCCCGCTACCGTCCGCTGCCCATCAACAAACTTGCGCAGCAAGGAAATGTAGAGCGGCTTCTTGCCCAATACGCGGCGCAAACCAACCGCTGCATCCAGACCACGAAGCGTCGTCAACACGGCGTCGTCGTCCGGCTCGCCCGGCAACTGCGCGGCGACGGCTTGTGCTGCCGCCTGTCGCGGAACAACCCATTTGATGAGCGCCTGCCACAGTTCTTCCGGTTCAATCGGCTTGGCGACGAAGTCGACCATTCCAGCCGCCATGCACCTCGCCCGGTCGCTCGGCAGCGCGTTGGCCGTCATGGCAACGATCGGCAAGCCACGACACGCCGGCAGTGAAGTGATAGCGCGTGTCGCCGTTACACCGTCCATGATCGGCAAATGCATATCCATGAAAACGATGTCGTACGTGCGGGTGCGCGCCTTGTGCACCGCCATCTGCCCATCGACGGCGAGATCGACCACCAGACCCGCCCCGGTCAACAACTCGGTCGCCACCTGTTGGTTCAGCTCGTTGTCCTCGACGAGCAAAACCTGCGCACCCTGGATGGTCGACATGCGCTCGTCCACCGCACGCGGGATCAGCGCTTGCGGCAGCAGTTCGCTGCGCTCGCCGCCAATCAGTCGCATCGCAGTGTCGAAGAGCAGCGATGCATTGACCGGTTTGAGTAGAACGTCGCGCACGCCAACCGTCGCTGCCTGCTCGAGCACTGCTTCGGAGCTGTCGGCGGTAACTATGACGATATGCGGCGGAGCCGGCAGGGAAAGCAGGTGAAGCTGCTGAGCTGTCTCCAGCCCGCCCAATTGCGGCATCCGCCAATCGAGAAACACGATCTCGTAGGGATCATTGCACGCGGCCAACGCAACCTGCTCGACAGCCGCTGCACCGCTCGCCACGTCGTTGACGACAAAAGTCATCGTTCTCAGGAGGTCACGCATGACCGTGCGAGCGGTTCGGTTATCATCGACCACCAGGACCTTCCTGCCGCGCAGGTCCGGACTGGGCAGCAGAGGGCGAACGCCGTCGGCGGCGCGGCCCAGGCGAGCGGTAAACCAGAAAGTCGAGCCCCTGCCGTATTCGCTGCTGACGCCCACCTCGCCACCCATCAGTTCGACCAGTTTCTTCGAAATTGCCAGACCGAGCCCTGTTCCGCCGAACCGCCGCGTGGTCGACACATCGCCCTGGGAAAAGCTCTCGAAGAGCCCCGCCATCTGCTCCTTGCTCAGGCCGATTCCGGTGTCCTGCACGGAGAAATTGAGCACGAGTGCCTCGTCAGCAAGCTCCTGAACAGTAACGCGGATTGCCACCTCTCCTTGATCAGTAAACTTGACCGCGTTGTTTCCGTAGTTGATCAGGACCTGACCCAGACGCAGCGGGTCTCCAACAAGAACAGGTGGCACCGCGGGATCGACATCGATCACCAGTTCGAGGTCCTTCGCACTGCTCTTCTCAGCGATGAGGTTGGCTACGTTGTCGAGCACTTCCTCGAGCGCGAACTCGGTCTCCTCGATCGACAGCTTGCCCGCCTCGACCTTGGAGAAATCGAGGATATCGTTGACGATGCCGAGCAGGTGCTGGCCGGAATCCTGGATTTTGCGCGCGTAGTCGCGCTGGCGTGGGGTGAGTTCGGTCTTCGAGAGCAGATGCGCCATTCCGATGATCGCATTCATCGGGGTACGTATCTCGTGGCTCATGTTGGCCAGAAAGGCTGTCTTCATGCGCGTCGTTTCTTCGACCAGCCCGGTCTGTTCAGCGTGGACACGGCGCACCAGATCCTCGGCAGCACGCCTTTCGCTGATGTCGCGAAAGACAACAACCGTGCCGATCAGCTTTTCCGCCTTGTAGAGCGGCGTCGTCGCGTATTCGACGATCAGCGGGCTGCCATCGCGTCGCCAGAGGACTTCGGAATCGACCTTGCGCGGCAGCCCGTCGCACGCAGTCAGCCGCATGGCGCAGCACTCGTAGGGAAGCTCGCTCCCGTCTGGGTAGGCGTAGTGAATCAGTTCATGCAGCGGCCGCTGGGCGAGTTCTTCGTTCGTGTAGGCGAGCAGCGCGGTGACCGCCGGATTGGCAAACATCATCCGGCCGCTCAGGTCGATGCCCAAGATTCCCTCGCTGACTGCACCGAGAATCAGGCGGCTGTGTTCCTCCAACTCGGCAAGCTCGCCCGCCTGTTTCTCCAGTTGCGCTGCCTGCTGCTGCGTCGCTTCGAGCAGCCGGGTGGCGCGCGTGCTGCGCTCGATGATTTCGAGGCTCATGGCAACGATCGGCAGAAGCCCGTCGAGCAGATCGGTCTGCTGTTCATCGAGCGCCCGCAAGGTCGCCAACTCGATCACCGCCAGGGGTCGGTCCGAGCGCATCACCGGCACGAGCATCGTTCCCAAGGAGATGGCCGACGCGTTGGCGGATGCCAGCTTGTCCAGCGGGACGTGGCTCAGAAACTGGCGCGCACCGCGCGCTGCGCAGTCGCCTACCGGGCCGTCCCCCACCCTGACCAGCGGGCTCGGACAGGCCGTGGTGCCGTAGGTCGCAATGGCTTTGAGCGTCGCACGGTCTTCGGTAACGATGTAGAACGTGCCTCGCTCGGCGCACAAGAGCGGCGCCAAGCCTCCCATCAGCTTTTCGGCGAGTTCGGTAAAGGTCCCAGCGTCGCGCAGGAGACCGGAAACCAGCGCAAGGTTGGATCTGATCCAGCGCTCGGCGGCCATTGCCTGTTCCAGACTGTCCAGCGCAGAAGCAGCCTTCGCCTCGCCGCCGCACGCCGGCGCCAGTCGATGCGGACGCTCCAGGTGCTGAGTAGTGCAGGGCGCGACTGGCGGGTCGCTGCCTGGGGCCCGCCGCCGGGACCGAGTTCGCCAGATCATGGCGAGAAGGACGCCGGCGAGCAACAAGAGGCAAATGAGGCCAGCGCTCAAGACTGAGCTCACCAGCCGGAAACAAGCACCTTCTCGGCCCAGAGCAACCCGCTCAAGGTCTTGGCATCGGTAATCCGGCCGTCGCGAACGGCCTCCAGGGCTTCCGGCAGAGTCAGCGAAAACACGTCGATGAACTCATTGTCGTCAAGCGCGCGCGGCGAGCCGCGGCGTACATTACTCGCCAGAAAGATCTCGATCCGTTCGTCCGAGTAGCCGACGCAGGGATGCATCACGCCAAGGTGCCGCCACTGCTCGGCTACGTAGCCCGTCTCCTCGCGCAGTTCCCGGCGCGCGGTGTCGGCCGGCGCTTCGCCGGGATCGATCTTGCCCGCCGGCAATTCCAGGAAGGCACGCTGCAAGGGGTAACGGTACTGGCGAACAAAGATCAGGCGCTGATCGGCGCGCTGGGCAATGACGACGGCCGCACCCTGGTGTCGGATGTACTCGCGTAGCGTACTCTCGCCATCCGGCAGGCGGACTTTATCGCAGCGCACATCGAGCAGGTTTCCGCGGAATACCGACGTGCCCGCGATCTCCACTTCACGCAAGTGTTCGTAGTCGTCTTCCATGGGCAAACTCACAACAAAAAAGCCCCGCCGAGGCGGGGCGTCCGGATCAAGGCGAGCACGGTCATAGCCACAGCGACCGGGCCAGCGTGTAGTGGCAGACAGACATCAGCCTGCCGGGGAATATGCCGAGCATCGCTACCGCCAGACCGTTCGCTGAAAGCAGGATCTTCATGTCGATCGGTGCCTCGATCGGCGCCAGGTTTACCGGCGGATCGAAATACATAATCTTGACGACGCGCAGGTAGTAGAAACAACCGATCAGCGAGAAAGCCACGGCGGTGATCGCCAGCCAAAGGTAGCCAGCGGCAACGACAGCCTGGAGAACCGAGAACTTGGCAAAAAACCCGACGAAGAACGGAATTCCGGCCATTGAAAACATCATCATCATCATTACCGCGGCAAACCAGGGGCTACGCTTGTTCAAACCCTTCAGGTCGTCAAGATCGTCCGACTCCAGCCCGCCACGCGCCAGGAGGAGAATGATCCCGAACGTGCCGGCGCTGGTCAGTACATAGGTGATGACGTAGAACATCGACGAACTGTAGGCGTTGAGGCCGAAGCGGGCGTCACCCCCAACGACGCCGGTGACGATGCCGAGCAGCATGAAGCCCATGTGCGAGATCGCCGAGTAGGCCAGCATGCGCTTCAGATTGGTTTGTGCGATGGCTGCGATGTTGCCGATTGCCATCGACAGAACCGAAAGCAGGATCAACATCGTCTGCCAGTCCTGCGCCAGCATGAGCAGTCCATTAGCCAGCATGCGAATGACGATCGCGAAGGCGGCCAGCTTTGGAGCTGTCGCGATGAACAGGGTAACCGCCGTCGGCGCGCCATGATAGACGTCGGGAATCCACATGTGGAAAGGAACGACGCCCAGCTTGAAGGCGATGCCGGAGACCACGAAGACCAGACCAAAAACCAGAATCGTTCGCTCACCCTGATAGCCCATGCTCATCAGGCGCTCGGCCACGGCGGTAAGTTCCAGCGTGCCCACTGCTCCGTAGATCATCGACATACCGTAGAGAAGCAGGCCGGAGGCAAGCGCGCCAAGGACAAAATACTTCATCGCCGCCTCGGTGGCCGGAACGGAATCGCGATTCATCGCGACCATCGCGTACAAAGAAAGCGAGAGGAGCTCGAGACCGATGTAGACCGAGAGAAAGTGATTGGCCGATATCATGACCATCATGCCGAGAGTGGCGAAGAGCGCGAGGACGTAGTACTCGCCTCTCGCCATTTGCTCACGCTCCAGAACGTAGCCCCGCGAGTAGAGCAGAACAACGACCACGGTGAGGTAGAGGAGCAGCTTGAGCACGTCGCCGAGCAGGTCGGCAATGTACATGTTACTGAAGGTGAAGCCGACGTCATTCGAGGCGGTAGTCAGGGTGACCGCCGCTGCGCCGATCAGGGTCAGTTGGGTGGCCAGGAAAGTTACCGTTCGCTTGCGGTCCCTGACAAATAGATCAAGGATCAGGACGACGCACGCCATGAACAGCACGAAGATCTCTGCGCTGGCTAGGCGCAGATCGGGCATCTGAAACTGCAGATCGGCAAGAGTCATAGCGGCTACCAGTTATTGGATCTTGCTCAAGGCAACGTGACGCAACAGTTCATTGACCGAGCTGTGCATGATTTCGGTGAAGGGCTGCGGATAAAGACCCATAGCCAGCGTACCGACGGCAAACAGCACGAAGACCAGGAACTCGCGCGGATTGATATCAGTCAGTTCGGCCACGTGGTGATTGCTGACGGCGCCGAATATGACGCGCTTGTACATCCAAAGCGTGTACGCTGCCCCGACGATCATGGTCGTCGCAGCGGCAAACGCGATCCAGAAGTTGTAGCCAACCGCGGCCAGAATGACCATGAACTCGCCGACAAACCCGGAAGTCGCCGGCAGCCCGGCATTGGCCATGGCAAAGAGCATGAAGAACGCAGCGAACTTCGGCATTCGGTTTACCACGCCACCGTAGTCAGCGATCTGCCGCGAGTGCGCGCGGTCGTACATGACGCCGATCGAAAAGAACATTGCTCCAGAAACGAAGCCGTGCGAAATCATCTGGACCAGAGCGCCTTCGATCGCCAACGCGCTGAACATGAAGAAACCGAGCGTGACGAAACCCATATGGGCGATCGAAGAATAGGCAACGAGCTTCTTCATGTCGTCCTGGACCAGCGCGACGAAGCCAATGTAGATAATGGCGATCAGGGATAAACCGACCACGATGCCCGCCATTGCGTGCGAAGCGTCCGGAGCGATCGGCAGCGAGAAGCGGAGAAATCCGTATGCACCGAGCTTCAAGGCGATCGCAGCCAGAACGATCGAGCCACCGGTCGGTGCTTCGACGTGCGCATCAGGTAGCCAGGTGTGTACCGGCCACATCGGTACCTTGACCGCAAAGGCGACCAGGAAGGCCAGGAAGAGCCAAGTCTGAGCATTGAGCGCAAGCGGCATCTTGTGCCAGTCAAGAATGGCAAAACTGCCGCCCGACTGCATGTAGAGATAGAGCAGCGCGATCAGGAAGAGCAGGGACCCGAAGAGGGTAAACAGGAAGAACTTGAACGCCGCGTAAACCCGCCGCGGACCTCCCCAGATACCGATGATCAGATAAAGCGGGATCAGCGAGGCTTCGAAGAAAACGTAGAACAGCACGCCGTCGAGGGCTGAAAAGATCCCGTTCAGCAGACCCGACATGATCAGAAAGCCGGCGTTGTACTGCGCGACCTTGCTTTCGATCACTTGCCAACCAGCGAGGACGACGGTGACCGTGATGAAGCTGTTCAGGATCACGAAGGGCATCGAGATACCATCGACGCCGAGATGGTAGTTGGCGTTGAAACCCTTTATCCAGGGCGTGAGCTCGACGAACTGCATCGCCGGCGTACTCATGTCGAAGCCCGTATAGAGGGGAATCGTGACCAACAAGCCGGCGAGTGCACCGATCAGCGACAGCATCCGGGCCAATGGTGCATTGCGATCAGAGCCCGTCGCCAATACGACCAGACCGGCGAGGATCGGAACCCAGATGGCAAGAGAAAGAAGCGGCGTGCCTGACATATCGTTCCCAGTCTTCCTCAGCTCAGGCGCGCGTGACCCACAGGGTCATCAGAATGAACACGCCGATAATCATCGTAAATGCGTAGTGATAGATGTGCCCCGTCTGGAAAAGACGAACCAGCGTCGCAAACCAGGCAACCAGACGGGTTGCTCCATGGACGATCACGCCATCGATCAGACCGGCGTCACCGCCCTTCCATAGTCCTTTGCCGAGCAGGCGCGCGCCGCCGGCAAAAACGACCTCGTTAAAGCGGTCGAAGTAGTACTTGTTGTCGAGCAGCGTGTAAATGAAGCCGCTACGCTCCTTGATCGCAGCTGGAATATCCGGGCGCTTCATGTACAGGAACCATGCGCTGGCAACGCCGAGCAGGGCGAGCCAGAAGACCGGCGTACTGACCGCGTGTGTGGCCATCGCAAAGGCACCGTGGAAGTGATGCGCGAGTTCAACCATGACCGGGTGCGCTACCGAGTCAACGACGATAGCACCCTTGAAATAATCTCCAAAGAGCATCGGTTCGATCGCGACATAGCCAATGATCACTGAGGGAATCGCCAGCAGGATCAACGGCAGCGTTACCACCCACGGGGTCTCGTGCGGCTTCTGGCCGGGGGCCAGGCCGTGGTGCTCCTCGCCGTGCGCCTGATCAGCGTGGTGCGCGCCGTCCTCGTCGTGTCCCGCCGAGTGAGCGTGCGCTGCATCGTGCGCGGCCTGGTGCTCGTGGTGCGCCGCCTTGCCAAAGCGTTCCTCGCCGTGAAAAACGAGGAAATACATCCGGAAGGAGTAGAAGGCGGTGACGAAGACGCCCGCCATTACGGCGAAGTAGGCAAAACCAGAGCCCGGCAGATGAGACAGAGCTACCGCCTCGATGATCGAATCCTTGGAATAAAAGCCAGCAAAGAACGGGGTACCGATCAGTGCGAGCGATCCGATCAATGACGTGATCCAGGTGACCGGCATGTACTTGCGCAGGCCACCCATATTCCGGATGTCCTGATCATGATGCATGCCGATGATCACCGAACCTGCGGCGAGGAAGAGGAGCGCCTTGAAGAAGGCGTGCGTCATCAGATGAAAGATCGCCACGGAGTAGGCCGAGGCGCCCAGTGCAACCGTCATGTAGCCGAGTTGTGACAGGGTCGAATAGGCGACGACGCGCTTGATATCGTTCTGGATGATGCCGAGAAAGCCCATGAAGAGTGCAGTGACCGCGCCGATGACGATGACGAAGGAGAGTGCCGTGTCGGACAACTCAAAGAGCGGCGACATGCGCGCAACCATGAAGATGCCAGCTGTCACCATCGTCGCAGCATGGATCAGGGCCGAAATCGGCGTCGGACCCTCCATCGAATCCGGCAGCCACACGTGCAGCGGCACCTGCGCCGACTTGCCCATTGCACCGACGAAGAGCAGGATACAGATGGCCGTGAGCAGGGACACCCCGGCCTTATCGGCGCCAAACAAGGCGACCGTTTCGCGGGCAAGGGCAGGCGCCTTGGCGAAGACGGCCGCATAGTCAAGCGTGCCGAAGTAGGCGAGAACCAGGCCGATGCCGAGAATGAACCCGAAGTCGCCGACGCGATTAACCAGGAAAGCCTTCAGATTGGCGAAAATCGCACTCGGCCGCGTGTACCAGAAGCCGATCAGGAGATAGGACACGAGACCGACAGCTTCCCAACCGAAAAAGAGCTGCATGAAGTTGTTGCTCATGACCAGCATCAACATCGAGAAGGTAAACAGCGAGATGTAACTGAAGAATCGGTTGTAGCCGGGATCATCCTGCATGTAACCGATGGTGTAGATGTGCACCATCAGCGAGACGAAAGTGACGACCAGCATCATGGTGACGGTCAGTTGATCGATCAGGAAACCAACCTCGAACTGATAGTCGCCGGAGCTCAGCCAACGGTAGACGGGACCATTGTAGGTATTTCCGGCCATGACATCCTTGAAGATGACAAGAGACGCAGCGCAGGAAATCGCGACCCCGGCGATTGTAACGGTATGCGCCAGCCAACGCGGAATCACCCGGCAGAACAGACCGGCGATGACGGCGCCCACCAGGGGCGCCAGCGGGACCAGCAGGTAAAGCTTTTGCATTTCCATGATCAACCCTTCAGGCTGTCCAGATC
>ERZ761603.587-NODE-587-length-29869-cov-59.811297_pt1 | contig 29869 bp, 36 predicted proteins | sample MGYA00511879_ERZ761603 | MGnify/ENA primary metagenome ERZ761603 (study PRJEB28899, sample SAMN02850040) | bioreactor sludge metagenome | biome: EBPR Sludge; feature: EBPR Bioreactor; material: flocular biomat | place: Australia: Thorneside Wastwater Treatment... | reverse complement strand
CGACGCGCCGGATGGGACTGAACGAAGCGTCGAGCACCAGCTTGCCGATGGTCTTCGAGTCATCTAGGTTGCGCACATTGCCCGGCACATAGCCGCGGCCCTTCTCGACCTTGATCTCGAGCGACAGCTTGCCGCCGGGAGAAAGGTGAGCGATGACATGCTCCGGATTGATGACATCAACGTCGTGCGGCAACTCGATGTCACCGGCGCGGACCGCGCCTTCGCCTTCCTTGGCGAGCTTCAGGTTGACCACGTCGCGATTGTGCAGCTTGAACACCACTCCCTTGAGGTTCAGCAGAATATCGACAACATCCTCCTGAACGCCGTCGACCGTGGAGTACTCGTGCAGCACACCGTCAATGCCGACCTCGGTCGGCGCGTATCCGGGCATCGATGACAGCAGGATTCGGCGCAGCGCATTGCCGAGGGTATGTCCATAGCCCCGTTCGAACGGCTCCATGACCACCTTGGCCTGCACGGGCGAAACGCTCTGCACATCGATGATGCGGGGTTTCAGAAGTCCACTGCTTTGCATGGGCTTGCTTCCTCTGCGACGTTGTTACTTCGAGTAAAGTTCGATGACCAGACCTTCGTTCAGGGTCGCCGGCAGCTCCGAGCGCTGCGGCATCGCCTTGAACGTGCCCTTGCCTTCCTTGACGTCGACCGCAATCCACTCGGGGAAGCCACGGGACTCGGCTGCCTCGAGGGCAGCCTTGCAGCGCAGGGAAGCGCGGGCGCGGGCAGTCAACTGAACGACGTCGCCCGGCATGACGATGTAGGACGGGATGTTGACCCGCTTGCCATTGACCAGGACGCCGTTGTGGCGGACAACCTGGCGTGACTCGGCGCGCGAGGCGCCGAAGCCCATACGGTAGGCGACGGAGTCGAGGCGGGCCTCCAGAAGCTGGAGCAGGTTTTCACCGGTCTGGCCCTTGCGGCGGTCGGCTTCGGCGAAGGTCTTGCGGAACTGGCCTTCGAGCACGCCATAGACGCGGCGGATCTTCTGCTTGGCGCGCAGGTGGACGCCGTAGTCCGAAAGACGGGCGCCGGATTTCTGGCCATGCTGGCCGGGGGCGTAGGAACGACGTTCGATGGCGCACTTGTCGGTGAAGCACTTTTCACCCTTGAGGAAAAGCTTCTCACCTTCGCGGCGGCACTGACGGCATTTCGGATCGAGATTACGAGCCACTTGTCTTTCTCCTTAGATGCGGCGCTTCTTGGGCGGACGGCAGCCGTTGTGCGGCACCGGCGTCACGTCGGAAATCGCGGTGATCTTCATGCCCAGCGCGTTCAGCGCCCGCACCGAAGACTCGCGGCCAGGACCGGGGCCCTTGATGCGGACCTCGACGTTCTTGACGCCGCATTCCTGGGCAGCCTTGCCGGCAGCCTCGGCGGCAACCTGTGCGGCAAACGGGGTGGACTTGCGTGATCCCTTGAAGCCGGCACCGCCGGAGGTCGCCCACGACAGGGCATTCCCCTGACGGTCGGTGATGGTGATGATGGTGTTGTTGAACGATGCGTGAACGTGGGCAATGCCCTCGGCAACGTTCTTTTTGACCTTCTTGCGAACTTTGACTTTGGTAGCAGTCTTTGCCATTTTCTGTCCCTATTACTTCTTGCCAGCGATGGGCTTGCGCGGCCCCTTGCGGGTACGGGCATTGGTACGAGTGCGCTGACCACGGCAGGGAAGTCCCTTGCGATGGCGCAGGCCGCGGTAACAACCGAGGTCCATCAGACGCTTGATGCTCATCGTGACTTCGCGGCGCAGATCACCTTCGACGGTGAACTTGCCAATCTCGTCGCGCAGGCGATCCATGTCCGCATCGGACAGGTCCTTCATCTTGATCGCACGACCAACGCCTGCCGCATCACAGATCTTCTGTGCGCGGGATCGGCCGATGCCGTAAATCGCGGTCAATGCGATTTCAGCATGCTGATGGTTCGGAATGTTTACCCCTGCAATACGGGCCATTGAATCACTCCACTCTTTCCAAAATTAACGAATGCCGGACTTGCCAGGAAATCAACCCTGGCGCTGCTTGTGACGCGGGTCCTTGCAAATGATGCGCACGACACCCTTGCGGCGGATGACCTTGCAATTGCGGCACACGCACTTCACTGAAGGTTGCACTTTCATGTCTTAACTCCTCGTCTGCGAGAGCTTGGAAGCAGCCGTGATTCCTTTGCCCTGCGGTTTGTTGCGTAGAGAATCTTTACTTGACCCGGAAAACGATCCGGGCCTTGGATAAATCGTATGGGGTCAACTGAACGGTGACCTTGTCGCCCGGAAGAATGCGTATGTAATGCATGCGCATTTTTCCGGAGATGAAACTATGGACCATGTGCCCGTTTTCCAGCTTGACCTTGAACGTCGCATTGGGGAGGTTCTCGACCACCTCGCCCTGCATCTCGATATAGTCTTCCTTGGCCATGTCGACCTACTTGATCATCGGCGATCCCTTGAAGTTAGCTTTCTTCAAGAGGCTTTCATACTGATGTGACATGACATAGGCCTGTACCTGCGACATGAAGTCCATGGTGACAACGACGATGATCAACAGCGACGTGCCGCCGAAATAGAACGGAACGTTCCACTTCAGGATCAGGAATTCGGGCAACAGACAGACAACGGTAATGTAAGCCGCGCCGATCAGGGTAAGGCGCATCAGAATCTTGTCGATGTAGCGCGCGGTCTGCTCGCCGGGGCGGATGCCGGGGACGAAGGCTCCGCTCTTCTTGAGGTTGTCGGCCGTCTCCTTGGAGTTGAAGACCAGCGCGGTATAGAAGAAGCAGAAGAAGACGATCGCACCAGCATACAGCATCACGTAGATCGGCTGACCCGGCGACAACGTGCCCGCGATGTCCTTCAGCCAACGCATCGATTCACCGGAACCGAACCAGCCAGCCAGTGTCGCCGGGAACAGAATGATCGAGGAGGCGAAGATCGGCGGGATGACGCCAGACATGTTCAGCTTGAGCGGCAGATGCGAACTCTGACCGCCATAGATCTTGTTGCCAACCTGGCGCTTCGCATAATTGACCAGAATCTTGCGTTGACCGCGCTCGACGAAAACCACGAAGGCGGTGACGACGACAACCAGCACGCAGATGATCAGCGCCGTCAGCGGATGCATCGCGCCGGTGCGCACCAGTTCGAGCAGCCCGCCGATGGCATTCGGCAACCCGGCCGCTATACCGGCGAAGATGATGATCGAGATGCCGTTGCCCAGGCCACGCTCGGTGATCTGCTCGCCCAGCCACATCAGGAACATGGTGCCGGTCAGCAGCGTCGATACCGTGGTCAGGCGGAACATGAAGCCGGGATCGTTGACCAGACCGGGCTGTGCCTCCAGCGCAATGGCGATGCCGATACCCTGGAACAGCGCCAGCACGACAGTACCGTAGCGGGTGTATTGGGTGATCTTGCGCCGGCCGGCTTCGCCTTCCTTCTTGAGCGCTTCCAGTTGTGGACTGGCGACGCTCATCAGCTGCATGATGATCGACGCTGAAATGTACGGCATGATCCCCAGCGCGAAAATCGTGAACCGCGACAGGGCGCCACCGGAGAACATGTTGAACATGCCCAGGATGCCGCCCTGCTGCGAATTGAACAGGTCGGAAAGCACATTGGGATCAATCCCCGGAACCGGTATGTGCGCGCCGATGCGGTAGACGACCAGCGCGCCGAGCAGGAACCACAGCCGGCGCTTGAGATCGCCGAACTTGCCGCCCTTGCCTACGGTATTGGGAATTGCAGCCAATGTCTTAACCCTTCACGACCTTATTCGGTGACCGAACCACCGGCAGCTTCGATCGCAGCCCTGGCGCCCTTGGTTGCGCCGACGCCCCTAAGCGTCACCTTGCGCGTGATCGCACCCGAAAGGATGACTTTCGCCGCCAGCGCAGCACCGGGAACGACGCCGGCAGCCTGCAGCGCCAGCAGGTCGATCTCGTCGATGGGCAGCCGTTCCAGTTCGGTCAGACGAACCTCGAAGTTGCGCTCGCGGGTCATCGATTTGAAGCCACGCTTCGGCAGGCGACGCTGCAGCGGCATTTGGCCACCTTCGAAGCCAACCTTGTGAAAGCCGCCGGAACGGGACTTTTGGCCCTTGTGCCCGCGGCCACCGGTCTTGCCCAAACCGGAGCCAATGCCACGACCGGCACGCTTGGCATCCTTCCTGGAGCCCTCACCCGGCTTGATCGTATTCAGACGCATGGCTTAACCCTCAACCTTAACGAGATACTGAACCTTGTTGACCATGCCCCGCACCGCCGGCGTATCCAGCAGTTCCGAGGAACTGTTCAGCTTGCGCAGCCCGAGGCCGCGAACGGTTGCACGGTGGTCCTGCTTGGTACCGATGATGCTCTTGACGAGCGTGATCTTGATCTTCTTGTCAGCCATGGCTTACCCCAGGATCTGTTCAACGGAGAGGCCACGCTTGGCGGCGATTTCGGACGGCGTATTGACCTTCGACAGACCGTCGATGGTGGCGCGCACGATGTTGTAGGGATTGGTCGATCCGTGGGCCTTCGCGACCACGTTGCTCACGCCGGCGACCTCGAAGACGGCGCGCATGGCGCCGCCTGCGATGATCCCGGTGCCTTCGGGTGCCGGCTGAATCATTACCGTGGCAGCACCATGATGGCCGGTCACGGTGTGATGGACGGTGCCGTTCTTCAGGCTGACCCTGGCCATCCTGCGTCGCGCTTCGTCCATAGCCTTCTGCACCGCAACCGGCACTTCGCGCGACTTGCCCTTGCCCATCCCAATGCCGCCGTCGCCATCGCCGACGACTGTCAGCGCCGCGAAACCGAGAATGCGACCGCCCTTTACCACCTTGGTGACGCGGTTGACCGCAACCATCTTCTCGCGCATGCCATCATCGCGCTCTTCAGCCTGCTGGGGCTTCTTGCTTCTTTCGGGTTTTGCCATATCTTGACCTTGTCCTTTCGCAGCGATCAGAACTTCAGACCGGCTTCACGCGCGGCTTCCGCCAGCGCCTTGACGCGGCCGTGGAACTGGAGACCGGAGCGATCAAAAGCGACCTGTTCTACGCCGGCAGCTTTCGCACGCTCGGCGATCAGCTTGCCCACGATCGTTGCCGCAGCCTTGTTGCCGCCGTTCGACACGTCCTTGCGGACGCCCGTTTCCAGTGTGGAGGCCGAGGCCAGCACCTTGCCACCACAGGGCGAGATGATCTGGGCGTAAATGTGGCAGTTGGTGCGATTGACGCACAGGCGCACGGCCTTCAGCTCGGCGATTTTGGCCCGTGTTTGGCGGGCACGGCGCAGTCGCGCTTCTTTCCTGTTAAACATATGCCACCCTTACTTCTTTTTCTTGGTTTCCTTGATAACCACCGTTTCGTTGACATAGCGTACGCCCTTGCCCTTGTAGGGCTCCGGCTTGCGGTATGCACGAATCTCGGCGGCCACCTGACCGACTTGCTGCTTGTCCGAACCCTTGATGACAATTTCCGTGGGCGTCGGACACTCGGCTCTCACGCCTTGCGGCATCTTGTGCGCAACCGGATGGGAGTAGCCGAGCGACAGGCTCAGGGTGTCACCCTGGACCTGCGCACGATAACCCACCCCGATTAGTTGCAGCTTCTTCTCAAACCCTTTGGAGACACCGGTCACCATGTTGCTGAGGTTAGCCTGCATAGTGCCCCACATTGCAGCAGCCGTGCGGGCATCAGCCCCATCGGCCTCGGCCACGACCAGGGCCTGACCGTCGCGCGAAATGGTGACAGCCGGATGTGCGGCGATCTTAAGGGTTCCCAGCGGGCCCTTGACGACAATTTGCTCATCCAGGCTGACTTCAACGCCAGCCGGAAGGACAACGGGAGTTTTTCCAATTCGAGACATGTTCGCTCCCTTATGCCACGATGCACAGGACTTCGCCGCCGACCTTGCTGGCGCGTGCCTTGCGATCAGTCATGACGCCTTTGGGGGTCGACACGATGGCGACGCCCAAACCGTTCATGACCCGGGGAATCTCTTCGCAGCCCTTGTAGATACGCAGACCAGGCTTGGAAACGCGCTCGATGCGCTCGATGACCGGACGACCAGCGTAATACTTGAGGCCGATCTCAAGTATCGGCTTGCCACTTGCCTCGCGCACCGCAAAATCATCGACATAGCCCTCGTCCTTGAGCACGGCGGCAATCGCCACCTTGACCTTGGACGACGGCATGGAGACAGACGCCTTCTCGGCGAGCTGGGCGTTGCGGATGCGGGTCAGCATGTCCGCGATCGGATCGCTCATGGCCATTCTCTATCTCCTATTACCAGCTCGCCTTAACAACACCCGGAACTTCGCCACTGAAAGCGAGTTCGCGGATCTTGTTGCGACACAAACCGAACTTGCGGAAAACCCCACGCGGACGACCGGTCATCGCGCAGCGGTTACGCAGCCGGGAGGGGCTCGAGTTACGCGGCAGGGCTTGCAACTTCAGACGGGCGTCGTAGCGCTCCTGTTCGGAGAGGCCCACGTCATTGATGATCGCCTCCAGCGCGGCACGCTTTTTTGCGTACTGCGCAACCAGTTTGCGACGCTTCTCTTCACGGTTGATCAGAGCAAGTTTTGCCATGATTGCCTCAATTCTTGAACGGTAACTTGAACGCGGAGAGCAGTGCCTTGGCTTCAGCATCGGTCTTCGCGGTCGTGGTGATACTGATGTTCATTCCCCGCAGGGCATCGATCTTGTCGTATTCGATTTCCGGGAAAATGATCTGCTCCTTGACGCCCATGTTGTAGTTACCCTGGCCGTCAAAGCTCTTGCCCGAGATGCCACGGAAGTCACGCACACGAGGCAGCGCGATGGTCACCAGGCGGTCGAGAAACTCGAACATGCGCGGGCCACGCAAGGTCACCATGCAGCCGATCGGGTAGCCGTCACGGATCTTGAAGCCGGCGATTGACTTGCGGGCCTTGGTGGTCACCGCCTTCTGACCGGCAATCTTCTGCATGTCCCCGACGGCATTTTCGAGAACCTTCTTGTCGGCTACGGCTTCGCCGACACCCATGTTGAGGGTGATCTTCGTAATCCGCGGCACTTCCATAATCGACTTGTAGCCAAATCGCTTGGAAAGCTCGCCGACGACGGTATCCTTGTAGAACTGCTGCAAACGCGCCATGACTGTCCCTTATGCGTTTACGAGTTCGCCGTTCGACTTGAACACGCGAACCTTGCGCCCGTCATCCAGCATCTTGAAGCCGACACGGTCAGCCTTCTTGGTAGCATGGTTGAACAGTGCAACATTGGAGAGATGGATCGGCATGTCCTTGTCCATGATGCCGCCCGCCACACCCTTCATCGGGTTCGGCTTGACATGCTTCTTGGCGCGATTGACGCCTTCGACCAGCACATGTTCGTCACCGACGCGACGCAGGACCGTGCCACGCTTGCCCTTGTCCTTGCCGGTGATGACGACGACCTCGTCGCCCTTGCGAATCTTTTCCATAGCGAGCCCCTTAAAGAACTTCGGGAGCCAGGGACACGATCTTCATGAAACGCTCGGTACGCAGTTCGCGGGTCACCGGGCCGAAGATGCGCGTGCCAAGCGGCTCGAGCTTGTTGTTGAGAAGCACTGCGGCATTCCCGTCGAAGCGGATCAGTGAGCCATCGGTGCGGCGCACGCCTTTTGCGGTACGAACCACCACGGCGTTGTACACGTCGCCCTTCTTGACGCGACCGCGCGGCGCAGCATCCTTGATGCTGACCTTGATGATGTCGCCAATGCCGGCATAGCGGCGCTTGGAGCCGCCCAGCACCTTGATACACATTACCGAACGCGCACCGGTATTGTCGGCGACGCCCAGAGTCGATTGCATCTGAATCATTAAATTAACTCCAACTTAATCCGCCAGGGCGGTCAGTCTTGGAACCCGTAAGGGTCGGACGAATTGCCACCCCCAAGAACAGGGGTCAGCAAAAAAGAAGCCGGATTATACCGGCCTCTTTGAACATTGCGCAAGCGTTTTCAAGCGCTCAGTTCATACGACGATCGCCTTCTGCAATATGTTCGACACGGCCCAGGATTTTGTCCGGGAAACCGGGCGAGTCTCGACGATCTCGACGAGGTCGCCCGCCTTCGCCGAATCGCCGTCGTTATGGGCGTGATACTTCTTCGACCGAACCATGACCTTGCCATACATCGGATGCTTGACCTTGCGTTCGACGAGCACAGTCACCGTCTTTTCCATCCTGTCGCTGACCACGCGGCCAATCAGGGTACGCTTAATGCTGGATGTCTCGCTCATTGCTGCACCGCCTTCGCACGAATAAGCGTGCGCACGCGGGCAATATCGCGACGCACCTTGGAAATTTGGCTGGAGTTGGACAACTGCTGGGTGGCAATTTGCATGCGCAAGCCAAACTGGGCCTTCAGCAGATCCAGCAACTCCTTCTTGAGCTCGTCCACGCTCTTGGTTCTCAGTTCACTAGCTTTCATGATTACCCCAGATGGCGAGTAACGAAGGTGGTGGAAATCGGCAGCTTGGCAGCGGCCAGGGCGAACGCCTCGCGGGCCAGTTCCTCATTCACGCCGTCCATTTCATAAAGTACCTTGCCCGGCTGGATCTCGGCAACCCAGTACTCGGGATTGCCCTTGCCGTTACCCATACGAACTTCGGCCGGCTTCTTCGAAATCGGCTTGTCCGGAAAGATGCGGATCCAGATTCGGCCACCACGCTTGATGTGGCGGGTCATGGCGCGACGAGCCGACTCGATCTGGCGGGCCGTCAGGCGGCCACGCCCAGTGGCCTTGAGACCCCACTCGCCGAATGACACCTTCGTACCGCGGGTGGCCAGACCTTCGTTCCGTCCCTTGTGTTCCTTGCGGAACTTGCGACGATTAGGTTGCAGCATTTCAGACACCTGCCTTTCTTACACGCTTGGCCGGGGCCTTGGCATCGCCCTCGGGCCCGTCAGCCCGCTTGACTGTGCGGGTGCGCGGCTTCTCGCCTTCGGGCCTGGCGGGGGCGCGACGCGGACGACGATCGTCGGCGGCGGGTTCGGCCGCTTCCGGCTGCTCGTTGCGATCAAGCAAATCGCCCTTGTAAACCCAGACCTTGATACCGATGATGCCGTAGGTCGTCAGCGCCTGGGCAATTCCGTAATCGATATCGGCGCGCAACGTATGCAAAGGAACGCGACCTTCGCGATACCATTCGCTACGGGCTATTTCCGCACCATTCAGACGGCCGGCGCTCATCACCTTGATTCCCTGGGCGCCGAGTCGCATCGCGTTCTGCATGGCTCGCTTCATGGCACGGCGGAACATGATGCGCTTCTCGAGCTGCTGGGCAATCGAGTCGGCGATCAGCTGGGCATCGATTTCCGGCTTCCGGATTTCCTCGATCGACACATGCACTGGCACGCCCATGATGCGCTGGAGGTCCGTGCGCAACTGTTCAATATCCTCGCCCTTCTTGCCGATGACTACGCCCGGGCGTGCGGAATAGACCGTCACGCGGGCATTCTTGGCGGGGCGCTCGATGAGAACGCGGCCGACGGAAGCATGCGCCAGCTTGCGCTTCAGGTATTCGCGAACCTTGACATCTTCGGTCAGCATTTCAGGGAAGTCCTTGCTGTTTGCATACCAGCGCGAACTCCAGTTCTTGGTGGCAACCAGGCGGAAGCCAGTCGGATGAATTTTCTGTCCCATGACTTTTCCTTAGTTACCAACGGTCAGATAGATGTGGCAGGTCGGCTTCACTATCCGATTGCCACGTCCCTTTGCACGCGCCGTGAAGCGCTTGAGCACCATGCCTTTTTCGACATGCACGGTCTTGACCAGCAATTCGTCGATGTCGGCTCCGTCATTGTGCTCGGCGTTGGCGATCGCCGACTCCAGCACCTTTCGGACGACGCCGGCACCCTTTTTCGGGCTGAAAGCCAGGATGTTGAGAGCCTGACCGACCGGCTTGCCACGCACCAGATCGGCCACCAGGCGACCTTTTTGCTCGGAGAGGCGCACGCCCCGCAGACTTGCACGAGTTTCCATGTCAGCTCCTTACTTCTTGGCCTTCTTGCCGGCGGTGTGACCCTTGAACGTACGGGTCAGCGAGAACTCGCCGAGCTTGTGACCGACCATATTTTCGGTGACAAAGACCGGAATATGCTGCTTGCCATTGTGGACCGCGATCGTCAGACCGATGAACTCGGGGAGGATCGTCGAACGACGCGACCACGTCTTGATCGGGCGCTTGTCGTTGGTGGCGCGCACTGCTTCGACCTTGTCGGTCAGGCACACATCCACGTACGGGCCCTTTTTAAGAGAACGTCCCATTTCCTACCCCTTAACGCTTGTGACGGCGCTGAACGATCATGCTGCTCGTGCGCTTGTTGCTGCGGGTGCGGTAACCCTTGGTGGGCTGACCCCATGGATTGACCGGCACGCGACCCTCACCGGTGCGACCCTCACCACCGCCGTGCGGGTGATCGATCGGGTTCATGGCAACGCCGCGGACGGTCGGGCGGACTCCGCGCCAACGCTGCGCGCCGGCCTTGCCGATTTTGCGCAGGATGTTCTCTTCGTTGCCGACCTCACCGACGGTGGCACGGCACTCGACATGGACGCGCCTCACTTCGCCGGACCGCAGACGAATCTGGGCATACGCGCCATCGCGAGCCAGGAGCTGCGCCGAGGCGCCTGCCGAGCGGGCCAACTGGGCACCCTTGCCTGGCATCATCTCGACACAACAAATGGTGGTGCCAACGGGAATGTTACGGATCGGCAAGGCATTGCCAGCCTTGATCGGCGCTTCCGAACCGTTCATCACCTGCTGGCCGACGGCCATTCCCTTGTTGGCGAGGATGTAGCGACGCTCGCCGTCAGCATAACAAACCAGAGCGATATTGGCCGTGCGGTTCGGATCGTATTCCAGGCGTTCCACCGAACCCGGAACCCCGTCCTTGGCTCGCTTGAAGTCGATCACGCGATAGGCCTGCTTGTGGCCGCCACCCTGATGGCGAATGGTGACGCGACCGTTGTTGTTGCGACCGGCACTCTTCGCCTGCGACTCGAGCAGGGCCGCAAACGGCTTGCCCTTGTACAGGTTGGTACTGACCGCCTTCACCACGGCGCGGCGGCCAGGGGAAGTCGGCTTGACTTTGACGAGAGCCATCAGACGTTCCCTCCTTCAACGAAGTTGATTTCGTGGCCCGGCCTGAGGCTCACGAAGGCTTTCTTCCAGCCCTTGCGGCGACCCACCGAACCCTTGAAACGCTTGACCTTGCCCTTGACATTGGCAACCTGAACGGTCTCGACCTGAACCTTGAACAAGAGCTCGACCGCCGCCTTGATTTCCGGCTTGGTTGCATCAGCGGCCACACGAAAGATGACCTGTTCGTTCTTGTCGGCCACATAGGTGGCCTTTTCGGAGATTTGCGGTGCCAGCAGCACCTGCATCAGACGCTCTTGATTCATCCCCACATCTCCTCGAATTTGGCCACGGCGCTCTTGGTGACCAGCACCTTGGCGAAGCGGACCAGCGAAAGCGGATCGGCTTCCCCGGCTTCGAGCACAAGAACGTTCGGCAGATTGCGTGACGAGAGGTAGAGATTCTCGTCCAGCGCATCCGTAATCACCAGAAGGTTGCCCTCAAGACCCATGCCTTTGAGCTTCTCGGCAAACAGCCTGGTCTTCGGCGCATCGACGGCCAAAGAATCGACGACCACCAGGCGATCCTGGCGGGCCAACTCGGAGAGAATCGCAGCCATTCCGGCGCGGAACATCTTCTTGTTGACCTTCTGGCTGAAGTTGTCTTCCGGGGTGTTCGGAAATATGCGACCGCCTCCGCGCCACAGCGGACTGCCGTTGCTGCCGGCGCGGGCGCGCCCGGTGCCCTTCTGGCGCCACGGCTTGGAGGTCGTATGGCGAACTTCCGAGCGATCCTTCTGCTGACGGTCAGCCGAACGTGCATTTGCCTGATAGGCGACGACAATTTGATGAACAAGCGCCTCGTTGAAGTCGCGGTTAAAGAGGACATCTGAGGCCTGTAGCTTTGCCGCCTCCTGACCCTTCTCGTTAATTACCTTGAGTTCCATGTCGCCTCCTTAAGCCTTGACTGCCGGACGCACGACAACGTCGGAACCCTTGGCACCGGGAACGGCGCCACGAACCAGAAGCAACTGGCGCTCGGCGTCGACGCGAATGATGGTCAAGCTCTGCATGGTCGACTGGACGTCGCCCATGTGGCCAGCCATGCGCTTGCCGGGAAAGACACGACCCGGATCCTGCGCCTGGCCAATGGAGCCCGGCGCATTGTGCGACAGCGAGTTGCCGTGGGACGCGCGGTTCGAGCTGAAGTTGTGGCGCTTGATGCCACCCTGGAATCCCTTGCCGACCGAGGTGCCGGTAACGTCGACCCTCTGCCCTTCGGCAAAGATGGTCACGGCCACCTGGTCGCCCGCCTTGAAGTCGGCGAGCCGGTCGGCGTCGATTCGGAATTCCTTGAGGACCTGCCCGGCTTCCACACCCGCCTTGGCCAGATGGCCTGCCAGCGGCTTGGAAACGCGCGAGGCACGGCGCTTGCCGAAAGCGACCTGTATGGCTGCATAGCCATCGATCTCCGGCGTTTTCACTTGGGTCACACGGTTGTTGGACACGTCAAGCACAGTTACCGGTATGGACGCACCATCCTCGGCAAAGATGCGAGTCATGCCAACCTTGCGACCAACAAGGCCTAGACTCATGGTTATTCTCCTCATCGCCGGCTGCGATTGGCCGGACGATGTATAACAACAAACGGGTCGCCGATATTGGCCACCCCCGAAAAACGGATGATTATATCCGGAAAATTCCGCTTATTGCAACTTGATCTCGACGTCAACACCGGCCGGAAGATCGAGCTTCATCAGCGCATCGACCGTTTTGTCGGTCGGATCGACGATATCCATCAAGCGCAGGTGCGTACGAATCTCAAGTTGATCCCGCGAGGTCTTGTTCACGTGGGGCGAGCGGAGAATATCGAAGCGCTGCTTGCGGGTGGGCATGGGGACCGGCCCACGAACCACCGCGCCGGTGCGCTTGGCAGTCTCGACGATCTCCTGCGCCGACTGATCTATCAGGCGATAATCAAAGGCCTTCAGGCGAATGCGGATCTTTTGGCTTGACATTGTTTGCTTTCAAAGAGCGATGGGGCGGAAGCACTTCCACCCCCGGGGTGGAAAAAGAACGGTTACGCGATGATTTTTGCGACGACGCCGGCGCCGACGGTGCGGCCGCCTTCACGGATGGCGAAACGCAGGCCTTCCTCCATGGCGATCGGGTTGATCAGCTTGATGGTCATGGCGATGTTGTCGCCCGGCATCACCATTTCGACGCCTTCCGGCAGGTCGATGGAACCGGTCACGTCGGTGGTGCGGAAGTAGAACTGCGGACGGTAGCCGTTGAAGAACGGGGTGTGGCGGCCACCTTCGTCCTTGGACAGGATGTACACTTCGGAGGTGAAGTGGGTGTGCGGCTTGACCGAACCCGGCTTGCACAGGACCTGGCCACGCTCGACGTCTTCGCGCTTGGTGCCGCGCAGCAGGGCGCCGATGTTGTCGCCGGCCTGGCCCTGGTCAAGGAGCTTGCGGAACATTTCGACGCCGGTGCACACGGTCTTGATGGTGGGACGGATACCGACGATTTCGATTTCTTCGCCAACCTTGACGACGCCGCGCTCGATACGGCCGGTGACGACGGTGCCGCGACCGGAGATCGAGAAGACGTCTTCGACGGGCATCAGGAAGGGCAGGTCGACGGCGCGTTCCGGGGTCGGGATGTAGGAGTCCAGGGCATCGGCGAGACGGAAGATGGAGGGCACGCCGATTTCGGACTGGTCGCCTTCGAGGGCCTTGAGGGCGGAGCCCTGGATGATCGGGGTGTCGTCGCCGGGGAAGTCGTACTTGGAGAGCAGTTCGCGCAGTTCCATTTCGACGAGTTCGAGCAGCTCGGCGTCGTCGACCATGTCGCACTTGTTCATGTACACGAGAACGTAGGGGACGCCGACCTGACGGGCGAGCAGGATGTGCTCGCGGGTCTGCGGCATCGGACCGTCGGCGGCGGAGCAGACGAGGATGGCGCCGTCCATCTGGGCGGCACCGGTGATCATGTTCTTGACGTAGTCGGCGTGACCCGGACAGTCGACGTGGGCGTAGTGACGATTGGCGGTTTCGTATTCGACGTGGGCGGTGTTGATGGTGATGCCGCGCGCCTTCTCTTCCGGCGCCGCATCAATCTCATCGTACTTCTTCGCCGAACCACCGTACTTGGCAGACAGCACCGTCGTGATCGCAGCCGTCAGCGTGGTCTTCCCATGATCAACGTGACCAATCGTGCCCACATTTACGTGCGGCTTCGTACGCTCAAATTTTGACTTAGCCATGATGGCTTCTCCAGTGACGATTACTTCTTGTTGATGATCGCCTCAGCGACGTTTTTGGGCGCTTCGGCATAATGCTTGAATTCCATCGAGTAGGTGGCGCGCCCTTGAGACAAGGAGCGCACCGAGGTCGAGTAGCCGAACATCTCGGACAGCGGAACCTCCGCCTTGATCAACTTGATGCCACCGACTTGGTCCTCCATGCCCTGGACGATGCCGCGGCGGGAGGAGAGGTCGCCCATCACGTTGCCCATGTAGTCCTCGGGGGTTTCCACTTCGACCGCCATCATCGGCTCGAGCAGCGTCGGACTGGCCTTGCGCATGCCTTCCTTGAACGCGGTCGCGGCGGCCATGCGGAAGGCATTTTCGTTGGAGTCAACGTCGTGGTAAGACCCATCGTAGAGGGTGAACTTGATATCGACGACCGGGAAGCCCGCGAGCACACCGCTGCTGATCGCGTCCTGCAGCCCCTTGTCGACCGCCGGAATGTATTCCCGAGGCACCACGCCGCCCTTGATGGCATCGACGAACTCGTAGCCCTTGCCAGCCTCGTTCGGCTCGATCTTGAGCCAGACATGACCGAACTGACCACGGCCGCCCGATTGCTTGACGAACTTGCCCTCCTGCTCGACTGCCTTCTTGATGCATTCGCGATAGGCTACCTGCGGCGCGCCAACGGTTGCATCGACATTGAATTCCCGACGCATTCGGTCAACCAGGATTTCGAGGTGCAATTCACCCATGCCGGAGATGATGGTCTGGCCTGACTCCTCGTCGGTACGCACACGGAATGAAGGATCCTCCTGCGCCAGACGACCAAGGGCGATACCCATCTTTTCCTGGTCAGCCTTGGTCTTCGGCTCGACGGCAACGTGAATGACGGGCTCCGGGAAGACCATCCGCTCGAGGGTGATGACCTTGGCCGGATCGCACAGCGTGTCGCCGGTGGTAGCCTCCTTCAGGCCAACGGCGGCGGCGATGTCCCCGGCGCGCACTTCCTTTATCTCTTCGCGCTGGTTCGCATGCATCTGCAGGATGCGACCGAGGCGCTCCTTGCGACCCTTGACCGGGTTGAAGACCGTGTCGCCTGAATTGATGACCCCTGAATACACCCGGAAGAAGATCAGCTGACCGACGAAGGGATCGGTCATGATCTTGAAGGCCAGTGCCGAAAATGCCTCGTCGTCGGCAGCACGACGCTCGCCCTGGCTCTCGTTCTCGAGAATACCGGTGACGGGGGGAATATCGACAGGCGACGGCATGAGTTCGATCACGGCGTCCAGCATCTTCTGGACGCCCTTGTTCTTGAAGGCCGTTCCGCATAACGTCGGCTGGATCTCGCAATTGATCGTGCGCGTGCGCAAGCCAAGGAGAATGTCTGCCTCGGATAGGTCACCCTCATCCAGATAGCGGTTCATCAATTCCTCGGATGCCTCGGCAGCCGCTTCGACCATCTGCTCGCGCCAGGTCTTGGCTTCGTCAAGCAGGTTCGCCGGGATATCCCGGGCATCGTACTTCATGCCCTGGGAAGCCTCGTCCCAGTAGATCGCCTTCATGCGAATCAGGTCGACGACGCCCGCGAATTGATCTTCGGCGCCGATCGGAATGACGACCGGGATCGGGTTCGCCTTAAGGCGCAACTTCATCTGCTCGACCACCTTGAAGAAGTTGGCGCCCGAGCGATCCATCTTGTTTACGAAGGCCAAACGCGGCACACCGTACTTGTTGGCCTGACGCCAGACGGTTTCCGACTGCGGCTGGACACCGCCCACGGCACAGTACACCATGCATGCGCCATCGAGAACACGCATCGAGCGCTCCACCTCGATTGTGAAATCGACGTGCCCCGGGGTATCGATGATGTTGATGCGATGCTCGGGGAACTGGCGATCCATGCCACTCCAGAAGCAGGTGGTCGCAGCGGACGTGATCGTAATGCCACGCTCCTGCTCCTGCTCCATCCAGTCCATCGTGGCAGCGCCGTCATGGACTTCACCGATCTTGTGATTGACTCCGGTGTAGTAGAGGATACGCTCGGTGGTTGTAGTCTTGCCAGCGTCGATGTGGGCGCTGATACCGATGTTGCGGTAGCGCTCGATTGGGGTTTTTCGTGCCACGGTAGATACCTTCGATGAAAGGACGAATTGGTTCTGACGCCTTTTGGGCGTTAGAAGCGGAAGTGAGCAAAAGCCTTGTTGGCCTCGGCCATACGGTGCACTTCATCACGCTTCTTGACGGCGCCACCACGGCTCTCCGCCGCTTCCATCATCTCGGCGGCCAGACGCTGGCCCATCGACTTCTCGGAACGCTTGCGCGCCGACTCGCGCAACCAGCGCATGGCGAGTGCGACACGACGGGCCGGCCGCACTTCGACCGGCACCTGATAGTTGGCGCCGCCGACCCGGCGGGACTTGACCTCGACCATCGGCTTCACGTTGCCCATGGCGGACATGAAGACTTCCAGCGGATCCTTTCCGCCCTTCGCGGAAATGATGTCGAACGCACCATAAACGATGCGCTCGGCCACGGACTTCTTGCCGCTCTGCATGATGGCGTTGATGAACTTGGAGACCTCGACATTGCCAAACTTGGGATCAGGCAGAATATCGCGCTTGGGTACTTCACGACGACGGGGCATGCTTACCTCACTTGATTACTATTCAGTCGAAAAGCCGGGAAGGGGCGTTGCCCACCCGGCCCTCACGGCCATTCATAAGAGTGGCCACTTACTCAAGCCGCAAAGGATCAGGCGGCCTTCGGACGCTTGGCCCCGTACTTGGAACGAGACTGCTTGCGATTCTTGACGCCCTGCGTATCGAGAGAGCCACGCACGGTGTGATAACGGACACCCGGCAAGTCCTTGACACGTCCACCACGGATCAGGACGACCGAGTGTTCCTGCAGATTGTGCCCGACACCACCGATGTAGGAGATGACTTCGAAACCGTTCGTCAAACGAACCTTGCAGACCTTGCGCAGGGCTGAGTTCGGCTTCTTCGGGGTAGTAGTGTAGACGCGCGTGCAGACTCCGCGCTTTTGCGGGCAACGCCCCAGTGCGGGGACCTTGCTGCTGGTGACCTCGGCGAGACGCGGCTTGCGCACCAACTGGTTGATGGTCGGCATTTTGAGACTTCCTTCGACGGCCGGGCCCCAAAAAATGGTGCAGACGGCAATTTTGTTATCCAAAGCAGAGGCAATGATTAGCCCCTGCCGACAAAAACTGGCAATTGTATGGTTGATTATCGCCCGTGTCAACGTGACCCAGGGGGAGTACGAACACCCTCAGGACGATTGACCTGCTTCCAGAATCTCCGATTCGCCACATGCCTCCTCAAGGCCCTGGCCGCCGGCCAGATCCTGACCCGTCATCTGCGCCTTGCGGCTACGGTGGTAGGCCAGGCCGGTACCCGCGGGGATCAGGCGCCCAACGATGACGTTTTCCTTGAGCCCACGGAGTTCGTCGCGCTTGCCCATGATGGCAGCCTCGGTGAGCACCCGGGTGGTCTCCTGGAAGGATGCCGCGGAAATAAACGAGTCGGTGGACAGTGACGCCTTGGTGATGCCCAACAGCATGTGCTCGAAGGTTGCCGGCAACTTGCCTTCGGCGACCACACGATCGTTCTCAGCAAGCAGTTCTGCGCGCTCCACCTGCTCCGACTTGATGAAACGGGTGTCTCCTGGCTCAACAATGGCCACCCTCCGCAGCATCTGGCGGACGATCACTTCAATGTGCTTGTCATTGATCTTCACACCCTGCAGCCGGTAGACATCCTGAACCTCGTCGGTGATGTAGCGTGCCAGTTCCTCGACTCCCTGCAGACGCAGGATATCGTGCGGGTCGGGCAAGCCTTCGACGATCTTCTCGCCCTTGTTGACCACCTGACCGTCGTGCACCAGCACATGCTTGTCCTTCGAGATCAGGAACTCGTGCTGCTTGCCGTCAAGATCCGTGATCACCAGTCGCTGCTTGCCCTTGGTGTCCTTGCCGAAACCGATCGTCCCGGTCACCTCGGCAAGCATCGAGGCATCCTTCGGGGTACGCGCCTCGAACAGTTCGGCAACCCGCGGCAGACCCCCGGTAATGTCGCGCGTCTTTGCCGATTCCTGCGGCATGCGGGCGAGAACGTCACCAACGCCGACCTTCTGGCCGTTCAGCACCGAAATGATCGAGCCAACCTGGAAGGCAATGGAGACCGGGTGATCACTGCCCACGATCCGCACCTCTTCGCCGGAGTCGTCGAGCAGTTTGACGACCGGGCGCACCCCCTTGGCCACCGCCCTGCCGCCGCGCTTGTGGTCGATGACCACCAGGGTGGACAGGCCGGTCACGTCGTCTACCTGCTTGGCGACGGTGACGCCCTCCTCGACGTTCTCGAAGCGGACGGTACCCGCGTATTCGGTGACGATCGGGCGGGTGTGCGGATCCCAGGTTGCCAGCTTCGCTCCCGGCTTGACCGACTTGCCGTCATCGACCGACAACATCGCACCATAAGGCACTTTGTGACGCTCGCGCTCGCGACCATGATCATCCGTAACCAGCACTTCGCCGGAACGCGAAATGACCACCTTCTCGCCTTTGGCGCTGGTAACGTAGCGCATTGTTGCGGTGAACCTGACGGTGCCTGCCGATTTCGCCTCGACCTGCGAGGCCACGGCGGCCCGGGAAGCCGCACCGCCGACGTGGAAGGTGCGCATGGTGAGTTGGGTGCCCGGTTCGCCGATCGACTGGGCGGCGATGACGCCGACCGACTCGCCGGCATTGACCATGCTCCCGCGACCGAGATCGCGACCGTAGCACTTGGCGCATAGTCCGTAGCGGGTCTCGCAGGTCAGCGGAGTGCGCACCTTGACTTCGTCGATCCCCAGCTTGTCGATCAGGTCGACCAGGTCCTCGTCAAGCATGGTGCCGGTGAAGATGACGGTCTCCTGAGTTTCCGGATCGATCAGGTCTTCGCCCGTCACTCGCCCGAGAATGCGCTCGCGTAGCGCCTCGATAACCTCGCCGCCTTCAACCAGTGCCTTGACCGCGTAACCGTTCGCGGTCCCGCAATCGTCCTCGGTAATGACCAGATCCTGGGTCACGTCGACCAGACGGCGTGTCAGGTAGCCCGAGTTCGCCGTCTTGAGTGCGGTGTCAGCCAGACCCTTGCGGGCACCATGGGTCGAGATGAAGTACTGGAGAACGTTCAGGCCTTCGCGGAAGTTGGTCGTGATCGGCGTCTCGATGATCGAGCCGTCCGGTTTCGCCATCAGGCCCCGCATCCCGGCGAGCTGACGGATCTGCGCAGCAGAACCGCGCGCCCCGGAATCGGCCATCATGAAGATCGAATTGAACGAGTCCTGCTTGACCTTCTTGCCATGGCGATCGATGGTTTCCTCGTGGCCGAGTTCGTCCATCATGACCTTGGCCACCTGGTCACCGGTCCGGCCCCAGATGTCGACGACCTTGTTATAGCGCTCGCCCTGGGTCACCAAGCCGTTGGTGTACTGGGTCTCGATCTCTTTGACTTCGGACTCCGCGGCAGCGATGATTTCCTGCTTCTTGGCCGGAACCCGCATGTCGTCGGAGCAAAAGGAAATCCCGGCGCGGGTCGCCAGGGCGTAGCCGTTCTGCATCAGCTTGTCGGCGAAAACGACCGTTTCCTTGAGACCGCAGCGACGGAAGGACTCGTCGATCAGCTTGGAGATTTCCTTCTTCTTCAGGGCGCGGTCGATGAGTTTGAACGGCAGGCCCTTGGGCAGAATCTTGGAGAGCAAGGCCCGGCCGGCGGTCGTTTCGACCCGGACCACTTTCTCGTTCCATTCACCATCAACCGCAGCAGGCTCGTACTGCAGCAAGCGCACCGAGATCCGCGAGTGGATGTCAAGTTGCTTCGCGGCCATCGCCCGTTCGATTTCACCGATGTCGGCGAAGTACATGCCTTCGCCCTTGCCGTTGATCTTCTCGCGGGTAGCGTAGTAGAGCCCGAGCACGATATCCTGCGACGGCACGATGATCGGCTGGCCGTTGGCAGGCGACAGCACGTTGTTCGAGGCCAGCATCAGGGTCCGCGCTTCCATCTGCGCTTCGAGCGACAACGGGACATGGACAGCCATCTGGTCGCCGTCGAAGTCGGCGTTGAAGGCGGCGCAGACGAGCGGGTGCAACTGGATGGCCTTGCCTTCGATCAGGGTCGGCTCGAATGCCTGGATGCCAAGGCGGTGGAGGGTCGGAGCGCGGTTCAGCATGACCGGATGCTCGCGGATGACATCCTCGAGGATGTCCCAGACGACCGGTTCCTGTCCGTCAACCATCTTCTTGGCCTGCTTGATGGTCGTTGCATAACCCAGCACTTCGAGTTTGTTGAAGATAAAGGGCTTGAACAATTCGAGCGCCATCAACTTCGGCAGGCCACACTGGTGCAGCTTGAGCTGCGGGCCAACCACGATAACCGAACGGCCAGAGTAGTCGACGCGCTTGCCCAGCAGGTTCTGACGGAAACGGCCGCCCTTCCCCTTGATCATGTCGGCCAGCGACTTCAGCGGACGCTTGTTGGCACCGGTCATCGCCTTGCCGCGGCGGCCGTTGTCAAGCAGTGAATCGACAGACTCCTGGAGCATGCGCTTTTCGTTGCGCACGATGATCTCGGGAGCCTTCAGTTCGAGCAGGCGCTTGAGGCGGTTGTTGCGGTTGATCACGCGACGGTAGAGGTCGTTCAGGTCTGAAGTCGCGAAGCGCCCGCCATCGAGCGGGACCAAGGGACGAAGATCGGGCGGCAGCACCGGCAGGACTTCGAGAATCATCCAGTCCGGCTTGATTCCGGATTTCACGAATCCCTCGAGAATCTTGAGGCGCTTGGCCAGTTTCTTGTTCTTGGCCTCCGAACTGGTGACATCGAGTTCGGCGCGCAAGGACTCCACCTCGCTGGTTAGATCGAGTTCGCGGAGCAGTTCACGAATGCCCTCGGCGCCCATGAAAGCCCTGAATTCGTCGCCGTGCTCTTCCATCATCTCAAGATACTGGTCTTCGGTCAGCAACTGGCCACGCTGGAGGTTGCTGACCATGCCGCTGTCGGTCACGACATAGGCTTCGAAATACAGCACGCGCTCGATATCCCGCAACGTCATGTCGAGAACCATTCCAAGGCGCGAGGGCAGCGACTTGAGGAACCAGATATGGGCGGTCGGCGAGGCCAGTTCGATATGGCCCATGCGGTCGCGGCGAACCTTGGCCAGCGTCACTTCGACGCCGCACTTCTCGCAGATCACGCCGCGATGCTTCAGGCGCTTGTACTTGCCGCACAGGCACTCGTAGTCCTTGATCGGACCGAAGATCTTGGCGCAGAACAGGCCATCGCGCTCCGGCTTGAAGGTACGATAGTTGATGGTTTCGGGCTTCTTGACTTCGCCGTAGGACCAGGAACGGATCTTGTCGGGCGAAGCGAGACCGATGGTAATCGCGTCGAATTCTTCCTCGGCGGTTACCTGCTTGAACAGATCGAGCAATGCTTTCATCGTTTAACTCCTAAGCCCCGAATCAGTAACGTTCCAGATCGATGTCGATCGCCAGCGAACGGATTTCCTTGACCAGCACGTTGAAGGATTCCGGCATGCCGGCATCGATACGGTGCTCGCCCTTGACGATGTTTTCGTACACTTTCGTACGCCCATTGACGTCGTCGGACTTGACGGTCAGCATTTCCTGCAGGACGTAGGATGCGCCATAAGCTTCCAGCGCCCAGACTTCCATTTCGCCGAAGCGCTGTCCACCGAACTGCGCCTTGCCCCCCAGCGGCTGCTGGGTGACCAGCGAATACGGGCCGGTCGAGCGCGCGTGCATCTTGTCATCGACTAGGTGATGCAGCTTCAGGAAGTGCATGTAGCCAACGGTTACCTGGCGCTCGAAGGCTTCGCCGGTGCGACCATCGAACAGCGTCATCTGGCCGGAGGAAGGCATGCCGGCAAGGGCGAGCATGGCCTTGATTTCCTCCTCCTTGGCGCCGTCGAAAACCGGCGTTGCGAACGGCACGCCGTCCTCGAGATTCCTGGCCAGATCGATGACTTCGCCATCGCTGAGTTCATCCAGATTCTCGGGCCTGCCCCTGGAATTGTAGACTTGCTCGAGGAACCCGCGAACCTCCCTGGCGTTGGCGTCTGCACGCAGCATGGCACCGATCTTCTGGCCGATGCCCTTGGCGGCGAGGCCGAGGTGAACTTCCAGAATCTGGCCGACGTTCATCCGCGAGGGAACACCGAGCGGGTTCAGCACGATGTCGACCGGATTGCCGTCCTCCATGTACGGCATGTCCTCCACGGGCAGGATGCGTGACACCACGCCCTTGTTGCCATGGCGGCCAGCCATCTTGTCCCCGGGCTGCAGGCGACGCTTCACGGCCACATAGACCTTGACCATCTTCTGGACGCCCGGCGGCAGCTCATCGCCCTGGGTCAGCTTCTTGCGCTTGGCCTCGAACGCAAGATCGAAGTTCTTGCGGGCCTGCTCGAGACCGTCCTTGACCTGTTCCAACTGGAGGGCCGCATCATCCTCGGACAGGCGAATGTCGAACCAGTGATGCGGATCCATGCTGTCGAGATAGGCCTGATCGATGACCGAACCCTTGGCCAGCTTCTTCGGACCACCGTTGGCCTTCTTGCCGGCCAGCAGGCGGCCGACGCGGGCGAAGGCGTCACCTTCGACGATGCGCATCTGGTCCGCGAGGTCCAGCTTGTAGTGGCGCAGATGCTCGTCGATGATCGACTTGGCGCGGCTGTCACGCTCGATGCCTTCCCGCGTGAACACCTGAACGTCGATCACGGTACCTGCAATGCCCGACGGAACGCGCAACGAGGTATCCTTCACGTCGGATGCCTTTTCACCGAAGATGGCGCGCAGGAGTTTCTCTTCCGGCGTCAACTGGGTTTCACCCTTCGGCGTCACCTTGCCGACCAGCACATCACCGGCCTGAACCTCGGCGCCGATATAGACGATGCCAGCATCATCGAGGCGGGAGAGCTGAGCTTCTCCCAGCGATGCGATGTCGCGCGTAATCTCCTCCGGGCCGAGTTTGGTATCGCGCGCCACGACCGTCAGTTCCTCGATATGGATCGAGGTGTAGCGGTCCTCGGCAACGACACGCTCGGAGATGAGAATCGAGTCCTCGAAGTTGTAGCCATTCCAGGGCATGAAGGCGATCAACATGTTCTGACCGAGCGCCAGTTCGCCCTTGTCGGTTGATGCACCGTCGGCCACCACATCGCCGCGCGCGATCAGGTCGCCGACACGGACGAGCGGCCGCTGGTTGATGTTCGTGTTCTGATTGGAACGCGTGTATTTGACAAGGTTGTAGATGTCGACTCCGACCTCGCCGGCCACCGTTTCCTCGTCGTTGACACGAACCACGACCCTTGCCGCATCCACGTAATCCACCAGGCCGCCACGGCGGGCAACGACCGCCGTTCCGGAGTCAACGGCAACGGTCCGTTCGATGCCGGTACCCACCAATGCCTTTTCCGGACGCAGACAGGGTACGGCCTGGCGCTGCATGTTGGCTCCCATCAGGGCGCGGTTTGCATCGTCATGCTCCAGGAACGGGATCAGCGATGCGGCGACAGACACGATCTGGCTCGGCGCCACGTCCATGTACTGAACGCGGGACGGTTCGGCAAGAATGGTTTCGCCCTTTTCACGGCAGGTCACGAGATCGTCGGAAAGACGGCCGTCCTTTTCGAGAGAGGCGTTGGCCTGGGCAACGACGTAATTGCCCTCCTCGATGGCAGACAGATACTCGATCTCGTTGGTGACCCTGGAGTCGACGACCTTGCGATAGGCGGTCTCGATGAAGCCGTAGTCATTGACGCGAGCGAACAGGGCCAGCGAATTGATAAGGCCGATGTTCGGGCCTTCCGGCGTTTCGATCGGGCAGACCCGACCATAGTGGGTCGGATGCACGTCGCGTACCTCGAAACCTGCACGCTCACGGGTCAGACCGCCCGGACCAAGGGCGGAAACGCGGCGCTTGTGCGTAATTTCCGAGAGCGGGTTGGTCTGGTCCATGAACTGCGACAACTGGCTGGAACCGAAGAACTCCTTGATCGCGGCGCTGATCGGCTTGGCGTTGATCAGATCGTGCGGCATCAGGTTGTCGGACTCGGCCTGCGACAGGCGCTCCTTGACCGCGCGCTCGACCCGCACGAGACCGGCGCGGAACTGGTTTTCCGCCAACTCGCCAACCGACCGGACCCGGCGATTCCCGAGGTGGTCGATGTCATCGATGTCGCCGCGACCATTGCGCAGTTCTACGAGAATCTTGATTACTGCCACGATGTCGCGTGGCGACAGCGTCAGTTGCTCGCGCACCTCGACGTTGGCGCCCAGCGGCTTGACCTTCGCGGCAAGCGCCTCAGCATCGGCAAGTTGCAGGTTTTCCGAGAGCGCGCGCGGCCCGAAGGGCAGGCCGCTCACCAGGTCCTGGATCACGGCAAGCGGGAAGCCACTGCCTTCGGCAAGGTTCTTCAGGGCCGCCTCGGCCTTGGAGGCCAGGCTCCTGATCATCACCTTGTGTTCGATGACGTCTGCGCGACCGAGACGGCGGTTGAACTTCATCCGGCCGACCCCGGAGAGGTCATAACGATCATCAGAGTAGAACAGGCCGTTGAAGAGGATCTCCACGGCCTCTTCCGTCGGCGGCTCGCCGGGACGCATCATGCGATAGATGGCGATGCGCGCGGCCTGACGGGATGCGGTTTCGTCGGCGCGCAGGGTGCTGGAAATGAATGCGCCGCGATCCAGTTCGTTGGTATACAGTGTTTCGACGGTTTCGATCCCCGCTTTGCGCAAATCGGCCAGCAGTGCCTCGGTGATCTCGTCGTTGGCATTGGCGACGATTTCTCCGGTTTCTGTGTCGATGATATTCCTGGCGACGACGCGACCGAGAATGAAATCCTCGGGAACGATGATCTGGTTCAACGATGCAGATGCGATATCGCGGATATGCTTGGCCGTGATCCGCTTGTCCTTGGTAACGATGACCTTGCCATCTTGGGCAACGAAGTCGAAACGCGCTACTTCACCGCGGAGGCGATCGGGAACCAGCGCGAACTCGACCTTGTCCTTGCTCAGCTGGAAAGTGTCGAAATCGAAAAATTGCGCAAGGATTTCCTCGGTGGACATGCCGATTGCCTTGAGCAGGGTTGTGACAGGCATCTTGCGCCGGCGGTCGACGCGAAAAAAGAGGGTATCCTTCGGATCGAACTCGAAATCGAGCCAGGAACCGCGGTAGGGAATGATGCGGGCTGAAAACAACAGCTTGCCCGAGCTGTGCGTCTTGCCGCGGTCGTGCTCGAAGAAGACGCCGGGCGAGCGGTGAAGCTGGGAAACGATCACCCGCTCGGTGCCATTGATGACGAAGGAGCCGTTGGTCGTCATGAGCGGAATCTCGCCCATGTATACTTCCTGCTCCTTGACTTCCTTCACCGTGTCCGGCGCCTCGCGGTCCATGATCACCAGCCGCACCCGCGCGCGCAGCGACGATGCAAACGTCAGCCCGCGCTGCTGGCACTCGCTCACATCGAATGCCGGCTCGCCGAGCATGTAGCTGACGAACTCGAGGCGCGCATTGCCGGAATGGGAGACGATCGGGAAGATCGAGGTGAACGCGGCCTGCAACCCCTCGTTCTTGCGCTTCCCCGGGGCCACTTCGGCCTGCAGGAAGGCCATAAAGGACTCAAGCTGGGTAGCAAGAAGGAACGGGATGTCAAGCACGCTGGCGCGCTTGGCGAAGCTCTTGCGGATGCGCTTCTTCTCGGTGAAGGAGTAAGTCATGGTAACTCCGTGAGGATAAGGTCAAACGTTAAACCTGTGGAAACAGGCAAACGCAAACGGCCTCTCCTCCCGGGACGGGAGGGAAAAGGCAGCGTTTGCGTTTGCCGGCTGGCGTAGCTCAAGTTTGTCTTTTTGATTGATTCGACCTGCAACACAAGCACAAAAGGGCTGACGGCTCCCGCCGCCAGCCCGCCCGCCAAGAGTCGATTACTTGACCTCGACCTTGGCGCCGGCGTCTGCCAGTTGCTTCTGGAGGGCTTCTGCCTCGGCCTTGGAAATGCTTTCCTTGACCGCTTTCGGCGCGCTGTCGACCAGGTCCTTGGCTTCCTTGAGACCCAGGCCGGTAACGGCACGGACAACCTTGATGACCTCAACCTTCTTGTCACCGGCCGCATTGAGCATCACGGTGAACTCGGTCTGCTCTTCAACCACCGGAGCAGCGGCAGCGCCAGCGCCAGCGCCGGCGCCGGCGAAGGATGCGGCGGAAACGCCGAACTTGTCTTCGAACGCCTTGACGAGGTCATTCAGTTCCATAACAGTCATGGAGCCAACGGCTTCCAGGATATCGTCTTTGCTAATTGCCATTTCAGAAAACTCCTAATTCAGTTCGTAAACGCGGGGATCAAGCAGCGGCCTCTTCGCGCTGCTGGGCAAGTGCGGTCAGGCACACGGCAAAGCCGGATACCGGAGCCTGCATCACGCCCAACAGCCTGGCGAGCAACTCTTCGCGGCTCGGGATGGAGGCGAGCGCCTGCACACCGGCCTTGTCGAGCACCTTGCCGGCATAGGAGCCGGCTTTCAGCACAAGCTTGTCGTTAGTCTTGGCGAAGTCGTTGAGGACTTTCGCCGCTGCCACCGGGTCGGCCGACACGCTGTAGATCAGCGGTCCGACCATGTGATCGGCCAGGCTGGCAAACGGCGTACCAGCAACGGCGCGACGCACCAGAGTGTTCTTCAGCACACGCAGATATACGCCAGACTCACGCGCCTTCTTGCGCAGCACGGTGAGATTTCCCACCTCGATGCCGCGATATTCGGCAATCGCGATTGTCTGGGCGTTGGCTACTTGCTCTGCAACCTCTGCCACGACGGCTTTCTTGTCGTTCAGATTGAGACCCACAGGCCCTTCCTCCTTTCAAGTCATAACACGACGGGAGAAATTCCCGTCGCACCCACGGCGACCTGAACTAGAAGCCATGCCGCCCGTTTCCGGTCGGCAGAAAATCTTGTTCTGGGACACCGTCTGCGCAGGCTGCTTCGCGATTAAGACCCTTGCGGGTCACCTGCGGTCTTTGACGATCCGCCGATACCGTCGAAACGGGAATCGGCGGCCCAAAGTTCCTAATTAGCCAGCCAGAGTGGCCTGATCGACGCGGACGCCGGGACCCATAGTGGCGGCAACCGCGATCCTGCGCAGGTATTGCCCCTTGGAGGTGGCCGGTTTAGCCTTGGTCAGCGCATCGATCAGCGCCTTCAGGTTGGACTCGAGACTGTCGACCGGGAACGAGGCACGGCCGATCGTTGCATGAACGATACCGCCCTTGTCCGTGCGGTACTGGACCTGGCCGGCCTTGGCGTTGGCAACGGCAGTCGTCACGTCCATCGTCACGGTGCCCACTTTCGGGTTCGGCATCAGGCCGCGCGGACCGAGTATCTGCCCGAGTTGGCCGACGACCTTCATCGCATCCGGGGTGGCGATGACGATATCGAAATTGAGGTTGCCCGCCTTGACCTCTGCGGCCAGGTCGTCAAAACCAACGACGTCCGCGCCGGCCGCCTTGGCGGCTTCGGCCTTTTCGCCCTGCGCAAAGACCGCGACGCGCACCGCCTTCCCGGTACCTGCGGGCAGCACGACTGAACCGCGGACCACCTGATCGGACTTGCGCGGGTCGACACCGAGGTTGACCGCGACATCGATCGACTCGTCGAACTTCGCAGTCGCCGTTTCCTTGGCCAGCGCCAGCGCTTCCTTGACCGGGTAGAACTTCTGTCGGACGATCTTCCCTTCCAGGGTCTTCTGTTTCTTGCTGAGTTTGGCCATGGTCAGATTCCCTCCACCGTGATGCCCATCGAACGGGCGGTACCGGCAATGGTACGAACGGCAGCATCCATGTCAGCCGCGGTCAGGTCGGGCATCTTGGTGGTAGCGATTTCTTCGGCTTGGGCACGGGTGATGTTGCCAACCTTGTTGGTGTGCGGCTTGGCGGATCCGGACTTGATGCCGACTGCCTTCTTGATCAGGATGGTCGCCGGCGGCGTCTTCATCACGAAGGTGAAGGACTTGTCGGCAAAGGCGGTTATCACCACCGGGATCGGCAAACCAGGTTCGAGACCCTGGGTCTGGGCGTTGAACGTCTTGCAGAATTCCATGATGTTCAAGCCACGCTGGCCCAGCGCCGGACCGATCGGGGGCGACGGATTCGCCTTCCCGGCCGGCACCTGCAACTTGATGTAGCCAATGATTTTCTTGGCCATGATTACTCCTTGAATGATGAGTACTGACGCGCCTTCGGCTTGCGCCTACCAACGCTCCTCTTGCCAGACTATTGCAGGGCAGCCGGCGAACCCTTGAAGCTTTTGTATCGCCGCTCAGGCCTTCTCCACCTGCGAGAACTCGAGTTCGACCGGCGTTGCCCGCCCGAAGATCGTTACCGACACGCGCAGACGATTCTTCTCATAGTTCAGATCCTCGACCGAGCCATGAAAATCGGTAAACGGTCCTTCCTTGACCCGAACCACCTCGCCGACCTCGAACAGCACCTTGGGACGGGGCTTCTCGACCCCCTCCTGCATCTGCTGCATGATCTTGTCGACTTCCTTCTGGGAAATCGGGGTGGGTTTGGTGGCCGTGCCGCCGACAAAACCGGTGACCCTGGGCGTGTTCTTGACCAGATGCCAGGAATCGTCGTCCATGTCCATCTCGACCAGTACGTAACCGGGGAAGAACTTGCGCTCCGAAATCGCCTTCTGGCCGGCCTTCATCTCCACGACTTCCTCGACCGGCACCAGAATGCGGCCAAATTTGTCCTGCATTCCCAGGCGATCGATGCGCTCCTGAATGGCGCGCATCACGCTCTTCTCGAATCCGGAATAGGCATGGACTACATACCAGCGTTTGCTCATGATTTCTTCCAGCCCAGCACGAGATCATAAAGAATCCACTCGAGACTCTTGTCAGTCAGATAGAGGAACAAAGCCATGACCACCACAAACGCGAACACGGCGCCGGTGGTCTGCATGGTTTCCTTTCGCGTCGGCCAGACAACCTTCTTGGCTTCGATTACCGACTCGTTGGCAAAGGTGAAGAAGCGCTGCCCCGGCTCGGTCTTCCAGGCAACGGCAGCAGCCAGCGCCACCCCGGCGAGGACCGCGAGCACACGCAGAATCATTGCCTGGTCGGAGAAAAGGTAGAACCCAGCCACGCCGGCGGCCAGAATGACCAGCGCCAGCGCAAACTTGATCTTGTCAGCCATGAACTTCGCGATCTTTAGAGAGAGTGGCAGGGGCAGAGGGAATCGAACCCCCAACCTTCGGTTTTGGAGACCGACGCTCTGCCAATTGAGCTATACCCCTGCTGCAGAGACATCAAAGCGCTCCGGTTTCCCGGAGCGCTCCTGTTGCTTCGTAACGCTTCCGTTATGCGATGATTTTTGCGACGACGCCGGCGCCGACGGTGCGGCCGCCTTCACGGATGG
>ERZ761603.585-NODE-585-length-29951-cov-42.114698_pt1 | contig 29951 bp, 23 predicted proteins | sample MGYA00511879_ERZ761603 | MGnify/ENA primary metagenome ERZ761603 (study PRJEB28899, sample SAMN02850040) | bioreactor sludge metagenome | biome: EBPR Sludge; feature: EBPR Bioreactor; material: flocular biomat | place: Australia: Thorneside Wastwater Treatment... | reverse complement strand
GTGAATGGCGGCCGTAACTATGACGGTCCTAAGGTAGCGAAGTTCCTTGTCGGGTAAGTTCCGACGCGCATGAATAGCGTAATCACTGGATCACTGTCTCCACGACCGACTCGGTGAAATAGTAGTGGCGGTGAAGATGCCGCCTACCCGCAGCAAGACGGAAAGACCCCGTGGACCTTCACTGCAGGCTCCTGTTGGCCATGAGCATATTCTGCGTAGGATAGGTGGGAGACTTTGACGTCCCGGTTCCGGCCGGGAAAGAGTCACCGGTGAAATACCACCCTGAGTAAGTTCGTGGCCTAACCTCGATTCCCGTGAATCCGGGCGAGGAACAGCTGGTGTCGGGCAGTTTGACTGGGGCGGTCTCCTCCTAAAGAGTAACGGAGGAGTGCAAAGGTCGGTTCAGCGCGGATGGCAACCGCGTGTCGAGTGCAAGAGCACAAACCGGCTTTACTGCGAGTCCGACGGGACGAGCAGTTACGAAAGTAGGCTCTAGTGATCCTGCGATCCCGTATGGAAGGGTCGTAGCTCAACGGATAAAAGGTACCCCGGGGATAACAGGCTGATCGCGCCCGAGCGCCCATAGCGGCGGCGCGGTTTGGCACCTCGATGTCGGCCCATCACATCCTGGGACTGAAGGCGGCCCCAAGGGTTCGGCTGTTCGCCGATTAAAGTGGTACGCGAGCTGGGTTCAGACCGGCGTGAGCCAGGTCGGTCCCTATCTGCTGTGGGCGTCGCAAGCTTGATGGGAGTCAACCTTAGTACGAGAGGATTGGGTTGGACGCACCCCTGGTGATCCAGTTGCATCGCTCGATGCACAGCTGGGTAGCTACGTGCGGCAGGGATAACCGCTGAAAGCATCTAAGCGGGAAGCCCCCCCAGAGATGAGGCTTGCTTGTCGAAAGACGGAAGACCCCTGGAAGACTACCAGGTTGATAGGCCACGCGTGTACGGGCTGAAAGGCCCTCAGCGGAGTGGTACTAACGGTCGAATGTTTGATCACACCAACCAGACGCCGTGCTCGGTTGCCTTGTGCAACCTGCCCGGTCCCATTGGTTGCTCTTCGGGCTTTGTCTCTGTCGAGCATCGTCACTAACCGGATCAACTCCGCCGCGGGCTTAACCGCCCGTGGCGAGGTTTGTCGGTGACCAAAGGCATCGGGCAACACCTGTTCCCATCCCGAACACAGTAGTTAAGCCGATGCCGCCGATGATACTGCACCGCGGGAAAGTAGGTCATCGCCGGCAATTGAACCCCTTCAGGTAAACCTGGAGGGGTTCTTTCTTTTTTGCCCCTGTTCTTCCTCTTTGGAGACGCCTCATGCGCCTCACTGGCGCGTCAGCGTCCAGGCGATCACGAGCACGAGCGTTTGTTCATCCTCCGTCAGTTGGCCCGAGGTGACAAGCCTCGAGGCGAACTCGCGGGTGGGCGGGACCTCGATGCGGGCTTGTACCTGGGCTGTTGTGGGGCGGATGAGCGTCCAGGTCTGCATGCCGTGCTTCGCGACGTGCTCTTCGATTCGGCCGGCGCGATTCCCCATCGCGTCGAGCAGTCTCCGCGCGTTGTTGAGCACGAGGGCGGCGGCAAGGTGCTTCGCGGATCCGGCCGCTCGTCCTTCAAGAACAAGGCGGCCGGATTGGTCGACCATGCGGACTCGAGCCGGTGTGCCGCGTGAAATGCCAATGAGCTCGATGGTGCCCACGTGACTCCCGCGAGCGATGACGCGAAGTGACCGACTGTCACGCGCGGGGAGGACCGTGTCGTCGATCTCGGCGAGCAGAGCGGGAGGCGAGTCGGTGTATCCGGCGGATCCCATCATCGCGTAGGACGCACGCGGTGGATTGAAGTACAGAACGAAGAGCGGCGACAGAAGCGAGAGCAGAAGAAGGACGATCACGATCGATCGTGGGATCGACGTGTTCGAGGCGGCAAGCCAAACAGCGCCCGCAAGGGCGAGCACGCAGAGTCCGATGCCGATCGCGATGTTCCGGGCGCGTGAGAGGCCGAGGGGGACACGAGAGAATGCGGCAATGACTTGGTCGAATGAATTTCGGTAGACGACGTTGTCGGCGAGCAGGAACTGCTCGGCCTGCGGCGGCTCGTCGGTGTGCTCCGTGAGGCCGAGTGGCGTGTTCTGCCGGCTCATGCGGAGAGGGTACCCGGCGAATCGGCCGTAAAACGACGGCGGGGCCGGCAGAACCGGCCCCCGCGCCATCGGTCGCGAATGTACTTGCAACAGTCCCGGGTGTTCCGAGGCCCGCGGCGTTCCCGAAGCCGATCGCGTCCGGCGTGCGCGTCACCTCGCAAAGGCGGGCGATCTACACAGGCCAAAGGCGGGGCTTGAACTGGGTCGGCCGCTTCTGACGGGCCTGGTTCCTCCGGGGGTGTCGGTCTGGCCTTCCTGGCGATTCACCGCGGTGGGGCAAACTCGCTCTCGGGGGGCAAACCGACGACAAGAGACTGACCTTCGCTGATCGGGCTGAGCCTCGATGGGCCGCCGCGATCAATGGTCGAACGAAGGGGTTCAGCCCTTCTTCTTCTTCGCGGTCTTCTTGCCAGCCTTCTTCTTGGCCTTCTTCTTTGCTTTCTTCGCCATGATGAAACTCCATCAATGAGGACACTGAGCGGAACGACTTCGGCGCGACACGCGACGATGCCTCCGCCACTCGTACATTATCGGAAGAGCAACCGACTCTGCTTGAGCGGTCAGAGTTTTCCACAATGCGATCGGATGATCGGACGTCGTCACTGATCGTTCGAGGGCACGATCCCACCCTCGGCGATCGCGCGCGTTGCTTCATCGGGCGCGGGCGGCGAGGAGAACAGCGACGGAAGTTCGCACTCGTTGGCGGTGTTGTAGAGCGTCAGCGTGCGCTCGTCGTTGCGGTCGTAGGGAACGCGCGCGCGGATGATGCCGAGGTATGGGTTGTACCAGAAGGCGGCGTAGGCGCCCGAGACATCGCAGCGGACGATGGGGTGAGTGAGCAGCGCTTCGTCGACGGTCGCGACATCCATCCAGGGGCGCTGATCGGTGAGCAGCCCGCTGAGGGGCGTTTCGCCCTCGAACCACTCGGGGCGGATGGTGGCGGGCCAGCCGCGGGCGGTGAGCTCGGTGTCCGCAAGTCCTGCTCTCCGCCGCATTTCCTGACGGATTCGTGCCAGCGAGTCCTGGGTCACCTGGACCTGTTCGAGCGTGGTTTGCTCCGCGAGTCGCTGGTGTCCATAGACCCCGGCGAACGAGAGTGCGCAGCCCAACGCGAGGATGTTGACGAGTGCTCGCATCCTGTCCTTCCAGTGACCATCGGATAGGCGGGTGCACTTCGCCAATGAGATCCGTCTGCGGTGGTTGGCGGTGATTGGTGTGTGCGGGCTGTGCCGTCGGCGAGGACGGTCCGATAGACTTCTGACGGGGCTGGGTGCCAGGAGTCTGTATGTCCGGAATAGTGACAGCTCGCCTTGAGAACGGACTGACCATCGTCGCCGAACCGATCGGGGGGGTGCGCACGGCGGCGGTCACGTGGTTTGTTCCCGGGGGAGGGGCCGAGGACCCGCCGGACCAACTCGGCCGAGCGGCGTTGTGGCACGAGCTGTTGATGCGTGGGGCGGGGGAGCTGGGGTCGCGAGAGCAGGCGGATGCGTTCGACCGGCTGGGGTGCGGTCGATCGGTCTCGGCCGGGACGTACTTCATGCGGATCGGCGCGTCGATGCTGGGGGATCGGCTGTGCGAGTCCCTGCCACTGCTGGTGGGCATGGTTCGTCAGCCCCGGTTCGACGAGGCAGCGATCGAGCCGGCGAAGGATCTGGCGATTCAGGCGATCGAGTCGCTGAAGGATGACCCGCAGGAACGGGCGATGATCGCCGCTCGGCGGAGGCATTATTCCACGCCGCACAACCGCAGCGGGCTGGGCGAGATCGAGCACATCGAGCGGATGACCCGGCACCAACTGGCGACGCAGTGGGCGGCGATTGCCAAGCCACGCCGGTCGATCTTTGCGGTGGCTGGGGCGATCGAGCCGTCGGCTGTGGTCGATCAACTGCGGAAGCTGCTGGCCGGGTGGGAAGGGGGCACGCCCGAGCCGGTGACGGGTTCGGGTGGTCCGCGCGGGTCGGCCCACGAGGAAGACCCGTCCAACCAGGTGCAGATCGTGCTGCTGCACGACGCACCCTCGGAAGCGCACCCCGACAGCATTCTGGAGAAGGTGGTGATCAACGTGCTGTCCGGCGGGATGTCCGGGCGGCTGTTTACCGAGGTTCGGGAGAAGCGTGGGTTGTGCTACGCGGTGAGTGCCAGCTATCGGGGTGATCGAGACTTCGGGAGTGGGCTGGCGTACGTCGGCACGACCCCCGAGCGGGCCCAGCAGTCGCTCGAGGTGCTGCTGGCCGAGCTGGAGCGGATCAACACGCCGGGCGGGGCGATCACGAGCGATGAGTTCGAGCGAGCGATCGTGGGGATGAAGAGCCGGCTGGTGTTCAGCGGCGAGTCGACGTCGGCCCGGTCGGCCGCTCTGGCGTCGGATCAGCACCGCCTGGGTCGGGCGCGCACGCTGGACGAGCTGGCGCAGCAGGTGGATCGGATCACACTGGATCAGGTGAATGCCTATTTGCGTCGGCGTTCGCTGGGGGCGCTGACGATCCAGACGCTCGGACCGACGCCGCTGAAGCCGCCCGCCCGGTAGCCCATACACTCCGGCCTCATGCTGGACCGGCCCTTTCAACGATTGGCGAGGCAGGCGTGGCAGTACGCCCTGATGGCGGCGGTGCTCACGATCCTGGTGCTGTGCCTGCTGTATCCGATTTATCTGACGGTTCGCGGGGGTCTGGCGGCGGACGTCGCGACCGGTCGTGGGTGGACGCTCGCCCACGTTCTGGCGATCTTCGAGGATCGTCGGCTGGTGGAGGGGTTGTTCAACTCGCTGAAGATCGCGGCGACGACGACCACGATCACCATCCTGATTGCGCTCCCCCTGGCGGTGTTGTCGGCGTCGTATCGATTCCCGCTCAAAGGGTTCTTCAACGCGGCGGTGCTGGTGCCCATGATCCTGCCGCCCTTTGTGGGCGCGATCGGGGTGCGGGCGATTCTGGGGAGGGAGGGTGCGCTCAACGCGCTGCTGGGGACGGACTTTGATCTGCTTGGCGGGGCGAGCTTCTGGGGCGTGGTCACGGTTCAGTCGCTGGCGCTCTATCCGATCATTTATCTGAACGCGACTGCGGCGCTGGCGAATCTCGATCCGGCGCTGGACGAGGCCGCGCAGGGTCTGGGCGCCTCGTGGGCGAAGCGGTTTTTCTCGATCACGCTGCCGCTGATCCGTCCGGGGTTGTTTGCCGGCGCGACGATCGTGTTCATCTGGAGTTTCACGGAGCTCGGCACGCCGCTGATGTTCGACTATTACACCGCGACGCCGGTGCAGATCTTCTGGGGTCTGAAGGAAGTTGAGACTTCGCCCGAGCCGTACGCCCTGACGCTGCTGCTGCTGCTGGTCGCGGTGTCGACGTATGTGCTGGGGCGGATGGTGTTCGGCGGGAAGGCGTACGCGATGTACGCGAAGGCGTCGCGTGCGGGCGGCGAGATTGTGCTTTCCGGAGCGCCCGCGATTCTGGCGACCCTGGCGTTCGGCACGGTGCTGTGCCTGGCGGTGCTGCCTCATCTTGGCGTGGTGCTGACGGCGTTCTCGGGCACTGGGCAGTGGTATCGCACGGTTCTTCCCAAGGCCTTTACGTCCGAGCACTTCCGTCTGGCGCTGTCGTCGCCGGAGAGCTTTGGTTCGATCGTCAACAGCCTGAAGCTGGCCGCCGCGGCGACGGTGCTGGACATCATCCTGGGGATCGTGATCGGGTATCTGATCGTTCGGACGAAGATTCGCGGGCGGGCGGTGCTCGACGCGCTGTGCATGCTCCCGCTGGCGGTGCCGGGGCTGGTGATGGCGTTCGGGTACGTGGCAATGACGATGCGCTGGCCGTTCGGCAAGGGTGATCCGCTGGAGGGCGTGATCTCGGTGGTGGGCGCGGAGCCGAACCCGGTGCTGCTGCTGGTGATCGCGTACGGGATCCGGCGGCTGCCGTACATCGTGCGTTCGACGGTGGCGGGGCTTGAGCAGACGTCCGGCGAGCTGGAAGAGGCGGCGATGAACCTGGGTGCGTCGCGGTTCACGGCGGTTCGTCGCGTGATCGTGCCGCTGATCCTGGCGAACCTGATCGCGGGCGGATTGCTGGTGTTCTCGTTCTCGATGCTCGAGGTGAGCGATTCGCTGATCCTGGCGCAGCAGCCGCAACACTTCCCGTTCACGCGGGCGATCTTCTCGTTCACGGAGCGTCTGGGCGACGGCTCGTCCATCGCGAGCGCGATGGGCGTCTGGGGCATGGCGCTCCTGACCGTGACGCTGTTTGCGGCGTCCAGTCTGCTGGGGAAGAAGCTGGGCTCGATTTTCCGCGTGTAGCGGTTACTTGACGGCGACGAGCTCGATGCTGAAGACGAGGTCGGCCTTGGCCGGGATATCCGGCGGTGCGCCGCGCTCGCCGTAGGCGAACTGCCACGGGATGGTGAGGCGACGGACGCCGCCGACCTTCATGCCGGGGATGCCGGCCTGCCAGCCCTGGATGAGGCGGTTGAGGGGAAAGGTGGCGGGCTCTTTGCCACGGGTGGAGTCGAAGACCTTGCCGTTGCTGGCGAGGGAGCCGTGGTAGTGGATGGTGATGGTGGAAGAGCCCTTGGCCTCGGCGCCGTCGCCGATCTTGAGGTCTTCGATGAGGAGTCGGATTTCGCTGGTCTTGACGACCTCGTACTTGGTTCCGTCGGGCCCTTCGTGCATGACCTTGTCCTTTGCCGGCTCTTTGGCGCCCGGCTGCGCCAGGGCGAGGGTAGCGGCGGCGATGAGGCCGAGCATGGCCGGGACCGCGGCGATTCGGAACAGTGACCGATTCATGGAAAGCCCTCCGACTCGGATGGACGCTCAGCGTCTCCGCGGGTTCCGATCGGCGATCCGTGGGGGCAGACGTTGGTTTTTGCGCACGGGACCTGTCAGGGCTCGGACCGGTAGGTCCCGATGGTGCGCTTCATGGCCTCGACGATTCGCTGGGCTGTGCGCACGTTGGCGAACCCGGCCTCGGCGTCGATGGCTGGGCGGCCCCCGGTGCGGACGGCCTCGATGAACTCGCGGATTTCCATCACGATCGGTTCGGCGTCGTCGACCGTGAGGGGCTCGATGTTGACCAGCTCCTGCCACTTGAGGCTTGTCAGGTCGGAGCCGCGGCGGAGCTGCTCGCGGACTTCCTGCATCTGGATCTCGTTGGCGATGCGGCGGATCATGGTGCCGCTCTTGGCGCCGTAGTCTATCTTGATGTAGGCGTTCTGCCCGGTGATGCGGGTGATGCGTTCGGTCTTGAGGGCGAGGCGGCTGGCCGAGACGTTGGCGACGCAGACCCCGGTGGGGAGGTTCCAGGTGAGGCGGGCGTTGCAGATGTCGTCGTGCTCGGTGATGACGGCGACGCCTGTGGCTTGCACGTCGTCGGGCTCGCGGCCGCCCATGAGCATGAGGAGCACGTCGATGTCGTGGATCATCATGTCCATGACGACGCCGACGTCGACGGATCGGAAGGTCATCGGGCTGACGCGGTGGACCTCGATGTAGCGGGGCGTGACGGGGAGCCCGGACTGGGTGGCCTTCTGGAAGGCGCGGATGACGGGGTTGAAGCGTTCGATGTGCCCGACCATGAGGACTGTGCCGTGCTTCTCGGCGAGTTCCTTGATGGCCCGGGCGCTCTCGACGTCCTTGGCGAGGGGCTTTTCGACGAGGCAGGCGACTCCGGCGCGAAGGAGCGGCTCGGCGGCGGACTGGTGGTAGACGGTGGGCACGGCGATGGAGACGGCGTCAACGCCGGCGTCGAGGAGCTGCTCGACGGTGTCGAGCCCACGCGTGGCGAACTTGTCGGCGATGACCCCGCGACGGTCGACATTGGAGTCGACGACGCCGATGAGTTCGCAGTCTGGTTGTGTGGCGTAGACGCGGGCGTGGTGCTGGCCCATGCGACCCACGCCGATGACCCCGCACCGGAGCTTGGCTCCCGCGCGGATCTGAGACAGCCTCTCGGATCGGCTTGCGGTCATCGGGGGTTCATCCCAGGGCAGCGTCGATCGCGGTGGCGAGCGTCGCTTCGTTGGTGAAGCCCCGGAAGGCCTTGACGATCTGGCCGTTCTTAAAGAGCAGCACGGTCGGGATCGACATGATCTGATACTGGGCGGAGACCTGCTTTTGGACGGTCACGTCGACCTTCCCGACCTTGACGCGGCCGGCGTACTTGCCCGCGAGGGCGTCGATCGTGGGGGTCAGCATCTTGCAGGGGGTGCACCAGTCGGCCCAGAAATCCACCAGAACAGGCTGTTGGGATTTGAGCACCTCGGCTTCGAAGTTCGCGTCGGTGAATTCCAAGGTGTTGGCCCCGGCCATAGACACTCCAGTCGGTTCGGGTGTGCGTCGCGGCGGGATGGACGCCCCTGTCCGCGTTGCGGGAATGCTAGGCCGAGGCTTGTCCGCCGTCGTCCGAGGCGAGGCCGGCGAGGGCACGCCAGGCGTCGAGAACGGCACGATGGGCGGCCACGTCGTGTACTCGAAACAGTGAAGCGCCGGCGTGTGCGTGAAGCACCGAGAGAGCCAGCGTTCCCTCGAGCCTTTCGTCGGGATGAGAGTCTCGGCCGAGGCTGACGCGGCCGACGAAGCTCTTTCGCGAAAGAGCGCTCATGACGGGCCTGCCCAGCGCGAGAAGGTCGCGTGTGCGGGCGATGAGGCGCAGGTTGTCGTCGACCGACTTGCCGAAGCCCAACCCGGGATCCAGGACGACCTGATCCGCGGTGAGCCCGGCGGCGAGGGCGGCTGTGAGCCTGGTGCTCAGGGCGGCACGAACCTGTTGGACCACGTCGGCGTACCGCGGCGGCTCGGCGTAGCGATCGGAGTACTGGTCGGCGGTGGGGGGGACCAGCCTGTGCATCAGCACCAGACCCGCGCGGTGGTCGGCGGCGGCGCGGAGGGTGCCGTCCTGGCTTTCGGTGCCGGCCGAGACGTCGTTGATCGCGTGGGCGCCCGCGTCGAGCGCGGCGCGAGCGACGGCTTCGCTGGTCGTGTCGATCGAGATGGGGAGGGCGCTCGCCGGGCCCCGATCGCGGCGGATCGCCTCAAGCACGGGGAGCACCCGGCGGAGTTGCTCGGCGGCATCGACGCGGGCGGACCCGGGGCGGGTGGATTCGCCGCCCAGGTCGAGCATGTCGGCGCCCTGCGAGGCCATCAGATTGGCGGCATCGAGGGCGCGTGCGGGATCGTTGTGCTTTCCGCCGTCGGCGAAGCTGTCCGGGGTCACGTTGAGGATGCCGACGATCCGAGGACGATCGATCGTCAGGCCACGCCGTTCCGCGAGCACCCAGGTTTGGGCCGGGAAGGTGGGCATGGTCAGGTGAGGTGATCGCGAGAGGCGCTCCGCGCGGAGGCGGCCTTGAGCAGGTTCTCGAGGGCCTGGTAGGCAACGGCGGCCGCGGGGTGTGCGGCGACATCGGGCTTGGCGAGAGCGAGCGCGCGGCGAGCGCGTTCGAGCGTCTTGTGGATCTCCTCGAGCCCCTTCGGGTTGTTCTTGACGTCGCAGAGATTGTCGTACGCGTCGGCGAGCTTGATCAGGCGGGCCCGCCAGTCGGCCTGGGCGAGTTGGGCGTCGTAGGCAGGCTCGCGGATGGGTTCGGGCAGCGCGGCGTTCTTGGTCATGGCGGCGACGAGGTTCGCGACGTCCTTCCCGAAGAGCTCCGCCAGGTCGTCGTAGTCGGTCGTCGTGTCTTCGATCGTGTCGTGCAGGAATGCGGCTGCGATCGTGGCGGGGTCATCGAAGCCGAAAACCTGCCGGATCGTCATCGCGACGCGCATCACGTGGGAGACATACGGGGTTCGGCCGTCTTTGCGGAGCTGGTGACGGTGCTTGAAGCACGCGTAGGCGACGGCCCGCTGCCAAAGATCCACGTCCGTGGACGGATGTGAGTGGCTCATGACGCGACGATAGGCGAACCGGCGGAGACCGGCGGGATCGGCGAGCCCAGGGTTGGCTCCGCGTGCAGGCGGCACTTGGACGGGTTCCCGCCGTGCTCGTCGAAGAGGACCAGTTCGTTCTCCGCGCCGGCGCGGATCATCGCGTGCGGGAGGAGCACGCGGGCCGGGCCGGGCTGAGGCTTGCCGTCGGGCGTGGCGATGAAGTAGCGGCTGAGGTGCTTCCCGTTGATGTAGATCTGACCCTTGGTCAGCCCGGCAAGGTCAAGGAAGAGTGGCGCGATGCCCTTGGGGCCTTTGAAGAGGCTCTTCCACCAGACGGGGCCGTCGTGGCGTGACGCCTTGGCCGGCTTGAACGCGCCCGCCGAGGGCTGTTCCCACTTGGCGAAGGACCAGTCGGCCTTGGCGGAGAGCACGCTGAGGGCATCCCAGAACGAAACGGCGTCGGAGAAAGCCTCGATCTGCTCGGGCGAAAGGGGCTCGCCCCCGTTGATGGGTGCGAACTGAATTGTCGGAGCGGACTTGGAGAATCGATCGGGCTCGAGCACGATGTGTGTCGGTCCGGCCTGGTCGACGTAAGCGATGGTCTTGCCGTCCGCGAGCAAAAGGCCCCGCACCGGGATCTCGGCGAATCGGACGATCAGCGGGTGTTTGCGCTTGCCCGACAGCGTCCATGTCAACCTGTCCGGATCGGTGCAGTCTCCGTTGCGAAGCTCAAAGAGCGGCGAGCGGAACGACAGCACCTCGATCGGATCGCCGGGCGTGACCTTGGGCTTGCCCGGACGCAGGTGCTCGACCTGGAAGAGGTGCCCGAAGACACCCTTGGGCTCGCCAAGATGAGGCCCGTCGGAGAATCGACCCGCGTTGTCGGCAAAGACGACCAGATGCTGCGGCGCCTTCTTGAGCGAGAACGCCTGATCGGGCGCGGAACCGGGGCCGACCCCGAGCAGCCCGACGGGCTTGCCGTCGAGGAAGAGATGCAGCCGATCGGCGGCCTGGGGGAGCATCGCGTGCACGCGGCTCGCGGACGTGGGCTTGAGCGTGATGCGATACCAGCCGTACCCGTGCGGCGCGCCGAGCGAGGTCAGCGAGCTCGGCCCGGCGATGGCGGCAAACCGCGGGCTTTCACCCGAGGTGTAGTCGTCGCATCCGGCCACCAGCCAATCGCCAAGGGTCGTGCGCTCGACCGCGGGGAGGTGCTGCGGGACTGCGACAGCCTTGGGTCCTTGGGCGGGGCGAGAGGTCACCACGCCGTCAACCGAGACGTGCGTGTAGCTCTTGGCGTCGGGCGAGACGACGGGCTTGCCGTCCTGCGTAAGCCCGATCACACCCACATAGACGCCATCGTCCGCGAGGAAGGCGGTGTCCGCGACTTCCTCGGGGAGCACCAGCAGCATCATGCCCTCGTGCTCGATCGTGGAGATCGCGCCCGAGGCGTTGGGGACCGTGAGCTGAAGGGTCGAGCCGTTGATGCAGACGATGCCCGGCGTGCGCGAAGGCCCGAAGCAGACCAGCACACGCCCCGCCACGCCCAGCGCGTTGAGGTTGGTGTAATCCAGATGCGAACGGGGGCCGACGTTGGTATCGAAGAGGCACCAACTGACCGCCTGCGATCCGGTGTAGACGGGGAGCGTCTCTCCTTCGGGAAGGAGCAGCTTGGCGGGCGGCGTGTCCTTCGAGGCGGGCGAAGGCGCGAAAACAAAGACCACCGCGCCCTGGGGTCCAACCGTGTGCACCACGGCATGGCTCGTGTCTTCCGCGTGACCCTTGCGTGCAGCCGCCGGGCGCCCTTCGCCGGGGTGAAGGGCGATGGGCTGGTAGTGCGGGTCGAGGTGCGCCAGCACGCGCCCGAACTTCGAGGCGAACGTGCAGAGGCGGCGCGTCATGTTCCACGCGTGTCCCAGAGACCCGGTCGCCGACACGGGGGCGCCGTGGTCGGCGAGCTGCGCACAGAAGCCGGCCTTGGTGTCGGACAGGCGTCCGGCCCAGGCGCCGAGGTTGACTCCCCCCGCGAAGGGATCGAGGTTGAATTGGCCGCCGCCGGCGAGTGTCTCGGCGAGTCGACGTTGGATGCGCCAGGGTTCGGCGAGGGGAGCGGGCTCTTGCCCCCAGAGGCTCGGTGATCCGGTCGCGAAGCTGACGACCAGTCGTGGTTGATCGGCCCGGACGCAGGCGAGCTGGCGGGTGGTCGCGAGCATGTCCTCGTTGCCCGCCCAGCCGTCGATCTGCCCTTCGATGGTCTGCCAGAGGTTGTTGCTGTTGAGAATGGGGACGGAGAGGCCGCTCTCACGCAGGAAGCGGTTGAGTTCACCCAGGTACTCGGAAGCGAGCGAGTCGTCGCCGCAGGACCAGTTGGCCTCGCACTGCACCGCGACGACGGGTCCGCCTCTGCCCAGGCTTGTGACCTGAAGATCGCGGATCTGTTCGACCACGGCGGAAATGAAGCGTGCGCACGCGTCGAGGTAGGAACTGCTCGGCGCGCGCAGCTTGACGTCCTTGAGGTCCGCGAGCCACGCGGGAAGCCCGCCCATCTCCCACCCAGCGCCGACGAAGGGGCCGATCCGCAGCACGCAGTGGAGCCCGGCCTGCTGGACGAGGCGGACAAAGTGACGAAGGTCATTTTCGCCCGTAAAGTCGAGCTTGCCGGCTCTGGGCTCGTGGCGATTCCAGAAGATCGGGGTTTCGATCGTGTTCAGGCCGCACAACTTCGCGAGGTGGATCCGTTCGGCCCAGAGTTCGCGGGAAATGCGCGCGTAGGGAATGCTGCCCGAGACCAGCCAGAGCCGGCGCCCGTCGAGCATGAAGCTGCGTCCGTCATAGGTGACCGTTGGCATGGCCGCTGTTCTCTCCGCGAAGTGCCCCGATCTCCAGTCTTCGTGCCGCCCGATCCGTGCGGCATGCTCCCGCCCTGCCTCCGTGTGGGCGGACGCCGTCCCCACCGCCAATCCTTCCGACCCTTGACTCGCCGTTGGGCGGATCGTCGGTCGTGAAGCATGGGCTTTGTTCGCATTTTGAACGGGTAAACGTCCAAAGTCGGCCCAAGGGCGAATGCTAGGATCGTTCCCCGCCGGCGGCTACTGGAATCCGCCTTTTTGGGGGGGATTTGCGGTCCGCACGCGAGAGGAAGTGGTGTCACTGATGGCCAAGAAGCAGCGCCGACGTCGACGTTCGGGGGTGTGCGCCGTCCTTCTGGTCGGTTTGGCCGGGGGGTGCGGCACGGACTTGGCGACCATTGACAGGGAGCTGCGAGAGCTGGCGGCGGAGCGCACGGGGGCCTTTGGGGGTACCGCGAGCCCATCGCGAGAGGCCGCCGACCCGGAGACTTTGCGTGCGCCGGGCCAATCGGAGCCCGCGCCGGGCACGACGAACCCCCGAGCCTCGCAGATCGAGTATCGGGTGGCGGTCGCGGATCGTGACGTGGCGGGTCGGCTTGAGCGGTACGGCGTCGAGTCGCTGCGGGCGCAAGGGGCGCTCGAGCTGGATCTGGGCGGTGTGCTCAAGCAGGCCCAGCGGACGTCGCGTGAGTATCTGACGCGCGAAGAGGACTACCTCGTGGCGGCGATCGGGCTGTTGATCGAGCGACACCAGTGGAGCCCGAGGCTTTTCAACGACACGACCGTGGGTATGGACGGCGAAGGGACGCAGGGGCGGTTCGAGAATGCGTGGAGTGTGATCAACACGCTTCGGGCAACGAAGCGACTCCCCTTCGGCGGCGAGGTCGAAGCTCGGTGGGTGACGAACTGGTCGGAGCAGCTCCGGCGGCAGGTCAGCGGGCGGTATCAGCAGTCTTCGGAGGTTGCGTTGCGGGCGACGCTGCCTCTGCTGCGTGGGTCTGGCGAGGCGGCGCGGGAGGGCCTGATCCAGGCCGAGCGGGACCTGGTGTATGAAGCGAGGCGGTTTGAGCGGTTTCGGCGCGAGCTGCTGGTGTCGATCGCGACGGACTACTTCGGGCTGCTGCAGTTTCGGGCGCAGATCGCCAACCAGGAGCGACAGCTCGACAGCCTGCGGGTCTTTGCCGAGGGGACGGCGGCCCGAGTGGAGGCTGGGCGCGTTCGGGAGTTTGAGAAGGCGATCGCGGACAACCAGGTGCTGATCGCGACGCGACGTCTCGCGGACCTGCGAGAGGCGTACATCCTCGCGGTGGACCGCTTCAAGGTGCGTCTTGGGCTGCCGGTCGACACCGGGCTGGACGTCAAGCCCTTCGAGCTCGAGCTGCCAGAGCCTGACGCGAGCCTCGCGGACGCGTCGCGTCTCGCGCTGGAGTATCGGCTCGACCTGCAGAACGAGCGAGACCGAGTGGACGACGCTCGGCGTGCGGTGTCGGTCGCGAAGAACCAGCTCCTGCCGGATCTGGACCTTTCGGGATCGGTCGGTGTGCCGACGTCGAGCAACGACGGTGTGGAAGGGGTGTACTTTGACCCGGAAGATCTCAATTACAGCGCGGCCCTGACGCTGAGCCTGCCGCTGGATCGTCGGCGTGAGGGTCTGGCGTTGCGCCAGCAGATGATCCGGCTGGAGCAATCACACCGGAACTACGAGCGTTCGCGGGACAACGTGGTCGTTGAGGTGCGCAGCAAGCTGCGCAACGTGGACCTGGCGAGATTCAAGCTCGTGCTCGCGGAGCGAGCGGTGGAGATCAACCGCCGACGTGTCGAGGAGCAGCAGCTCAACATCGATCAGGTCGAGCCCCGCGAAGTCGTGAACACGCAGAACGACCTGCTGGATTCGGAGAATGACCGGGACGACGCGGTCAGAGAGCTCCGTGTGGCTGTGCTCGAGTATCTCCTTGCATCGGACCAGTTGCGCGTCGATGGTGACGGCGGGCTCGAACGGCTTGGAACCAAGCCCGACAGCGGGACGGCCGAGGCGCCCTAATCGGGCTTGAGCCATGTCGGAAGCACGACATCGGCCCGTCTGGATTCCGGTGCCACAAGAAGTCGAACGATCGAGCCGTTGCGATACTCGCACTCCACACGTGTTGCGTTGGCGGTGTAAAGGCGGAACGAGACGTTCCACTCGCGGGGCCAGGCCGGGAGCAGCGAGATCTTCCCGTCGGGGAGGTTGTCGACCAGCATGAGCTGGGTCTGTGTGAGGATGTTCGAGCCGTGGCACTGATCGGGGAGCCAGTCGAAGTTCGGGCCCCACATGGCCTTGAAGCGATGATTGGGGTGGCTGTTGCGGACGCGGGCGAGGAGCTGGCGCTCGGCCTCGTCCGCGAGTCCAAGGCGGGCGGCGAACAGCCCGTCCTGGGTCCAGCCGACGGTGCTCTTGTCGACGCGAGCGCGGTACGCGGCGAGGGCCAGATCGCTGTTGATGCGGCCGTGACCGTACTCGCGGAAAGGCCAGAGCGGGTAGAGCTCGGCGGTCTCGACGTTGCTTCGGCGGTTCTCGAAGATCTCGGCGGGGGCGGCCATCTTGACGCCGTTCTGCTCCCAGACGGGCAGGGCCGGGGCGGCGTTCTTCATGCGGCGCCAGAGCGCGCGGTCTTCCGCGGAGCCGATGGATTCGGGAAGGGCGAGCAACTGGTCGCACACGGTGTGGAGGCCGGCAACAACGGGCGCGTCGTTGATGACGCCGTGCCAGTACGTTTCAACCGCCTGGGTCGGCGTGATGCGGAGCTTTCCGTTGGCGTCTCGTTCGAAGCGAGAGTCAAAGTAAAGGAGCGTCTCACGGGCCATGGGCAGGGCGCGGGTCGTGAGGAAGTTCGTGTCCCCGGTGTACGAGGCGTGATCGAGCATGAGCTGCGTGAGTTCGAGCGATTGGTTCCAGGCCCACTGCCACCAGGGGCAGGGGGAAATGTCGCCCGCGGCGAGCCCCTTGCGGTTCCAGCCGTAGTCGCCGTTGGCATAGCCGGCGAAGGTGGTGATGGTCTCGGGGAAATACACCCCCTTGGCCTTGTAGTAGAGCGTGGTGCGTGCCTTGGAGGGTTGGAGGGCGTTCTCGTAGAAGCGGAAGAGGGGCTCCATCATCTCGAAATCGCCCGAGGCGAGCATGGCGTAGTAGGGGAGGCGGGTGTTCTGCCACCAGAACGAGCCGCCCCACTTGCGCCAGTCCGGGTTGTGGGGTTGGCCCTGGGTGTGGACGGGTTCGACGGTGAAGATCGAGCCGTTGAACTTGATGGGCCAGTCGGCGGGAGTTGTGGACTTGGCTCGGGGGCCACCGCCGCAGGCCTGGACCCAGCGTTGGAGGATGTAGGCCCGGGTGACTTCGGAGTGCGGGGCGGGGTCGTTCCACTTGGGGCCGCCGGTGGCGACGGGCTTCCCGTCGAGATAGAGGACCGCGGCCCCGGTGGAGGCGTCGTAGGTAGCGGCGGCGTGTTGCCACTCACCCCGGCGGAGCACGCCCCGGGCGTGCACAGTGAGGTCGCCGACGATGAGGCGGAGGGCATCGCCCGGGTGTGTATCGAAGATGAACCCGTCGCTGCTGCCGGCGGTCATCTTGTCGATGATGCGTGCGGGTCCGAGGTTTGCGTCGGGCTTGATGTGGGCGTGGAGCGTGAAGCCGCGGGCAAGCGTGTTGTCTGCGGGGAGCGTGAAGGTGCCCAGGCCGCGTGGGGGTGAGGACCGCTGGATGGGCCACTCGGGGACCGACCGAGGATCGAGGAGGCGGGCCGGATCCGCCGGGGCGGGCGTGTTGGGGGCGGCGGCTGCGAGCGTCGAGATCTCGGCGGCGGCGAGCGACTTGGAGTACACGCCGAACTCGCCCATTTCGCCGGCAAACACGTTCTGGCCGTTGCTGTCCACGCCGAGACGGAGCGGATGGTTGTTGTTCGGAACGGGCTTGGCGCCTGTGGCGGGGCCCGGGCCATCGCCGTCGATGAAGACCCACGAGCGATCCCAGAACTGAGACCACCACTGCTCGTTCTCGCGGCGTGCCGAGGCGGGGCCGGCGTCGGGCTCGGTGCGGGACATCAGCTCCGCGATCCACTGCTCCGAAGTCTGGGTCTGAGCGCTATGCGTGGTGACCTTGAAGGCAAAGTCGTTCACGGGGCCTGCCGAGGCGAGCGTTGCGACTTCGGGAAGAGGCGCGAGATTGCGGACGCCTTGCACGATCCCGCCGAAGGTTCGATGCAGAAGCGGGTCGGGGAAAGAGGACTTAATGCTGTCGAGCCCCTGGTGCGAGAGGGAGAAGGGGACGATCGAATGCTCGTTGCGATGAAACCAGAGCACCCCGGGAGCGAGCCCCTGCGTGACGCGGACGACGTCGGCGGATTCAAAGACCAGCTCTCGGCGAAGCTCCATCGGGGCGTCGCGCATCGTCCATGCGGACTGGAGTTCCTCGGTGTTCTCGAGCACACGCTTTTCGGTGCGCCAGGTCTCGAACGCGACGCTGACCTTTGCGGCGCCGGCGAGGCGCGCTTCGGCGTGGAGCTGGTCGACCGTGGGACGGACGAAGATGCTGATGATTGAGCCGTCCGCGGCAGTGACCTCGATGACCCCGCGGGCGAGGCGGAGTTGCTGGCGGACGCCGGCGGCGAAAGGGCTGGGCTCGCATCGGACGCGGATTCGGCCGAGCTTGAGGAGGCGGTCGGTCTCGCTCCAGGCGTCGGTGCGGGAGAGAAGCAGGAGGAGGTCGCCCGAGGGCTCGACCCAGACGTTGGCCCCGAGGGTGCCGTTGCCGATGGGCATCGAGCCGGAGGCATCAGGGGAGGGGGTAGTCCAGACGGGGTCGTAGCGGTCGAGTTCCGGGGGGGCGGCAAGGGCCGAGCAGGCGACGATGGCGAGGGACGTGAGCATCGGGCCAGCATACCGGAGGCTCCGAATGCCGCCGGGAGTGGCCTGTGGGGTGGGTGGCTTTCTACCCTCGACCATGCCCAACACGCACCCGTCGTATGTCGAACTGAGCAAGCTCGTCCGAGAGGTCTCCACGCTGGGGTCGATCGCGTCCCTGCTGGGGTGGGACCAGGAGACCTACATGCCCGCCGGCGGGGTCGATGCCCGGGCGGAGCAGCAGGGGCTTCTCGCGGGGATCATCCACGAGCGCAAGACGCAGAAGAAGATCGGCGATCTGATCGCGGCCTGCGAGGGCGAGGTTGGCAAGAGCATCGAGACCGGCTCGCCCGAGGCGGCGAACATCCGCGAGATGCGCCGCGACTATGACCTGGCGACCAAGCTGCCCACGTCGCTGGTGCAGGAGTGGGCGACGACGACCAGCAAGGCGAGCGAGGAGTGGAAGCACGCCCGCGAGAAGAGCGATTTCAAGAAGTTCGCGCCCTGGCTCGGCAAGGTCATGGATCTGTGCAAGCAGAAGGCGGCGTGCTACGGCGTGCCCAAGGGTGGGGAAGCGTACGACGCCCTGCTCAACGAGTATGAGCCGGGAATCACCGCTGTCGAGATCGAGCAGGTCTTTACGCCGTTGCGGGCGCGGCTCAGCGACCTCATCCACCGTGTCGCGAAGAGCAAGGCCAAGGTGAGCACGAAGATCCTGTCGGCGAAGGTGCCGGCCGAGGCGCAGCACGCGTTCGGGCAGTTCGTGCTCGGCGCGATGGGCTTCGACATGAACGCGGGGCGTCTTGACACGACCACCCACCCCTTCTGCTCGGGAATCGCCCCGGGCGACACACGCCTGACCACTCGGTATCGCGGTGAGAAGTTCACCGACGCGCTCTATGGCACGATGCACGAGATGGGGCACGGGCTGTACGAGCAGGGGCTGCCCAAGAAGGGGCCCAACGCCGGGACGCCGCTCGCGGGCGACATCAGCCTGGGGATCCACGAGAGCCAGAGTCGGATGTGGGAGAACTTTGTCGGGCGCAGCCGGGAGTTCTGGTCGTGGGCGTTGCCGCACGTCCGCAAGCACTATGGGCCGCACGCCAAGGCGTTCAAGTCGGCGAAGGTGGAGGATCTGTACCGCGCGGTGAACACGTGCACGCCCAGCTTCATCCGCGTGGAGGCCGACGAAGGGACGTACAACCTGCACGTGATGATTCGCTTCGAGATCGAACGGGCGTTGCTGTCGGGCTCGCTGTCGGCGAAGGACGTGCCCGGCGTGTGGAACGCGAAGTACAAGGAGTACCTCGGGCTGAAGGTGCCGGACGACCGCCGCGGGTGTCTGCAGGATGTTCACTGGAGCTTCGGGCTCGTGGGGTATTTCCCGACGTACACGCTCGGGAACCTGTACGCGGCCCAGCTCTGGGAGACGATCAACAAGAAGATCAAGGACCTTCCTGCCCGCATCAGCAAGGGCGATTTTGCCGCGCTCAAGAAGTGGCTCAACACGAACATCCACGCCCACGGCCGCCGCTACCGCGCCGCCGAGCTGTGCGAGAAGGTCACGGGCAAGCCGCTCTCGGCCGACCCGCTGATGCGTCACCTCGAAAGTAAGCTGGGCGGGGTCTACGGCTTGGCGTCCGCGCGGTAGACTGGTTCGATGCGAACGAGATCCGCGGCGATGATCGGTCTGGCCACCTTTCTGGGAGGTTGCGCTGCGGTCCATCCATCGGAGGAGCCCGTGGCGAATGGGGCCGAAGCCACGCCGCGAACCGGCCTGCTGTTCGGACGGGTCAGTGCGGGCGGCGCCTCGCTGGACGTGGTGACCTATGTGCCTCGGGGGTACGCGCCGGATCGCGAGTGGCCTTGCATCGTGTTCCTGCACGGGCGTGGCGAGAGCGGGCGTGACGGGCTCAAGCAGGTGGCGCAGGGGCTTGGGCAGGCGATTCTGTGGGATCAGGAGCGGTGGCCCTTCATCGTGATCATGCCGCAGAAGCCCGAGGCGGCCGCGATGTGGGAGGACTACAGCCAGGCCGTGATGGCCGCCCTCGCGGAGGCTCGGCGCGAGTTTCGGATCGATCCCGACCGAATTGCGCTGACGGGTCTGTCCCAGGGCGGGCACGGGACGTGGACGCTCGCGGCGGCCTACTCGGACGTCTGGTCCGCGATCGTGCCGATCTGCGGGTTTCCCGGTCGAAGCTTCGGCCCGGGGTCCGACGCGCGGGCCGAGGCGGACAAGCTCGCGCCGAAGATCGCGCACCTGCCCGTCTGGGCCTTTCACGGCGAGGCCGACCGGGTCGTTCCCGCGGAGCAGACGCGCGTGATGATCCGCGCTCTTGAGGCGGCCGGGGGCACGCCCCGCGCGACGTACTACCCAGGCGTCGATCACAACTCGTGGGACAAGGCCTATCGCGAAGAACGCGCGGAGGGCGGGGTCGCGGCGTGGCTCCTTCGGCAGCGGAGGCCCGCACGATGACCGCGACGCTCGACGCCAGATCGCTGGTCGATCGGTACGGCGGTCGCGTGCATGCGATCGCGCGGCGGCTTGGTCGAAACGCCGATGACGCCGACGAAATTGCCCAGGAAACACTGCTCCGGGCGATCCGCAAGCTGAACCAGTTCGAGGGGCGAAGCGACCCGATGACGTGGCTCTACACGATCGCGCTGCGCGTCAGCCGGCGGATGCGGGCCCGTGCCACCAAGCGGCGGATACCCTCGCTCGACACCCTCATGCCCGCCGGAGGCAGCGTCGCGGATCCATCGGCTCTCGAAGGCGGGGCCGTGTCGCTGCATCGCGAGGCGAAGGGAGCGATCGAGGACGCGATCGCGCGCCTGCCCGAGGTCTACAGGCTTCCGCTGGTGCTCAAGGACCTCGCCGAGCTTTCAATCGAGGACGCGGCACGGCTTCTCGGGCTGCGCCCCGCGACGGTCAAGACTCGCGTCCACCGGGCGAGACTTCTGCTGCGATCGGCGCTGGACAAAGCGCTCCCGAGAGTGACTCCGCCGCCCGTGCTCTACGAGAAGCGGGTGTGCATGGATCTGCTGGCGGCCAAGCAGGCCGCGCTCGATCGTGGCGATTCCTTCCCGCTGGACGACGTGGTGTGCGCACGCTGCCGGGTCGTCTTCGGGGGGTTGGATGCGGCCCAGGACCTCTGCCGCGAACTGTCGGCGGGGAAGCTGCCCGCGTCGGTCCGCGCAGAAGTCATGCGGGCGGCGTCGGCCCTTTCGAAGCCCGTTCGCAAAGGACGCCCAAAGCGCATCACGAAATGAAACCGCCCGGGGACGTTGGGGCTCTCAGGGGAGTGTCCGGCGGGGTTGATGGCCCATCATGCCGGCGCGGAGGTCCTGATGAATCCCCTTTCACTGCGCCGATGGTCCCCGTACGCCGCGGGTGCCGCTCTGGGCGTGCTGTCGTGGGCCACGTTCTTTTTCATGGATAAGGCACTGGGCGTCTCCACGTCGGTCTGCCACATGGCGGCCGCCGTCATCGGCGTGGGCAGCGAATCGGCGGTGAAGGAAAACGCCTACTTCTCAAAGCTCCTGGTGAAGGACGGGGCGTGGAAGCCCTTGGTCGATTGGCAGTTCGCGCTCGTCATGATGATGGCGGTGGGTGCGTTCCTCGCTGCGTGGCTGGGGCGTGGCTTCGACGAAACCCGCGGCATGCCGGGCACGTGGGCCTCCTCTTTCGGGCCCTCACGCGTCGTGCGATGGATCGGGGCCTTTCTGGGCGGGATCATCCTGATCTTCGGCGCCCGGCTGGCCGACGGGTGCACCAGCGGGCACGCCATCTCGGGCGGGCTTCAGCTCGCCCTGTCGAGCTGGGTCTTCATGGTCGCGATGTTCGCCACGGGCGTCACGACCGGCCTTGTCCTCTACCGCCGGAAGGGAGCCTGAGCCATGTTCGAACACGCCTTTGCCGATCCCACGACCCTTCTCCTCGGTGCGATCACGGGACTGATCTTCGGGTTCCTCCTGCAGAAGGGCGGCGTCGCGTCCAGCGACACCATCATGCGGCAGATGACCCTCCGCGATTTCACCGTCGCCAAGATGATGCTCACCGCGATCGTCGTTGGTGCCGTCGGCGTCTGGATCATGAAGGAAACCGGCATGATCAAGGGGCTCCACCTCAAGCCCGCGCTGCTCGCCGCCAACGCGATCGGTGGGGGGATCTTCGGCGTGGGGATGGCGGTCGCGGGCTACTGCCCCGGCACCAGCTTCGCTGCACTTGGCCAGAAGAGTTGGGACGCGATCCCCGCCACCCTCGGCATGATCGTCGGTGCCGCGATCTTCGCCAAGGCGTATCCGTGGCTCGCCGAGAAGATCCTGCCGATCGCGGACATGGGCAAGAAGACTCTGCCCGATGTCACGGGCGTGCCTTGGTGGGCGTACATCGTGGTGCTGGCGATCGGCCTCGTTGTGATGGCGGCCGCGCTCGCCCGCAAGCCCGGCGCTACGCCAGCGTCGTAACGGGCGGATCGAGCGGCAGTCGGCGCGCGTACTCGATGAACGTGTCGTAGTTCGCACGCATCTCCGTCAAGCTGTCGCCCCCGAACTTCTCGCAGAAGCAGCGGGCGACCTCGAACGACGCGACATTCTCGAGGACCACGCTCGCGGCCGAAACGGCGCACACATCGGACCGTTCGTACGCGGAGTGCTCGGGCTGCTTGGTATTCAGGTCAACGCTGGGCATGCCGCGGAGGAGCGTCGCGATGGGCTTCATGGCGCCGCGCACCACGATCGGCTCGCCGTTGGTCATGCCCCCTTCGGTGCCGCCCGCGTTGTTCGAATCGCGCACAAAGCCTAGCGTGTGCGTTTCACGTCGCGCGGGATCGAAGCGGATCGGATCGTGCACCTTGTGCCCCCGCAGCGACGCGCACGCCTTGCCCAGCCCGATCTCGACCGATTTGAAGGCCTGGATGCCCATGACCGCGTAGGCGAGCCTGGCGTCGAGCTTGAGCGACCAGTCCATGCACGATCCGACGCCCGGCGGGCAGCCGAAAATGTGCGCCTCGACAAGCCCACCCACGGTGTCCTTGTCGATCTTCGCCTGCCTGATGATCTCGCACTGACGCTTCGTGATCGCGTCGTCGGGGCAGTACGTCTCGCTGGCGTCCCGCTTGGTCCTGAGCTGCTGCCAGTTCTCGGGTGTGACCACGACACCGGTCTCAGCGTCGAGAATGGACCGGACAAAGCCGAACGATTCGATCCCGAAGCAGCGGAGCAACAGCCTGGCGACCGCGCCGGCGGCCACGCGGCTCGCGGTTTCCCGCGCGCTCGCCCGCTCGAGCGTTTCGCGGCAGTCGGTGGTCAGCCACTTGATGCTCCCCGCCAGGTCCGCGTGCCCGGGTCTGGGCCGATACACCGGAGGGGTCTTCGCGAGATCGTCCATCCGTGAATCGTGGTTGCTGATCGAGAGCACCAGCGGCGAGCCGATCGTCTTGCCCCGGCGTACGCCCGTCAGGGCTGTGGCCGTGTCCTGCTCGATCCGCTGCCGACCGCCGCGCCCGTACCCGCCCTGTCGGCGTCGCAGCTCGGCGTTCACAAAGTCCAGGTCGAGCGGAACGCCCGCGGGCACCCCGGTGATCATCACGATGAGGGCGGCACCGTGGCTCTCTCCCGCGGTCTGGTAACTCAGCGTCGGCATGCTCGAAGGGTATCGGCTCGCCGGGCGATGGTCCGTTGCCGATCGCTGCCGGGCGTCAGTTCTTGAACCCTTTGAGCACGTCCAGCACGTTCGAGAAGTCGTCCTGCCAGAGGTATCGGTCCCCCCCGGGCGCCTTGGGCATCCGTACCCAGAACTTCGAGTCGCCCGCGAAGGGCGCCAACGCCCGCTCGTCCCTGGCGATCACGACCCAGACCGATCTGGACATCTCTTCGTACTTGCCCCGCTCGGGGGTGTACCCGCGCGAGCCCGGCTCGTTGGTGCCCTGCGCGTCCGTGCTGACAAACACCGGCACGCCGAGCTGCTCGCAGACCCGGGCGAGCACCGGGGAGAGATCAAAGTATCGGTTGGAGATGTGCACCGCGAGCAGCCCGTCGGGACGGAGCTTCTTGAGGTAGGTATCCATCGCCTCGACCGTCAGCAGATGCACCGGGATGGAGTCGGAGCTGAACGCGTCGAGCATGATGACGCCGTACGACCCGTCGGCGGCTTTGGCGATCTCCCGTCGCCCGTCGCCGAGCACGATCTGGATCGAGGCCCCACGCTGGCGGGCGTCGTCGAGGTAGGTGAAGTACTGTGGGTCCGAGGCCAGATCGCGGACGACCGGGTCGATCTCGTAGAAGCGGTACGAGTCGCCGCGCTGGGCGTACGCCGCCACCGATCCCGTCCCCAGCCCGATGACAGCGACAGAGGTGGCGGGGGAGCTGGGCCTGACGTTCTCGGCGATGGCGTTCATCGCGCCGGGGATCGCCGCCAGGGCGACGAGCGCCGATCCCGGGCCGGGTGCGAGTCCGTCGGCAAGGAGCGATCCCCGCGCGAGCGAGACCAGCGAGAACGCGGCACGTTCCTGCGCGCTCCTTGCAGGCCCGCCCGAGGCGGCGGCCCGCATGATGTCGCCGACAGGTCCCAGGCGGTGGTAGTACGTGGTGGGGTCGAGGCGGGCGTCGTGCTCGAAGGTGGTGCCGTCGGCACGCGCTCGCGTGGTCGATCCGCGGAGCTGCGCGCCGTGCAGCGTCGTGCCGTGGAGGAGCTTGAACATCGCCGGGGCCTTCCCCTCGGCCCGCGGATCGATGCGGTACACGTGGTTTACGCCGAAGAAGCTGCGTCGGATGGTGAGCGTCTCATCCCCGTAGGCGTGCTTGCTGACGTATTGTCCGGTGAGCATGGCGGCCGCGAGAGCCGCCGCGGTCACCCCGGGCCAGGCCAAGACCATGATCGTGGCGAAGCAGACGCCGAGCGTGGCGATGGTCTGGAGATTTTCGACGGATCCAACGCCCAGCCCCGCCGCTCGCCCTGCCGCACCTGTGCCGAAATACACCGCGATCGTCGCGAGCACGCCCGCGACCAACGCCAGCCAGCGCTGGCCAGCGCCCGCCGGGTTGAGCCACGCGAAACGCCCGATCGACACTCGCGGTGCGGGGCGAAGACAGACCGCCAGCGCCAGAGCGATGGGGTACTCGGAGATGAGCGTGAACGCCGCCGGGGCGACCAGCGCGTTGAACGCCCCTCCCAGCACACCACCCAGCGCGAGAAAGAAAAAGAACTCGGTGAGCCTGGCAGGGCTTGGCCGGTCGTCGGCGAGCCTTCGATGGCACATCAGAGCCGCCAGCGTGAAGCAGATGAGGTGCGTCAGCGCGATGAGGACGAACGGGCTGTGCCGCCCGGTCATCACCACGTACGCCGCGAGCAGCGAGAAAGCCCCCAGAAGCCACCCCAGCACCCAGGCCGGCATCGGAATCCGCGGCGAGAACGCCACGCTGAAGGTCATCAGATACAGGAACAACGGCACGACCCACAGCAGAGGGACCGAAGCCAGGTCCGTCGCGATGATCTGCGTCACGCCGATCATCAGGCTCGAAGGAACCGCCGCCAGAAGCGTCCAGTGCATCCGCCGCCGCCACGACACGGGTTCCGGCGGGGCTTCCTCGGCCGCGGATCGCTCCCCGAGTGCCTCGGCCTCGCCCGCGGCCCGCCACGCGACCACCCCGCACGCCACGAGCATCAGTCCAAGAAGGATGTACCCGCCCGCCCACCAGAGCGACTGCTCGATCAGCGAAAGCCTGGGCTCGATAAGGAAGGGGTAGCCCAGCAGCCCCACCGCGCTGCCCACGTTGCTCGCCGCATAGAGGAAGTACGGGTCTTTGGCGCTCGGGTGACGCGTACGGCTGAACCATCGCTGCACCAGGGGCCCCGTCGTGGACACGACGAAGAAGGGCAACCCGAACGCCGTTCCGAGACTCGTGAGCAGCCAGCCCGTGACCGAACCCGAGGTCGGGCCGCCCGCGTCGGCGGGGATGAACATGGGGAGAGCGACGACCGCACCGGCGGCCAGCAGAGCGTGCACCGCCACCTGCCCGACCAGGCGAACGCGCGTCGTCAGCAGGTGCGAGTACATGTACCCCGCGAGCAGCCCCGCCTGGAAGAAGAGCATGCACGTTGTCCAGACCGCGCTGCTCCCGCCGGCGAGCGGCAGGACCATCTTGCCGGCCAGGGGCTGGACCATGAACAGAAGGGCCGCCGAAAGGAACACCGTCGCCGTGTACAGCCAGATCATCGTCGCTCCCACGCCGGGCTCCGCGCCGGGGCCGCGCAGTGTACCCCGTCGCTACCATCGCCCGTGACCGAACCAACCCGACTCTACGACGCCGTGCTCTGCGACATCGACGGGTGCCTCGGGCCCGAGTCCGCCGCCCCCTTCGATGCCGAGGCCCTTGCCGCCGTCGCCCGCTACAACCGCGACGCGCAAACCCGACGTGATCGCCCCGTCGTCACCTTGTGCTCAGGCAGACCTCAACCCTTCGCCGAGGCGATCTGTCGGTTCATCGGCAACACATCGCTCCCCGTCGTCTGCGAGAACGGCGTCTGGATCTACGACCCGCGCGACCAGCGATTCCTCCTCGACCCGGCCATCACCCCCGACCACCTGCGCATGGTGCGAGAAGCCACCCGCCTGATCGAGTCCGACTGGCTGCCCAAAGGCGTGGTCATTCAGCCCGGCAAGGCCGCGTCGATCTCGCTGTGGCATCCGGACACCGCCTTCCTGCGCGGCGTGGCCGACCACCTCTCCGAAACCTTCGCGGCCCAAGCGTGGTCCTTCCGCGTCTCGATGACCGTCGCCTGGATCAACTGCGACCTTGCCCACATCAGCAAAGGCACCGGGCTCGACCGCGTGCTCGCCATGACAGGCCTGAGGCGAGACCGGCTCGCCGGGGTCGGCGATTCCTACAGCGACCTTCCCATCGCCGAACGCGTCGCGTACTTCGCCTGCCCCGCCAACGCGGACCCCCGCCTGGCCGCCCATGCCGCGTACGTCTCGCCCGGGCACGAGATCGAGGGGGTGCTGGACATCCTCGCCCGTTTGGCACCCAAACAGTAAGCAAACACAGATTTTTTCGTACCGCACGCGCACATCGGGCGGACGAGCGGAGTCTCTGCCCCGCCCGAGACGCGGGACGGCCGGGCCGAGGAGGGGACGGCCGTCCTGTGTCGGGCAACTTGCACCGAAGACCGCGGACTGGAGAGGCCGCGAGTCTTTGAAGCCCGCGATCCACCGGTCGCGGGCTTCGTTGCTTCTACGATCAAGGCGTGGATCCCGACGATCATGTCTGCCTGTGCTTCCACGTCAGCCTGCGGAAGATCCGTGGGTTTCTGGCGAGGGAGAACCCGCCCGTCGCCTCGCTCATCTCCGAGTGCCTGTCCGCCGGCACGGGGTGCATGTGGTGCGTGCCGTTCCTGAAGCACCTTCACGCGATGCATCGCGACGGGCGCACGCCCGACCTGTCCGTGAGTCCGGAGAAGTACATCGAGGCGCGCGCACAGTACCGGGAGACCAAGGCCCGCGATCCCCGCGTGGTCGACGAGGCCACGGGGCGGGGAGGGGAGACCCCCAACAACAACGCGGGCGCCGGTTCAGGACCGACGCCCGCGTGAATGTGCTGGATCGGTTGTAGATCAGCTATCGATCTTGCGGAGCGACAGCCCGCTCTCGTGCAGCCGATCGCGGATTTCCTTGAGGCTCGTCGCGCCGAAGTTCTTGACGCCCATCAGCTCGGCCTCGGTGTGGCTGGCCAGATCGCCCAGCGTCGAGATGTTGAGCAACTGCAACGCCTTGCGGGCGCGGACGGAAAGCTGCAGTTCCGTCACGGGCTTGGCAAGAATCGCCTCCTTGTTCGTCCCCTTGAACTGCTCGGCCAGAGCCCGGCGGGCGGCGCGGTGCGCGTCCTCGAGGCCCTGCCCGAGGCGGAGGTTCCGGGCGGTGAGCATCTTCTTGATCTCGATCAGGCTGCTCTCGCCGAAGTTCTTGTAGCTCATCAGCTCCGCCTCGGTGATCTTCAGCAGATCGCCCAGCGTGCGGATGCTCATCTTCTTGAGGCACGTGCGGGCCCGCACGGAAAGCTCGAAGTCGGTGACGGGTGTGTCCATCAGCGCCTTGCGCTTGAAGTGATCGCGATCGGGCTCATCCTCGACGATCATGTCCTTGCTCGCCTGGATGTCCTTCATGTAGAGGCGAGCGCGAGGGTGGTTGGGGTTGGTGTCCAGCACCTGCCTGAGGCACCGCTCCGCACGCACCAGGTCGCCGCGATCCTCATACATCACGGCGAGGTTGATGAGCGCGTTGACCAGGGCGGGCGGGGTTTCGACACACTGCTCATACGCCGCCAGCGCCTCCTCTTCCTCGCCCATCAGATCGAGGGCGTAGGCCAGATGGAACAGGGCGTGCGCGCTGCTCGGGTCCGCCGCGGTCGCCTTCTTGAATTCGGCGACGGCGCCGGCGTGGTCGTTCTGGGCCATCAGCTTCTGGCCCGTGCTGAGGTGCTTGCTCGCGGCCGCCGTATCGCGACGGGCCGACTCCGAAACACCGATCACCGTATCCAGAGGATCGTGGGACATGCGAACTCCGATTGTCTGTGGACTGTCCGTGACGGCCGCCCCTGCGCGGCCTTCTTTCGAACACTATGAACAGCCGCCACCCCGGTCCACCGCCTTTCCAGCCAGAACCCGAACAGATCGACCCCCGGCCGTCAGTTTTTCTTCAGATGCCGTCCGTCGTGCCCCCGCCCGGCTGCGCGATGGGCGTTGGCGACTCGGCGCCCCCGGCCGGTTCGACGAGCCGGATCGTCTTCCAATGCCCACCGAGGAACCGCCACAGCAGGAGGAGGCACAGCACGACGATGTACGACGCGGCGGCGATCCAGGCCCCCAAACTTTCGAGCGAGGGTGCCCAGTGCGTGAGCGCGAGCCCGCCGCCCACGATCACGACCCACGAGGCGACGATCGTCGCGATGCCCGGGAAGAAGGTGTCGCCCGCCCCGCGAAGCGCGCCGCTGGTCACCATCGCCCCCGCGTCAAAGAGTTGGAACGCGGCGGTCGCGATCAGCATCAGCGACCCCAGCCGGACCATCTCCGCCGCCAACGCGGGGTCGGTGTCCTCGCGGACAAAGAACCCGATCAGCGGCTCGCGGAAGACCACGAACACCACGCCGCAGAGACCCATGTACACCGCGGTGATCCGAAGGGCGAGCCAGAAACGGGCCGCGGCGATGTCGTGCCGCCCCTTGCCGATGTAGCTGCCCACGAGCGCGGTGGTCGCGACGGACATCCCCACCGCGGGCATGAACGACAGGGACATGTACTGGTGGGCCGCCCACCCGGCCGAGGCGTGCGCCGGGCCGAAGTGGCTGACCAGGTACACCATGAAGAAGCCCCAGCAGACCATCTCGTTGACGAACATCGCTCCACCCGGCCAGCCGAGTGTGGCGATTTCGCGCAGCCGATCCAGCGACGGGCGGATCGCGCCGCGGTCGCGCGTGCCGAAGCGGGCCGCGAAGGAGGGGCTCAGGAAGTACGCCAACGGGATCGCCAGCTCGAGCCCGGTGGCGAGCACGGTGCCCCACGCCGAGCCCGCGATGCCCAGCCCCGCTTCCATGCCGAGCACGCGAGCCGCCCACGCGCTGGATTCGCCCAGGAATCCAAGCCCGTACTCATCTCCCGAAGGCCCGAAGACCAGCACCGCCGAGATGAAGAGGTTGAAGATGTTGGCGGCGATCCCCGCGACCATCACCACGCCCGCCTTGTGGATCCCGTAGAAGAACTGGCTCAGCCCGCGCGTCGCCATGTTGAGAAAGCACCCCCAGATCAGCACCCGCCCGTATTCGTTCGCCAGGGCGGCCTGCGTCGGATCGACGCTCGCGGTCCGGAGCACCCAAGGCATCAGCAACGCCACGGGCTGCAGCAGGATCGCGAACAGCGCCGCCAGATAGATCGCGTTCCACGCGTACGCCGCCCCCGCCCGCGGCCGACCGGCCCCCAGATGCTGGGCGACATAGGTGTTGACGACCTGCAGCATGCCGTACGCGAAGGCCTGCGGCACCCAGGCCACCAGCCCGCCGTTGCCCTGCGCCCCCACGAACTCCGGGCCGAGCCGCGAGACGAGCCACTTGTCCGTAAAGGTCATCGCCGTGTACGACACCATCGTCGCCACGGTCGGCCCGGCGATCGCGAACACCTCCCGCAGCGGCGAGACCGGACGGGCCAGTGAAGGGGTGGTGGATGTGGGGGTGGGGGTGG